>ERZ838839.3179-NODE-3179-length-10864-cov-2.696642_pt1 | contig 10864 bp, 6 predicted proteins | sample MGYA00519909_ERZ838839 | MGnify/ENA primary metagenome ERZ838839 (study PRJEB31850, sample SAMEA3708843) | human gut metagenome | biome: human gut; feature: human-associated habitat; material: faeces | place: China | collected 2014 ... | reverse complement strand
TAAAGTATATAGTTGCGTTTTGATTGGTGATACGATGAAGACGACTATATCAACTCCTTGTTCTGATATAGTCTTTTCCATCGAAGGGAACTTGGCATTCACTTCAGAGGACATATTTAATCAACAAGCACGTAATTTCTAATTTTTTTTTTAAAGTATTGATCAGAAGATTATTGAGTAGCAATAAAGTCGTAACTATTCAGCCAAAAGAATGTGTAAATTCACTCCTTTTTATTCTTACTATTGCAACGATATTGCACTAATTATTGCGAAAAATGAGCAAAACATAAATTGATGTTTTCGCCACAATGCCCCTATAAGTTATAGATGTATGCAAGCTATTGATAATCAATGGCTTTTCCGATTGGATAATTATTACAATGCCATGCATTAGTTAATATTATATAAAACAAACCAAAATCATACAGTACATACTGTAAGTTTCATATATTTGCAAACAAACAGTCTATTCTGTCAATTAAATACATTTTTAGTAAAACGCATCTGAATGAGAACAGACTGATGGTAAACACATTGAAGCAATGTTTGTAGAATGTCTAAAATTATTTTTTGTATTCTAGGAACACAAAAATATAAGTAGTGTATTCAAAAAACATCTTGTGCATAATGAGATGATTGTAAGATTGTTGAAGAATTAAAGAGTAAAAATTGTAAGTCCAATTGAATCAATATTTCAATGAATATAATAGAATATTAGTTATCGGTATCAATATTACAGACCTAACTTTATAAAAAAGAATCAGCTGCATAAATGTTTATGGAATAGGTCTGATAAAGAGATTTTTGAATTTAAGTTTATTTGATTAAAAAAATTAATGTTATGAAAAAATTAAGTTCTTCAAAGCTGGTATTAGCTATGCTTTTTGCTGTAATTAGCATTTCTGCTAATGCCCAACTTAAAATGTCCTCTAATGGATATTTAACTTTTGGTCCTACAAGTACATATAATGATGGAACCAAAGATTATAACATTACACTGAGAGGAAATATTTGGTTGGCTGGACCCAATGTAGGACATTTCTTACAGATAGACACCAATCCTGCTGCAACTCGAATAGCAAGTCACTATGACCAAATTATATTTTATAATACAGGTACGAATACATATAATAGTATTCAAGTGAAGAATGTATACAACTACTCCGACTTAGCAGCAAAAAAGAATATCCAACCATTAGGACGTAGTATAAATAGTGTATCTAAACTGCTACAACTCAAACCTGTTAAGTATGATTTTCAAGACAGTTCAGATCGCAGTACTTTTAAAGTCGGTGGCGATGGGAAAGAAATTGGATTAATTGCTCAAGAAGTGGAATTAGTTTTTCCAAATCTCGTTTTAACCGATCCGGATGGAAAAAAATTAATTAACTACACAGCACTAATTCCAGTTTTAATTGATGCTGTCAAAACATTAACCGAAGAAATTAATACGCTGAAGAGTATGCAGAAATGATCTGCTGTACATTTTTTTATTGACAATGCGAAATCTTTATCTAAGTGCCCTAAACACTAAAGGCTCCATTTTATTTCATTAACAATTTTGTTCAAGGGACGGAATGGTGCCTTTAGTTATTTTACATCCATTACAATATGAAAGAAAGAGTTGTGGAATTGGATTATCTGAAATGCATCCTTATTTTATTAATGGTTTTATTTCATCTAGCTTATTTTAGTGAGAAATATCCATTGCTGAAACAATTCGTTTATGCATTTCATATGCCGGTCTTCTTGATATTGTCAGGTTATCTAACAAATATCAATAAAGGAACTAAAAAAAAAATCCGGGAAATTTTATGGCTCTTCATTCCATATTCATTAATGGAAGCGAGCTATGTGGTTACAGCATCAGTCTTACCTATTCGAGAACATTTTGATGGACTCAGCATAGAACTTTTAATTAGAAAGGTACTAATGGAACCCATGGGGCCATATTGGTACTTGCATACCCTATTGGTTTGTGAAGTAATGTACTATGTGGTGTTTCTATTTAAGAAGATAAAGCCCATATCAAGATTTTTTATTCTAGCAGTTTGCTTGTTCTTGTTATCTCAGGAAGATTTCAAATTGTTGATATTTATAAATGCAATATACTTTTTAGTTGGGGTGTGGATGAGACAAAGCAATTTTTCTTTTCTGATTATATTTCAAGCATCATTCTGGGCAATTTTACCGTTATGTATTATTTGTTATAATACGGATAACTTTAGTAGATCAGAGATGAGTGGGATAGCCATAATTTATTTGGCAACATGTATAATCTTGGAAACACACAAATATATTTCCGGGATTCTAAAGAAAGTCACTTATTTTATAGGAAAGAATACGCTTGTGATTCTCCTTTTCTCTCCCATATTTACTATTCTGTCCAAGTTATTAATCCCTCTATTCACTTTTGATAGAACGGGGATATGTTTCAGTGGCTTTTGTCACGATAGGATGTATTGCTATTTCATATATCATGGATTATTTTCATCTATCAAGATTTTTCGTAGGCAGAGATCGAATTCTTAACAGAATAAGTAATTGATTGATAATTATTGTGTCATAATAATGAATGAAATAAAATGAAAAAAAATGCAGTTTTATTATATGGTTTGTTTTCAGCCTTTATGTTGATATTCCTAACAGGATGTTCTGACAAAATAGAAAACATTAGTGATATGAATGGGAATGAGGTTTCTACTCGCTCACTGTCCTTTACTGATTATTATTGGTATAATGGGCAAAAAATCGGAATAAATAAATTGAATAACAAAAAGTATATTCTTTTTGATGAGAATAACGAAAATACTTTAAAAAGTTATTCTGCAACAACTCTGAAGTTCGTAAAAGAGCCACAATTGCTTCAACTTTCAAATAAGATAATGAAAAAAAAGCTGCAATCTTCACCCAAAAATCTTAAATGGGCTACAATTGAAACAACGGCTTCATCACCGACCTTAACCAAACTAAACGGAATAATTTATGAAGCCCCATATTTTCAAACAGAAAATGGAACTGAAGTAGGATTGAGTCACTTGTATTATGTGAAATTAAAGTCAGACAAAGACGTCTCTAAACTTATGGAACTAGCATCTATCAATAAAGTTGATATAATAGGTAATAATGAATATATGCCTTTATGGTATACATTATCATGCTCAAAAGAATCGACTGGCAATGCTTTGGAATTAGCTAATAAGTTTTATGAAACGAATTTGTTTGAAGCCAGTGAACCAGACTTAATGAGTGATGACACACCTAATTGTGTCAATGACTCTAATTTCTCAAATTATCAATGGAATTTAAGAAATACAGGTCAGAATGGAGGAACTATAGGAGTTGATGTGAATTTTTGTAATGCCAGAAGTATAACTACTGGAAGTCAAAATGTAATTGTAGCTATTGTCGACCAAGGCATTCAACTTGATCATCCCGACTTAAATGTACATTCCATCAGTTATGATACAGAAAGTGGAACATCACCTAGTAGAGTATTGGGCACCCATGGCACCAATTGTGCAGGATTCATTAGTGCAAAAACAAATAATAGTATTGGTATCGCATCCCTCGCTCCAGATTGCCCGTCAATGTCAATTAGTAATTCATTGGCATCTTCTCCGGATAGTAGACAAAAGAGAGCTGACGGGATTAATTTTGCATGGAGAAACGGTGCTTCTGTAATCTCAAATTCATGGAGTTCAAGTGTTGCATATTCAATAATTAACGACGCAATCTCAAATGCCTTAACAAGTGGACGATCTGGAAAAGGATGCGTTGTTGTGTTTGCTACAGGAAATGACTACTCATCAACAGTGGGTTATCCCGCTAATTGCAATCCAGATATACTTGCTGTAGGTTCTAATAACCGAAATGGTTCAAGATCTTCTTTTAGCAATTATGGCACAGCATTAGATATTGTAGCTCCGGGAGAAAATGTATGCACAACAACAACTGGAAGTAATTATTCCACTTCAATAAGTGGTACCTCCTTTTCCTGTCCTACAGCTGCTGCTGTTGCGGCTTTAGTAATATCGGTTAATCCCAACTTAACTCAAAAACAGGTTGTTGATATTCTAGAGAAAAGCGCACGAAAAGTTGGAAACTATGCATATTCGACAACGTCTAACAGATTAAATGGAACTTGGAATAATGAAATGGGATATGGTTTGCTAGATGCCTATGCAGCAGTATCTTTAGCAGGCGGCGAGAATGTCTATTTTAATGACCAAACGGTATCATACACTCAAACAGTTTCTGGAATGAACATCTTTTCTCAAAATGTTACTGTAACGAATAATGCCACCTTAACATTCAATTTTATTCAAACTGTTATCATTAATCCGCCATTTACAGTAAATGCCGGATCGCAGTTCTTCTTATATTACTAAAGTTCTAGGGTGCCCAGTTTGATGTTCTCATTTTAGAGAAGAATTTAACAGTACGATAACAATTGCATTAAGAATGTCAAACTGAACACCCTAACATTTTGCCACTATTTATAACTTAGATAAGGAGCATCTTTCTTCTCTGCCTAACTGATTGTACTTTGCACGGGCAAGTATTGTAAATTTTCCTCTAGGAAATTTTGCATAAAAGTGACCAAGAGAAGTATTATTCATTTGATTCGATAGATATAAATACCATCAGTATAAGTATAAAGTATTAAAATATCATCATATTGTTCAATATCAATAATTCCACCTACACCCAATAAATCGGCTTGATAAAGTATAGACCATGTATCACCACCATCAGTAGAATGATGAATTGTAAATTTATGTTCTTCTTTAGGAATACGGGTGACTCCAGTAGAATATAGTATTTGTGGATTTCTCTTATCATAAATTGTTTTGTAAAAATATACATCATCCTTCAAAACAGGATTCCAAATCCGACCTTTATCTATAGTTTTCTTTAAAAAATATTCCCCTGAATATATCATTATATTTGGATTAGTTGGGTCAAAAGCTATATGATGTATACAATTATTTCTTTCATTCTCAAGTATTATCCAATCTTTCCCATCATTACAAGAAGCATTAATAAAAGATTCAAATATCATAGTTTCCCCTGTATTGTAAATATTTGTAGTGTCTTGAGGATGAAATCCAACAAACCAATTCTGATAGCCGCCATAAAAAGTACTGATAGTCTTCCAACTTTTTCCAAAATTTACCGATTTCACTACTCCAATAGGTTCGACCAAAGCCAATAGTGAATTCGCATTTTGGGAGTTTTGAGATATTGAGTAAGGTATGACCTTTAACTCATTCTCTTCAATTAAAAACTCCGGTGGCGTTATCGCCTTACAAGTTTTTCCACCATCTGTTGAAAGCACAAATGCCTTCTCGTCAGTGCAAGCTGTAATTGCAATTATAGAATCCCCCTTCATAACAAACTGGATTACTGGAAGACCGGAGAACGCAAACTTTTCCCAGTCCATGTTATTCAACGACTTCGCTGGCTTTCGATATATCCCCGACCACGTTGCTATGTAAATATATCCATCAACTACTTGAACAGACGGTCTATAAGGACGCCCATAAGTATTCCAAACTTTTTCTTGGGCCTCTATTACATTTGCTTTATCTTTTAATCCAATATATTCAAAAATCTTCTCGTCGTCAGTAATTTCTCGTAGGTTATTATCATCCTTACAAGAAATAAACATAACTGATAAAAACAAAATTAAAAATAATGATTTCATTTATAATTGCTTTATAATTAGTCTAAGTGGTGATTACAAATTAATTTAAATTATGCGTATATTGGTTTGTCTGCAGGACGAGTCAATATTCATTATATACTAAAATCCTTTAGAACAAACCTTTATATTATCTAAAATATTATTGGATTGATTCTTTTCGAGAGAATCCCTATAAACAAATTGTTTGACCATATTAAAAATTTAAATATAGAACCAATAAATGAAAACCAGCTATCTATCTGGTAGCATTTATATAGACACTAGTATAGTTAAACACTATAATCAAATAATTGAGTAGCAAGCACAATAGCAATGCGTTAAATAAAAACATTCATTTCACAGTATATGTGCATATCATTGCATTCTTCACAATCATTCATACCAAATAACTATTGCAAATATATAATAAATAAGCAGTACATGCTATAAAACACAGCCTACTTCTTCAAGATTAACTAGTATTAGTATTTTCAACGTAAATTTAGTGCCACTCGTTGCCACCCAATGCGCAATTCTCATTAGGAAACTACGTATATCAGATTGAACGTGTAGCTATAGTCATGTGTGTATAATCATAAGATAGAAAAGAAGAAAAGGCTGGCGGCATAATCAGCGCTAATACATGAAAAACGGAAAAGTTTATTAACTTCCTGCTAAAAGGCAGGCCCCTACATCATGATTTCAGGATGTAAGATACAGATATGTAAATAATATTATCAAAAAAGGAAGAATAATTGAGATCTGTATATAAAAAATGAAGAGAAAAATCTCTAAAAATTAATATTATCCTATTCATTTATAGAAAATAAGGACATTTACAGAATACCCCTAAATAAACTACAACGAGTGGCAACAGCGTGACGGCAAATTCTGCCATCACACTGCTGTCACTCGTTGCCGTCACCATATTTATACCTAAAAATCAGCCTGTTACATCTAAAACAGTGACAGGTGACAGATAATATTTGTTTTTATTTATATAGGATGAAGAAAATATAGATGCTACTGATATTATTTACAGATAAACGTAACCAACAATCCTTTGTGATCGGTTGGCCATACATCAAGCGGCAATAAGAACTTATCTTTGGATGTCTCCTGCACGCGCTGTGCGCGGACAATAGAACCTTTCGGTCCGAAGATGACCGCCTTCCTTGCATCCAGTCCTTCGCCTTTATAGAAAATAAAGTCGATCCGGTCCCGCTCGTCTGCTTTGGGAGCCCATGTGATTTTCTCCGGAGTTTTTGCCGGATTGTCCGAAGGATAAGTAAAGCCGGGATGTGTCAAGGGATTGGGATATATCTTGCGGTAACTATCTACAAATCCGGCTTCTTCGAGCAAAGTCGTTACCGTCCAGGGCACAACGAAGCCATTGTGATCGTACATATCTTTATTCTTCTCTATCCAGTCACGGTGAGACGGTTCGTTAAAGTCACCGCCGATAATCACTTTATACCCTGCTGCCAGGTCTTTCTCAGCCTGAGTGATAAACAAACGGATAGCATCGTCACGCTGGGAAGCAACGTTTACTTTCAGTATCTCTTCTACCGATGCCGGCAACGGTATTTCCTTCCAGGTAGAACCGTCATAGCCGCGGGCATTGTAGTATGCACAATCCAGATAATCCAGATGTGACGTGTAAACCGCTACCTTATGCCCGTTTACCGAACTGGTCAGGCGATAGATACTTCCGTGATCGTCTTTCTCGGGAAAAACAGTCAGGGAATCGGTGATAGGATGTTTGCTCAGCAGCCCCGTGTCATAACTATAAAAAGAATAATACGAAAGCCCCTTCTCTTTCAGCGAAGCACAGACGCGGGCTGTGAAATTCGTCTTATTGTAATTCCTGACTTCACTGAAAGTTACAAAGTCCGGTTTCAGGCGAACAATCTCATTGACAATAGCGTCATATCCTCCCGGTACCATCGTACCTTCCTGCCATACATTCCATTGCAGTACTGTAAATTCATTACTCTTCTGACTTCGTGCAAAGACGGAAACAAATAGTAAAAGTGTCGTAAATAGTAAGTTGGTTAATCGCATTTCATTTATTATTTAGCGTGATGTATCTTTAAATAGCTTTCCAGAAAGACTGAAAATCACGGTATTTACCGTAGCAGACCAGTTCGTCTCCTTCTTCCACCTTCTCATCTCCGGGCAACTCATTCTTGACATGACGCTCCATCAAAGAAATGCCCAGGCAATTAGTGACTTTGTTCGCACGCTTCAGTGCGATCAGTTTCAGATGAAACTCTTCATCCATATTCAGCTCATTCACAAAGTATCCTACAAACTTCTTCGGAACAGTAAACTTCACGACATAATAATCCTGATCAATACGGAACGCTTCCATCGTCGCCCCAAAGTCGAGCAACTGCACCAGGCTACGGGCAGCATCCTCTTCCGGTGTCAGAATCTTCTCCAGACTAAACGCTTCAAGCACTGCCTTGTGCACCGCATCAATGGCACGGGCAAAAATACGAGGCACCTTTTTCTGCTTCAACAACGCGACAACACGTACCGATGCTCCAAAATTCTCGCCAATCGCCACAACAACAATATCTACGCTATTCAAAGGCAGCACCGACAACGACTGTTCGTCCGTAGCGTCAATGACAAAAGCAGTGGCAACCTTATCTTTGATTGAGTCGACACGGCTTTCGCTGATGTCCGCTCCAATGATCTCATGCCCCAATGCCGATAATTCCTCGGCAAGTACATGCCCGTAATTTCCTAGACCAATAATAATATACTTCATGATGTTAGTTTATGATGATGTTATCACTCGGATAACGGTATTTTGTATTCTTTTTCTGCTTGACGATGCCCAGCATCAACGTAATCAGACCGACACGTCCGATAAACATCAGCAACGATACCAGCAATTTACTGGCATCGCACAATTGAGGCGTCAGATTCAGGCTCGATCCTACCGTACTAAGGGCGGAAACACATTCAAAGGTCAGTGCCAGCAAAGAGGCTTTCGGTTCGAGTATGCTCAATATGAAGATGAAGAGAAACAATACGCCCAGCGACATGACGACCGTCGCATTGGAACGCCGGATAGAGTCATGAGACAATTCCCTGCCGAAGACCTCCACCCGCTCACTTCCCCGCAATACGGCTACAAGGTTCAACACTACCACTGCAAAAGCATTCACTTTGACACCGCCTGCCGTAGACTGCGAACCGCCGCCGACCCACATCAGGAAGAGATAAACCAACAGCGTCTGCACGCTCAATGATGCCAGATCGACACTGCTAAACCCAGCCGTTCGCGGACAGGTCGCATTAAAGAATGCTTGCGTCCATTTATCGGCCACAGACATACCGGCAAAAGAGGCATTCCACTCAAAAGCAGCAATGGCCAGTGTACCGATCAGCAAAAGCAGGAAAGTCATGATCAATACGATTTTCGTATTCAGATTGTAGAGGTGCTGCATCTTATGTCTTTCCAGTTTGCGGGTACGCACAAACGTCCAGAAATGGCGCAAATGGTATAATACGATATCTTTGAAATTAACCAGAATCGGAAAGCCGATACCGCCCAAGATAATCAGTAAAGAGACGGAGATGAACAGCCAGTTGTGGTTGGTCATCACCATCGAATTTCCTAAATTGCCTGAAAGTGTGGAGAAACCCGCATTACAGAAAGCCGAAATGGAATGGAAGGCGGCAAAAGCCAGTTCCTCTTCCAGATTCATCCCAAGCGTATCGTGAATGCTGAACCAGATGGACACCATGCCAATGCCTTCGATGACCAATGTAAATCCAAGGATATATAGTAGTGTGGACAGTAACGACCCCAACGAATTGGAACTGACCATATCACGGACAACGAGCTGATTGTAAATGGAAGTATTTCCCATAAAGAACATGGCAAAGAAACTGGTTAATGTCATCACTCCCAGTCCGCCGATCTGAATGAGCAGGATAATGACTACAAGTCCGCTGGTGGTGAAAGTGGTGGATACGTCTACCGGCACCAAGCCCGTCACACAGACGGCACTGGTGGCTGTAAACAGAGAATCGACCCAAGTGATGCCATTGACCGTACATCGTGGAAGCATCAGCAATCCCGTCCCGATCAGAATAATAGCCATAAAGCTGACAGCCAGTATCAAAGACGGATTCGTACGGCGTCCTAAAAGACGCACCAAGCCATTGGACAGGTTCAGCAGAGAAAAAACCAACAATAATATTAAATGATAAAACTTCCCGTGAAGGAATTCCCAGACTTGCAGAATTGCTCCCTCTTCTTCCGGACGATGGAAGATGACGGGAACCAAAGTTAGGTAAAGCAATACGCTCAATATCCATGCCAACCTTCGATATTGCTTTTTCGTATTCCGGTATTCCAGCGAAATATGCAGGGTAACATCAATTAAAAAGATAATCCATACGGCTTTATACAAGATCTGTATCTGCTGTACCTCGACCGGGGACAATGGAAAACCATGTTCGTAAACCACTCCGACAATCAACAACAGAGATGCCAGATAAGTGAGCGCTTCTACCAACCCCAGCAGGATACGTACATAGGGCTTGAGAAGCTTATTCTGATATAACAGAAATTTATGATAAATCTTCATATCACATTTTTTTATTGTCGTATTTGCTATGCCGTGCAAACTTAACTAAAATAACAATCGAATTCGATTCTTTGTTGACAAAATTACACGAATATTAAAAATTTTGCCTACTTTTGGCAGCAGAAAACTAATAAACCACAATAACATGAGTGACAAAAGAAAACGGTATATCCTACCGGAAGAAGAAATTCCACATTACTGGTACAACATTCAGGCTGATATGGTGAACAAGCCAATGCCGCCGTTGCACCCGGGAACAAAACAGCCGCTGAAAGCGGAAGATCTGTATCCAATCTTTGCCAAAGAACTGTGTCATCAGGAGCTTAACCAGACTGACGCATGGATCGAAATACCGGAAGATGTACGCGAAATGTATAAATATTATCGCAGTACGCCGCTTGTACGCGCTTACGGACTGGAAAAAGCGCTCGGAACTCCGGCACATATCTATTTCAAGAACGAAAGTGTCAGCCCGATCGGTTCTCATAAACTGAACTCTGCGCTGGCTCAGGCATATTATTGCAAAGAAGAAGGCGTCACGAACGTTACTACCGAAACCGGT
>ERZ838839.3175-NODE-3175-length-10884-cov-58.279527_pt1 | contig 10884 bp, 6 predicted proteins | sample MGYA00519909_ERZ838839 | MGnify/ENA primary metagenome ERZ838839 (study PRJEB31850, sample SAMEA3708843) | human gut metagenome | biome: human gut; feature: human-associated habitat; material: faeces | place: China | collected 2014 ... | reverse complement strand
ATATTTCTCCCATACTTCAAAAGGAGAGTTCGGATGAGATACGATGGAACTGCTATGAACCGCTTCATAAGCTTTTTCCGCATCCACTCCTGCAACACCTTTCAGCACAGCATCCACAATAACAGGAATGGAGTGATTACCAATCATACAATAATTATCCTGCCCCCATAATTGCCACACAGGCAAATAACCATAATAGTCATATTGCCTCATCATGCTTTTAATAAAATCAGGAATGCGGTCGGTATGCAGCAAAGTATAAAGCGGATGAGCTGCTCTGAATGTATCCCATAAAGAAAAAGTGGAATAATGAACTTCATTATCGGCTACCTTACGTGTCGTATAATCAGCAGCCATATATTCACCATTTACATCGCTCATCGTATTAGGTTGTACCATAGTGTGATATAAAGCTGTATAAAAAATCTTTTTCTGCAACCCGGTACCTTGGATGATGACTTTCTTCAATTCTTTCTCCCAGCTGGCTTCGGCAGCAGAAGCAATATGTTCAAAGTTCCATCCGGGAACCTCAGCTGCCATATTCAACCGGGCATTTTCAATGGAAACTGGAGATAAAGCGACTTTACATATCAATTCATTATTCCACTTCTTGTCGAAACAGAATAATCCACACAGTTCTGTACCATTAATGACAGGAGTATTCTCATACCTCCGATTGCCATCATGTAACTGACTGGATAAGATTGGTTGGGAAAATTCAAGATGGAAATATATTTTCCTCAGTTTTGCCCATCCTGTAATAACACGATATCCTTCTACTACTGTAGGAGAAACTACACGGATTTGTGATTGAATAATCCGGCGGTTCCAACTCTCCTTATTTGCCGAATGATCTAAATCCAACCATAATTTCAACTGACCGCCATCAGAATAGATATAGCGATGTATCCCTACATGCACAGAAGCCGTCAACTCCGCTTGAATCTTCTCATCCGTCAATAATACTTGATAATACCCCGGACGCGCCTGTTCGTGTTGATGAGTAAAAGACGATTTCCTTTTATCACTCATGGTAGGAAATAGAAGGATATCTATAAAATCGGAAGCACCGGTTCCGCTTAAACGTGTATGACTGAAACCATAAATAATAGAATCATTATAATCATATCCCGAAGCTTGTGCCCAATCAGGCGCTTCACGAGTATCGGGACTCAGCTGCACCATACCAAAAGGGACAGTAGCTCCTGGATAATTATTCCCAAAAAGACTGGATTGAACAGCACCGGTTCCAATAAACGGATTAACCCAACGAGTTAGATTTTGGGCACTAATACAATTTACAGAAAGAATAAAAACAGCCAATAAATTTGCAAATCTTTTCATCATAGATTTAAGTTTCATTTATTGGCAAAATTAGTATATCCACACTCCCCACACAGATAAATTCTCGTCTATTTTAGCTTCATTTGCTTCATAAAGGCAAGTTTCTTGCCTCATCACCACTAAATATTACCATTATTCCGTTCATCCCAATTCATTTACCGCTAATAATGATTATCCCGACATCTCCAATCCCTCTTAATGTAAAAAAATCATAAATTCAGGAATGTTACCCCAATTACCGTATTCTTTTCACCTATTTTCTTATATTTGTAAATTATTCCATCACACAAACGTAAAAACAAATGGACCAGACCTTACTAAAATACTGGAAAACTTGTCTTCAAGATGCAGAGCGCAAAGCTATTGCTCTCAAAGGACCACGAATCACCCTAAACATTGGTGACAAGATACTTAAATTCATTCCTCTCAAAAGTATTCCTGTTATTTTCCCTGATTGGAAAGCAGAAGACAGCAATGAAAAACAAAAAGTAATGATTGCTCCTTGTATTCTTTTGCCCGAATTTGAAAACGGCTGGACTTCCCAATCTGAAAGACCGGAATATCCCTTCTTGATTACTGCCACCATGTTGCCTGACGGCAAACTAACCGTATGCGAGAACGAATCAGACAGAATCCCAATATTTATTCGTAAATTTTTGGAGCCTAATGCAGCCAATGACCGCACTATAGCTTCTCTTTCAAAAGTAGATCAACTACTATCCAATTTTAACACTGAAGAAACAAAATGGGAGGCCTATTGGCAAGCATGCGAGCAGCTTTTCAAGAAAGCAACCGGCAAAACTTTCAGCACAATGAATTACTATGATAATCCAGAAATCATTATCATAAAAGCCTCCGAGCGCAATATGGCACAGCCCATAATCACACTATATGACAAACTCTTAAAAGATGACAATACCACTCCACATCCCCTGTTGAATTTATTAATACAAACAAAATCTGCTAACGCTCTTCCTATTCCAACTAACCGGAAAGTATATTGCAACCAAGAACACTGGGCACAAATGAGCAGCGACTTTCCTTTGTCCATATCTCAACGCGAAACACTAGCAATGTACACAACACCGGAATGTGCTGATATTTTTGTCGTCAACGGTCCTCCGGGAACAGGAAAAACCACTTTTCTGCAAACTGTCATCGCAAACAGACTTGCTCATAACATTCTAAACAATCCGGAAGAGCCGGAAATTATAGTTGCAAGTTCAGCTAATAATCAGGCGATCACCAATATCCTGAAGGATTTCAAAGCGGAAACGACCAATGACACAACACATCCCCGGTTGTCCAACCGCTGGCTACCCGAACTGGATACATTAGGCCTATATCTGTCAGGGAAAAAAGAGCTGCAACAACAGTACAAAATGATGTTCAACCCCAAAGGGGATGGATTTCCGGCAGCATACGATACACCTGAACGTCAAGAAGAGTACAAACAATTCTATCTGCAATGCTTCAATAACTTTTTCAAGAAAAACTATCAAGACGAAACAAAATGCCAGCAATTTCTCCGTAAAGAAATGCAAGCTCTCCAAAAAAAGATTATTCTCTGTATCCAAGCTGCCGAAACAACAGAATACGGAAACCGGAAGGAAAACAATATATTACAGAAGTTTATCCGCAAATTCCATGAGCCATTACCCTCCTATGACAAAGTAATAGAACAGTGGACTTTGACAGAAGAATTCAAAGAACGTTACGAAAAAATAAGTTCCAACCCTGAGTATGGCAACTTGCCTTATACAGAAGACATGGCAGTAAGGCTGGATATCAGCTATCGGTATCAAATGTTCTGGTATGCCATACATTATCGGGAAGCCGAGTTTATTCACCGGTTAAGCAAGTGCGATGAAGGCAAGCAGCGCACACAAGAAGCCTATACCCAAAGATTAAAACGTTTGGCTTGCGTAATGCCTGTTTTCATCTCTACTTTCCATTCTCTACCCAAGTATATGACCTATGCGGAGAACGGAAAATGGGATATTCCTTTATACAATGGAATAGACCTGTTGATTGTAGATGAATCCGGACAAGTTTCACCCGAACTTGCCGTTCCCTCCTTCAGTTTGGCCAAGCAAGCGATTTTAGTAGGTGATATTCAACAAATAGAGCCTGTATGGTCCATTTCTGATGAATATTCATTCATTAATTTAAAGAATCTGGGCATTGTTTCCAACCAGTCCTCGGAAAAATACCGTTTTTTAGAAAACAATGGTTTCCTTTCTTCTTCCGGAAGTATAATGAAACTGGCACGTAAAAGCTGTAATTTTACAGTAAAAGGTGAAAAAGGAGCTTTTCTGACCGAACACAGACGATGCGTAGATTCCATTATTGCTTATTGCAATGATTATGTTTACCACGGCAGGTTACTTCCTAAAAAAGGTAACGAAGTAAAATACAAGTCCCTCCCTTCCAAAGGATATGTACACATCAACAGTTACAGCAGCCCTGGAAAAACAGGAAGTCGACTCAACCGGGCTGAAGCGGAAGCCATTGTCTGTTGGCTGGAACTGGAAAAAGATAATCTGGAAAAGACCTATAAAAAGCCTATTCATGAAATTGTAGCCGTAGTAACTCCTTTTAAAGCCCAAGAAGCCGAAATACGGCATCAAATACAAAAAATATCAGGAAATGAGAAATATAAAGATATGATCATCGGCACCGTACATTCCCTGCAAGGTGCCCAATGTCCGATTGTCCTTTTTTCAACAGTCAACTCTCCCGAAGACCATTCTCTTTTTATGGAGCGTGATGGAAAATACAATATGCTCAATGTAGCGATATCGCGCGCTCAGCATCATTTCATTGTTTTTGGCAACATGAATATTTTCCATCCGGAAGAAAACACCCCGGTAGGAAATATGGCTAAATGGCTTTTCGATGATCCATCCAACGAGATTTCCAACAACTTTATTTACCAACAGGAAGTTCCGCTGTGCACCTACCACCCCACCCTTCGTCTGTCCACCACAGAAGAGCATATCCAGGTTCTGCACCAAGCTTTTGAAAAAGCAAGACACCGTCTGCTGATTGTATCTCCATTCATATCTATCCACGCCATAGAAAACGACCAGTTGGTTCCGCTGATACGCCACACGGTACAACGAGGAGTAGATGTCACAGTCTACACCGATTCGTCTCTAGATTATGATACGAAAACCAATCAGTTGCTCAGCCGTGCCGAAGAGGGACGGAACATATTAATAGAAAATGGCGCAACCCTCATTGAAGTAAAAGGTATCCACAATAAATCATTGGCCATTGATAACCATACACTTATAGAGGGTTCTTTCAACTGGTTATCTGCCAACCGCCATAAAGAATACTCCCGCCACGAATGTTCCATAGTTGTATCATCTGTTCAAGCCGATGAGTACATCAACAATCTGATAAAGGAACTAGAAAGCAGAGAAAAAACCTTTCAATCCCTATCTAAGCCTACAATCAATCTTGACATTGACCAAAAATATCCGGGGTTCTTTACAAAAGAATCTTTTAATGATTGTACAGAAGAAGATATTTGCCGTATAAAACAAAAAGTCCAAGAGTTAGGCATTCAGAAAACAGTCCTTCCACCTTATATCCATAAACAACGTGAAACTTTCCCACGTGCTTATGAACCTTGGTGCACAGAAGAAAAGGAAATTATATGTGAGTTGATGCAAAAGACCAATCATCTTTCTATTTTTATAGAATGTCTGCAACGTACAGGACAAGCAATTCAAATTCAGATAGAAGGCAAAAACAATTGATTATAACCCTGAACAGATATCCTTTTTATGATATTCGGGAAACTTGGGAAACAAGAATCAGTCCCTATACGGAAGAGAGGAAAAGGCAAAAAGTAATTTGCCTTTTCCTCTCTTCCGTATAGCATATGCAACTCCTGCCCAGAGTTCCTTATTTTTTGGAATACATCCAGGTCCATTTATGCCAAAGACTCTCTAACGGTCCCTGCTTATGTCCTTTCAACCACCATTTGCAGAACTGTACTTGCAACAAAAAGAGTACAAAACCAACCAGCAAACTCAACGTATATCCACAGTACGGAGCCAGATAAAGTCCGAAAGGGAAATAAATAATAGCTCCGGCAATAGATTGGGTGATATAATTGGTCAGACTCATCCTACCATAATAACGAAGATTTGATACAAAATTCTTGAACCTATCCCGTTGATAAAGCAATACAAAAGAAGCAACCAGTACAAATGTAAAAGCGAACTTTTGCCACATATCAAAAGCAGTTCCGGCAGTCTGGCGAATGAGTTCACTGTCACTAGCCATAATCAACTCTTTCAGTTGGAAAAGCGGAGCAAAAGAGATAGCGGAAATGATAAGAGCCTTCACCCAAAAACGAGTATGTTTTTCGGAAGTTACAAATAATTGTTTGCGTCCGATATACAACCCCATCAAGAACAAGCCGGCAGTCTGCCAGAAACGCCCTGCTCCCAGAGCCCAATATAGACTAGCTTTCTGACCAAAGGTCATATTCTTACCCAAAAACTCCCACAAATTCCCCTCTTTGGTATATTCCGCCACTTCTTTATACATCGCGCCCACTCCCCAATCGGGCAAAGTATGAGAAGGATCAAACAGACCTACTATATAATGATACCACTCAACGGGCTGCAATAGAAACAAAATAGCCATAACAAGTATGGCACAGTCACTCCACTTGCGCACCACGAACAATACGATTCCCACTACCGAGAACAGCAACAACACATCTCCTGCCGGAAAAAAAGCTGCATTCAGCGTAGCAAAAGCTACCAATAACAGCAAACGCCACAGAAAACGATAACCAAAATCTTTTCCTTTACGCTGTTGGTTAGCCGACTGAATATAAAATGTAAATCCAAACAGCAAAGCAAAAATGGCATACGATTTTCCAGCCAATAAAGTAAATGTAACATTGAATACCCCGTCATTCAGTATATTCAACCATGCAGGCTGGTCTACCGGATAAACCGGAAAGATGAAATGCTCCAAACTATGCACTAAAAGAATTGCCATGACTGCAAATCCCCGTAAAGCATCCACCACCTCAACGCGTGGCAGTTTTTCTGATAATTGTTTTTCCATGAACTAGTTATTATTGTTTATTTAAAATTCGTTTTACCCAGCGGTTGCCCGGTTTCTCAAAATAATAATAAGAAAGCAGACTCAGCCCGATAGTGACTGCAAAGATAAGCGGAATACTGATATACAGACTGATATGCCAATCGTATGTTTGCGCCAACTGCACATAAGCAAATAATATCCACTATACTCTCCTCTTCGGTGCTATTCCTGCTCTACATATCCGGGGGAGCGGTGAGCAACATTGGATAATAGACTACAGACAATATCATCAGAGTTTTGACAACTCTTACCAAAAACTGTATATTAAAAAGAGAAACTGATTTCCTACAATATTTCCTTTAAATTCCAAGCCTGTATATGCCTGACCCCTTCATTGGAAGGGAATTGTACCTCATCCATGGAAACGACATATTTTTCATAATTATCACCTATCGTCAGCAAAGGAGCATATTCCCGTTCCATGGTTTGTGCCGTTTCCAACATGTAAGTTGCTTGAAGATAAATCACTCTATCGTCCTTCATAGCAACAAAATCAACTTCTTTATCCCGAAAAGAACCTGTATATACAATATAGCCTAAACGACGAAGTTCCAAATATACTGCATTCTCCAACAAATACCCGACTCCATAAGCAAAGCCCGGATAAAGAAAATTCTTAAAGGACAAGTCATTCAGATAATACTTGCAATTACCTGCCACCACATCCTTTCCTTTTATATTGTAACGTTCTGTTTTATAAGCAAGAAAAGCTTCTTCTATATAACCTAGATAATTAGATAAGGTATCATAACTCACCTTCCGGTTCTTGGATTTAAAGAAATTAACAATATGCTGAACGGAAAACAGATTGGACGCATTATTCACCAAATAAATAAAAATATCATCCAATAACCTTACATCACGAACGGGTTTACGCTTCACTATATCACGCAACAAAATCGTATCTTTCACAGAAGCGACGTACTGTTTTTCTGACTCGACAGTGGGCAGGTTGTACAATTCGGGCAAACCGCCTTTCTGTAAATAGGCCAAATAAGAAGCCCGACCGGCAGGTTGCTGCATCAACTGTAAATATTCAGCATAACTATAGGGGAATATATGAAATTCTACATAACGTCCCGACAAAAGAGTGGCAAGTTCACTGGAAAGCATTTTAGAGTTAGAACCGCTGATAAACAATTCACTCTCTTCGACAAAGTCTTGCGAATGGGAGTTTACAAACCTTTCCCAGCCATCCACATTTTGAATTTCATCGAAAAACAAATATACTTTTCCTTGCGGTTTAAGCTTTTCCCGATAAAAACGATACAGACTTTCCAATGCTTTATAATCATCAATAAAATCAAATTCCAGATACTCCTTATTTATATATAGGATATTAGCCGGATTTACTCCTCGTTCCGAGACAAGACTTGAAGCAATTTGCCTGAGAATATAACTTTTGCCCGAACGACGTTGTCCTATAAGTACCTTCACCAAGTTATTCCCCACAAAATTGCCAATCTTGTCGGTATAAGATTTCCGTTCCAGTCCCAATTGATACGTATTTCCACCCCAAAGGTTATACTTTTCTAAAGCTTTCCATTTATCGTCCATACTCGAATCTTTTCCCACAAAGATAGTTTTTTTCGAGTATAATCGAAAAAAAAGCACTGTTTATTTCTTTTTTCGAGTATAATCGAAAAAACGTATCTATCTCAAACTGAATTAAAGAAAACGAATACAATCCGGCAGTATGTAAAATTTAACAAATTACTTAAACAAGCAAACTATTATTTTCCTACATTTGTTACCAGTGAAACTTTAAATACGAAAGAACATGAAAGCAAATCCTGTATTTAGTTTATACATCCCTACCAAATTAGTATTTGGCTGCGGAGAAATCAAGAAATTATCCAGTGAAAAATTACCGGGAAAAAAGGCACTGGTCGTCATCTCATCCGGAACTTCCATGCGGAAATATGGATATTTGGAGAGAGTACTTGCCCAATTAAGACTGAATAATGTAGAAACACTGGTTTACGATAAAATCCTTCCCAACCCCATCAAAGAACACGTCATGGAAGCAGCCGCCATCTGCCGGGAGGAAAAGTGCGACTTTGTAGTAGGACTGGGAGGCGGAAGTTCCATCGACTCCGCCAAAAGTATAGCTGTTATGGCCTGCAACGACGGTGACTACTGGGATTATGTATCAGGGGGTAGTGGTAAAGGACGCCCTGTTACCAAAGCACTTCCCATTATCGCCATCCCTACTACCGCCGGAACCGGAACAGAAATGGATCCATGGACAGTGATTACCCACGAAACGGCTCAAGAAAAGATAGGCTTCGGTTGTCAGCTGACTTTCCCTACCTTATCTATTGTAGACCCGGAACTGATGGTTTCCATTCCTCCGCACCTCACCGCCTATCAAGGGTTCGATGCATTCTTCCATGCCGCAGAGGGTTTTATCGCCAATTGTGCAACACCCATCAGTGATCTTTACGCCTTAGAAGCCATCCGTCTGATCTACAAATATCTGCCAGTAGCCGTAGCCGACGGAAAGAATTTGAAAGCGCGTGCCAAAATTGCTTGGGGCAGCACCTTGGCAGGCATGGTGGAAGCCACTTCAAGCTGCACTTCCGAACATTCATTAGAACATGCCATGAGTGCTTATTATCCACAACTTCCTCATGGAGCAGGACTCATTGCCTTGTCTGAGGCATACTTCGAAACTTTCCGGCATGACTGTACAAAACGTTACATGAAAATGGCTGAAATGATGACCCAGAAAAAGAGCAACCGTCCGTCCGATTTCATTGATGCATTGATTACACTGCAAAAAGAATGTAAAGTACATTCTATCAAACTGAGCGAATTTGGTATCCAATCCGAAGATTTCCCCAAATTCCTGCAAAATGCAAGAGATACGATGGGAGGACTGTTCACTCTCGACCCACGCCCGATTACAGACGAAGAAATCCTGCATATCTTTAAAAATTCTTATAAATAATGGATAAAGAACTAGACCTTGCCGTAACCTGTTACGGCAAGGTAAAACCATTGAAATATGATTTGGTCCTCCTCCCTTGGGGAGCTACCGAACCGCATAATCTGCACCTGCCTTATCTGACAGACTGCATTCTGAGCCACGACATCGCACTAGATGCTGCAAAACTGGCAAAAACACATTACGGTATTCGTTGCATGGTCATGCCTTACGTCACTGCCGGTTCACAGAATCCGGGACAACGCGAGCTGGATTTCTGCATCCATTATCGCTATGAAACGCAAAAAGCGATTTTAAGCGACCTAGTTGCCTCTCTATACGCCCAGGGATACCGCAAAATGGTCATTATCAACGGACATGGCGGCAATACATTCAAAAGTATGATACGTGACTTGTCACTGGACTATCCCGACTTCCTGATAGCCAGCAGCGAATGGTTTGCCTTTGTTCCTGCTAAAGAGTACTTTGATGAACCGGGTGACCATGCAGATGAATTGGAAACTTCTGTTATGATGCATTATCATCCGGAATTGGTAAATTTAGACGAAGCCGGAAACGGAGATTATAAGAAGTTCACCTCACAAATGTTGAATGAAAAAGTGGCATGGATTCCGAGGAACTGGCAAAAAGTTTCGCAAGACACCGGTATAGGCAATCCAAAAAAAGCAAGTGCCGGAAAAGGGAAGAAATACGCCGAAGCAGTCGTTGCAAAATATGCATTGCTGTTTGAAGAGTTGGTACATAAAGAACTTTATTAATAGTTTTAGAACTAAATAGGTTTATTTTCTTCATAATAAAAAGCATAAATTTAGCACATCATATAAGTCACATTCAATTATATCACTGCATATAAACCAGTTACCCAACAATATATTCTGAAAAATATTCCAAAATATATTTGATATAATAAAATTCTAATGTACATTTGTGAAGTTAACTATATACTAACCTTTAAAAGCAGATCTTATGAAAAACAAATCACTTTTTTTAGTCCTAGTCATTCTTTGTTTGACTAGCGTAGAGATCTATTCTTCCCGACAAGAATTAAAGTTTGATGCACCTCTTCCGAGCAACACAGAAAACGGAAATGCTCGCAGTGATTACGGACCTCCCGGTGAAGGAGATAAATGCTGGTATTTCGATGGAGCGTCTTCTTGTGTAAATTTTTCATTCAATAATTGTTATGAAGACCCAAACCAAAGGTGCGGAAGAGATGAAGGAGCTCCCAATTAATTTAACCGACTAGCAAATCATTCCATAGGGTATTTAAGATCTTTCCTATTCATAATTAGTTGATCCAATCTACAAACTGAAGATAATTAAATACCCTATATTTAATCTATAGTGTATGAAATATTTTTTGTATATCTTCACTTATCTGCTTCTAGGAGCATCATGTTCATCTCCTTCTCGTCCAATAGACTATGGTACAGAATTAACAGCTACAGACT
>ERZ838839.3168-NODE-3168-length-10908-cov-4.129181_pt1 | contig 10908 bp, 13 predicted proteins | sample MGYA00519909_ERZ838839 | MGnify/ENA primary metagenome ERZ838839 (study PRJEB31850, sample SAMEA3708843) | human gut metagenome | biome: human gut; feature: human-associated habitat; material: faeces | place: China | collected 2014 ... | reverse complement strand
TGCCGAAGCAACCGCGCCTCGGCGCGAGAATGTGCCAGGGCACATTCTTTTTTATTCATAGAAGCATAAAAGATGGAAGATTGTGTTCATGAAAAATATTCTGCGAGCGTCGACTCAAACACTCATTTGTTTCGCATGATACTCCCTGCGGTGCATCAAAAATTTATTTCTGGGTGAAGTTTTTTCATAAAGAAAGTGAAAGTACTCAGAAGGCGAGGACGGATGTGCTGTGACTGAAAGGAACTTACATCATGGCAAGAGGAGGAGTCAACAATGAGAGAGAAACTGTTTACGACAAGAAATGTGGTATTGATGGGAATGCTCGGCGCGCTGGCGGGTGTGCTGATGATGTTTGAGGTGCCGCTCGTATTTCTGGCACCGAGTTTTTACGGACTTGATTTCAGTGAGGTTCCGGTACTTGTCGGGAGCTTTGCACTTGGACCGGTTGCAGGGATTGTGATTGAGGCAGTGAAGATTCTGGTGAAGCTCGTGATTAAGCCGACGAGCACCGGATTTGTCGGAGAGTTTGCGAACTTTACGATTGGATGTGCACTTGTGATCCCGGCAGGATTGATTTACCACTTCAATCGCACGAAGAAAGGCGCCGGAATTGGAATGACAGTTGGAACGATTCTGATGGCAATGGCAGGAGTTGTCCTCAATGCTGTCGTGATGCTTCCGTTCTATTCTCACTTCATGCCACTTGACACGATCATCTCGATGGGAGCACAGATCAATCCGGCAGTCAGCAATGTGTGGACGTTCGCTCTTCTGTGTGTGGGACCGTTCAATGTGGTAAAGGGCATTGTGGTTTCCCTGATCACTGCTCTTGTGTATAAGAGAGTCAGTGTTGTGATTCACAGCACAGCCAGTCAGGCGAGACGGGGCGTTCGGGCATAACTTCGCATAAAGGATGTAGAACAATAAGATAAAGAACATAATAAATAGCAGAATCTGGAAAAACCGGAAAGGAAGGCTTTATATTTCCTTTCCGGTTTTTTTGTGATATGATACGAGATATGATATTGGGAAATATTTATCTGAAAAAGAAAAGAGGAACACACCAATGGAAACAAAGATGGTGAAAATACAGGATACAGCAGAGATACGAGATGAGGAGCTGGCGGAGGCAGCGCAGATTCTTCGGGATGGAGGGCTTGTAGCATTTCCGACGGAGACAGTTTATGGACTCGGTGCGAATGCTCTGAATGAGGAGGCAGCGAAAAAAATCTATGCGGCGAAGGGGCGTCCGTCGGACAATCCGCTGATCGCGCATATTTCCTGCATGGAGGAGCTTGAACCCCTTGTGAAGGAAATTCCGGAAGCGGGAAGAAAACTTGCCGAGGCATATTGGCCGGGACCGTTGACGATGATTTTTCCGAAGAGCAGTATCGTGCCGTATGGAACGACGGGTGGTCTTGAGACCGTGGCGGTGCGGATGCCGAGCGATCCGGTTGCAAACCGTCTGATTCATCTTGCGAAGGTTCCGGTTGCAGCGCCGAGTGCGAATACTTCCGGTCGTCCAAGTCCGACGACAGCTCAGCATGTATGGCAGGATATGAATGGAAGAATTGAGATGATTCTTGATGGAGGTCCGGTCGGAATCGGTGTGGAGTCGACGATTGTCGATGTGTCCGGTGAGGTGCCGACGCTTCTTCGTCCGGGAGCTGTGACGATGGAGATGCTTGAAAAGACCGTCGGTCATGTCGAGATCGATCCGGCGATTCAGGGACCGCCAACTGCTGATTTTCATCCGAAGGCTCCGGGCATGAAGTACCGCCACTACGCTCCTCATGCACAGATGACACTTGTGGAGGGCGAGGCAGAGGCAGTCGCAAACAAGATCAATGAGCTTGTAAAAGAAGGACTTGAGCAGAATCTGCGGGTAGGTGTGATCTGCACCGATGAGAGCCGGTCGAGCTATCCGGACGGACTTGTCCGCAGTGTCGGAGAGCGTGCAAAGGAAGAGACGATCGCCCACAACCTGTTTGCTGTTCTCAGAGAGTTTGATGATCTCGATGTCGATGTGATTTATTCGGAGAGTTTCTCTAAAGATCATCTCGGTCAGGCGATCATGAACCGTCTGACAAAGGCGGCAGGATACCATATCCTGAAAGTCTGAGGAGACAAAAGACAGATAAGAGATAATTTGAGTTTGAGAAAGATAATCGTGCACCAAAAAAGATAAAAAATAGAAAAAGGAGAATTTTATGTCAGAGACGAAGAAGCGTCGGGATTACATTTCCTGGGATGAGTATTTTATGGGAATTGCAGACCTTTCCGGTCGTCGATCGAAAGATCCGAACACGCAGGTAGGAGCCTGCATCGTCAGCCAGGATAACAAAATCATGTCGATGGGATACAATGGATTTCCGAAGGGTTGTTCCGATGATGAGTTCCCGTGGGGAAAAGAGGCGGAGACGACAGATCCGTACAGTGCAAAATACCTCTATGTGACGCACAGTGAGCTCAATGCGATTTTGAATTATCGGGGCGGAAGCCTTGAGGGAAGCAAGCTCTATGTGACGCTGTTCCCGTGCAATGAGTGTGCGAAGGCGATCATTCAGGCAGGAATTCAGACGATTATCTATAAGGAAGACAAGTATCCGGATTCTCCGTCTGTCCGTGCGTCAAAGCGCATGTTAAATGCAGCGGGTGTTCGCTATTACCAGTATGAGTGCAGTGGAAGAAAGATTGAGATCGATGTCTGAAAAATCTGAAAAATCTGAGAAAAAATGGGAATGTGATCAGGGAAATTTGGCAGAACAGTTGAGTTTTGTGGCGGTTGATCTTGAGACGACGGGACTTGATCCAAAGAAAGATCGGATTATCGAGATCGGCGCAATTCGCGTGGAGAATGGAGAGGTCGCGGGAGAGTATCAGCAGTTAGTCAATCCCGGATGTCCGATTCCCGATTTTGTATCTGATCTGACCGGAATTACGGATGAGATGGTGGAAAAAGCGCCGATGATCGGGGAGGTTCTCGATGAATTTTTGAAATTCTGTGGAGAACTTCCGATTGTGGGGCATCAGGTGATGTTTGATTACCGTTTTCTGAAACGGGCGACAGTAAATCAGGGGGAATCTTTTGAGCGGAACGGAATTGATACGCTTGCGCTCTGCCGGGCATTTATGCCGGTGGAGGAGAGGAAAAACCTAGCTGTCGCCTGTGCGTTTTTTGGGATTGAGCGGGAGCGGGCACATCGGGCATGCTCGGATGCGTGGGACACGGTGAGATTGTATACAAAGATTGCGAGACGATTCGGGCAGAACAAGCCGGAGCTTTTTGTTCCAAAACCGCTTATTTACAAGGTAAAACGGGATCAGCCGGCATCGGAAAAGCAAAAAGAAGACTTGCGGTATTTTATAAAATATCATAAAATAAGTTTACCTGTGCGCTTTGAAGAATTGAGCCGTAGCGAAGCCTCAAGACTTCATGATCAGTTGATTTTGCAATACGGCAGGATTGTCAAAAAATGAGCGCGGGTGTATTTGGAACAAGAAAAAAATAAGATGAAAAAGAAAGAGAGGTTCATGTATCATGGCAAACTCACATAATAATAAGAATAAAACAAAGAGAATCGTATCGGGAGTGATTGTCATCATCCTGATTCTTGCGATGGTGGTTCCGATGGTAGCGGGAACGCTCATCAGCGTGTTCCAGTAAATAAGAGGAGCAGAGAATATATGAGAAAATTGAGATTGCTGAGTGGTATGGCTCTGATTGCGGTTGCAGGAATCAGTTCTGCAGTGCCGGCGTATGCAGAGGAGAAAACCATACCGGATGGAATCTATGTCGGTGAGTTCAGTCTGGGAGGACTCACAAAGGAGAAGGCGGAGGAGGAAGTCGCGACCTATGTGGACGGGCTTTCGGATAGAACGATCTCCCTCGATGTGGACGGAATGACGGTGGAGACGACGGCGCGTGATTTGGGATATGCCTGGAGCAATGAGAATGTCGTTGAGGAGGCCGCGAGTCATGCACTTGAGGGCAATCTGATCCGTCGATATATGGGAACGAAGGATCTGGAAAAGAATCCGGTTCACATTGAGATCGAGGCATCTGTGGATGAGGAGAAGGTGGATGCGTTCATTAAGAAAACGTGTGCCGGAATTGTGGGCGCGCCGGTGGATGCGTCGATTGTCCGTGAGAACGGAACCTTTAAGATTACTCCGGGAAGCTCCGGAAAGGTGGTTGATCTCGATGCGACGAGTCAGGCGATCGATGAGGCGCTGACAGGTGGAGCCTCTGGAACCGGCGGGGAAAATAAGACGACGGACACTGCTACTGCAGAGGCAGTGCCGGCGGAAGATGCCGACGGTATGGTAATTAAGGTCAGCGCTGTGGTGAATGAGGAAGAGCCGAGAATCAAGGAAGATGATTTGAAGAGCATCAAAGATGTGCTCGGCACCTGCACGACCGATTTTTCGAGCAGTGGAGAGGCGCGCTCAAAGAATCTTGCAAACGGGGCGAAGAAGATCAACGGAAAAATTTTGATGCCGGGAGATACGCTCTCCGGATATGAGTGCATGAGTCCGTTTACGACCGATAATGGATACTTCACAGCTGCAGCTTATGAGAATGGACAGGTTGTCGACAGCGTCGGAGGCGGTGTTTGCCAGATTGCGACGACACTTTATGATGCCTCTTTGATGGCTGAGCTGACGATCACACAGAGACAGAATCACTCTATGATTGTCAATTATGTAAAGCCGTCGATGGATGCGGCGATCGCGGGAACCTACAAGGATATTAAGATCACAAATCCATATGACACTCCGATTTATGTTGAGGGTGGAACGAGCGGACGAAAGCTCACATTCACGATTTACGGAAAGGAGACTCGTCCGGCAAACCGCAAGGTGGAGTACATCTCGGAGACACTCGGTACGACCGATCCGGGAGCACCGCAGGAGAAGGTAGACAATTCACTTGCACCGGGAACAAGAAAGCAGGTTCAGTCTGCACATACCGGTTTGAAGTCTCGTCTCTGGAAGGTTGTGACGGTTGATGGAGTCGAGACGGAGAGAACGATTCTCCACACGGATACTTACAACGCGTCAAAAGCGATCGTTCTGGTTGGACCGAAGACAGCGCCCCCGACTACTCAGCCGGCTACGCCGGAACAGCCGACATCGGCATCGGAGACATCTGGCGCTCATAATGGTGGTGGTACGAGTGCGGAGACGACGACTTCGGCGGAGACTGCACCTGAGACGAAATCTCCGGCAGTCGAGGGGGAGAATGGCGGACCGGGCGTGAGCGCACCGGCACCGACTGAAGCCCAGACAGAGTCTCATACCGAAGCACCAGCACCAGCGCCGGCACCGGAGTCTGAGACACCTGCTGCCTCTCCTGTTGTGGAAGCCGCGCAGTAAATGAAAGTTCACTTCGATCAGAGAGGAGCATTTTTGTATGATGCGGAAAATTGAGCGAGAGAATACCGGGCTTTTGAAACCGGGACAAGACCTGGTTGTGGCGGGATATGCGGGGCTGGCCGGAAGTGTACTTCTGGTGAAAGAGAAAGATCAGTATGAGCGCCTGAGAGGGTGGTTTTCGGAGGAATGGCTCGATCAGGCAGGCGAGATGGAGATCTCGCCTGAGCAAGATAAGATCGACTGGTCGGAGGTCGGAGCGACAGACTGGGAGAGCGCAGGCGAGGGCGGTATCCTGTCTGCGATCTGGTGTCTCTCCGGAGCCTATGGTACCGGAGTGGAATTTGCTCTGAGAAAAATCCCGGTTCGTCAGGACACGATTGAGATCTGCGAGCGTCTGGAGTTGAATCCTTATCGACTTTACAGTCAGGGATGTTGGTTGCTGTCGTCGAAAAACGGTGGTCGGACAGTCGAGAATCTCAGAGAAAAGGGAATTCCGGCTCAGGTGATCGGAAGTGTGACGAAGGGCATTGCGCGAGAGATGATTGTGGAGAATGGACATGGTTTTCTTGAGCGCCCACAGCCGGATGAACTCGAGAAGATTTTTCCCGGATATTTTAAGCAGGAAGCTCCAACTCCTTTAAGTCGGGGGAGTTCACCCGGGATGAGCAGTGATTGGAAAGCGAACGATCAGAAGGAATCGATGACTGATCAAGAGCATAAAAAGGATTCAGAAAAGAAAGATAAAGAAAGATAAAGAAGGATTCAAAAAAGAATTCAGATAAAGAAAGATTCGGAACGGGAGGAAATGTCGTAATGAGAGAAAAGATACTGGCGGTAATTGAGAAGAACAGCAGAATTGATATTCATGATCTTGCCATTCTCTTGGGTGAGAGTGAGGTCGCGGTGGCGAACGAGATTGCGGAGATGGAGAAAGAGCATATCATCTGCGGATATCATACTCTGATTAACTGGGATAATACCAGCGAGGAAAAGGTCAACGCTCTGATTGAGGTCAAGGTAACTCCTCAGAGAGGAATGGGATTTGACAAGCTGGCAGAGAGAATTTACCAGTACAACGAGGTCAATTCCCTGTATCTGATGGCGGGAGCTTTTGATTTCATGGTCATCATCGAGGGAAAGACGATGCGCCAGGTTGCACAGTTTGTCTCTGACAAGCTGGCTCCGCTTGATTCTGTGCTCAGCACAGCAACCCACTTTGTTCTGAAAAAATACAAGGATCACGGAACGGTACTCTGTGACGAGATCCAGGATGAAAGGATGCTGATTACACCGTGAGAAATCCATTATCTGACAAGATTGAATCGATTCCGTGGTCTGGAATCCGTAAGTTCTTTGACATTGTAAGCGAGATGAAAGATGCGATCTCCCTCGGCGTGGGCGAGCCGGATTTTGATACGCCGTGGCACATCCGCGAGGAAGGCATCTATTCTCTGGAAAAGGGAAGAACGTTTTATACCTCCAATGCAGGTCTGAAGGAACTGCGTGAGGAGATTCACAATTATGTGCACAGAAAGTACAACGTTTCCTATGACGCGGACTCTGAGATTATTGTGACGGTCGGCGGCAGTGAGGCGATTGACCTTGCGATGCGTGCGATGCTCAATCCGGGGGACGAGGTTCTGATCCCACAGCCGAGCTATGTCTCCTATGATCCGTGTGCGGTTCTTGCAGATGGAGTTCCGGTGATTATCGAATTGGAAGAGAAAGATCAGTTCCGCCTGACTCCGGAGAAATTGCTTGAGAAGATCACGCCGAAGACGAAAATTCTGGTGCTTCCGTTCCCGAACAATCCGACCGGTGCGATCATGACCCGCGAGGATCTTGAGAAGATTGCAGAGATTGTGGAGGAGCATGATCTCTTTGTGCTCTCTGATGAGATCTACGGAGAGCTGACTTACGGAGAGGAGCCACATGTCACGATCGCCTCGATTCCTGGAATGAGAGACCGCACGATCCTGATCAATGGTTTCTCGAAGGCATTTGCAATGACCGGATGGAGACTTGGATATGCGTGCGGACCGGAGATTATCTTAAAGCAGATGCTCAAGATTCACCAGTATGCGATCATGTGTGCGCCTACGACAAGCCAGTATGCGGCAGTCGATGCACTCAAGAACAGCGATGAGGATGTGGCTCATATGAGAGAGTCCTACGACCAGCGCAGACGTTATCTGCTTCATGCGCTTCGCGAGATGGGAATGGAGTGTTTTGAGCCTCTCGGCGCATTTTACATCTTCCCGAGCATTAAGCGTTTCGGCATGACTTCGGAGGAGTTTGCACTCAGACTTCTTGAGGAGGAAAAAGTGGCAGTTGTTCCGGGAACGGCGTTTGGTGCGTGTGGAGAGGGATTTCTGCGAATCTCCTATGCGTACTCATTGAAGAGCCTGAAGGAAGCACTCAGCAGAATTGAGCGTTTTGTCAAGCATCTCGATGCGGAGAGTGAGAGTGCTCCAGGAGGGGCTGAGGGAAGTGTGGAAAATGTGGTGAACATGGAAAAAGCAGGTGAAGCAAAATGATGAACATTGTTTTGTTTGAGCCGGAAATGCCACTGAATACGGGAAATATCGGGCGTACCTGTGTGGCGACAAACACGAGACTTCATTTGATTGAACCGTTGGGATTTAAGCTCAATGAGAAGGCAATCCGCCGTGCGGGTCTCGATTACTGGGACAAGCTCGATGTGACGGTCTACTGCGATTATCAGGATTTCCTCGACAAGAATCCGGGCGCAAAGATCTATATGGCAACGACAAAGGCGAAGCATGTCTATACCGATGTCAGGTATGAGCCGGATTGTTACATCATGTTTGGAAAGGAGAGTGCAGGAATTCCTGAGGAAATCCTTGTGGAGAATGAGGAGACCTGTGTGCGGATTCCGATGTGGGGAGACATCCGCTCTCTGAATTTGGCGAATTCTGTGGCGATTGTGCTCTATGAGGCGCTGCGCCAGAATGGGTTTGAGGCGATGACGATGGAGGGAAATCTTCATCGGCTTCAGTGGAATGAGTGATTGAGGACTTTTTTATAGTGAATGAGATATAGAGATAAAATTCAAGTCGACGCTCGCAGAGACTTGGCGCGTGATTTTGGTCAGCTCTGCTGACATCTTCCCATCAAAATTACTGCGCTTCTCCACTACTCTGCATAAATGTTTTTTCCAAACTGATATGCCTCGCTCAAATGGTTCGTCTTATCAATCTGCGGTCTTCCATTCGTGTCACCACATCCACCCGCGAGCAACATTCCCTTGTCACAAAAACCAATATAATTGATCACAGCAAACTTGTAATAAGATACCGCCTGCTCATATGTCCAGAACAGATCATCGGCGGAAGTCATCAGCAAGACGGCATCCTTAACCGGATATTTTTCATATCGACCGAGTGGCGGATTTGGATCTTCTTCTGCGATACAATAAAATCTCTCGATAAATGCTTTCAGCTTAGAGGATATTGTCCAAAATAATAACGGAGATGCAAATGCAATCATGTCGGCTTCCTTTATTTTCGGAACGAGATCGTTAAATCCGTCTTTCTGGATACATGGCTTTCCATAACGGCAGGCATTACAGCCGATACAGCCTTTTACCTCAATCTTATTAAGCGATATGAGTTCTACCTCATGTCCGGCATCGCTAGCCCCCTGCATAAATTCATCTACCAACTGCCTTGTATTTCCCTTTGGACGACCCCCACCCAAGATTACCAGTATTTTCTTCATGGCTCACTCCGTTTTTATTGTTATTTTACTATTTCTCGTTCTCAATAACAAGAAGATAAAATAAAACAGCTTCAAAAGCAAAATTTTTTATCTGACAATGAAGCTGTTTTGTAGTAAAGATGTTTGCTTAATCTATTTTCGTTTCCATGCCATTACATAATCTTTTTCCCCAGTAGCTTCATCCAAACTTTCAAACTGAATTTTAAAACCCTCTCTTTGATAAAAGGATATTGCCCGTGCATTTTTCTGGTATACATTCAAGAGTAATTTGTTTCTTTTATCCTTTGCATAATTCAGCAGAATTTTACCTATACCCTGCGATTGCATTTTATCAGAAATAAAAATGCCCTCAACATATTCCTTGTTCATTCCTACAAAGCCTTGTATTTCTTTATCATTCTCATACACATAAACCTCTGCCTGTGGCAACATTTCTTTTACTAATTTAAAATTGTTTTTCCAGTATTGAGCAGAAATAAAATCATGTGCTTTTATATTAGTATCCAACCATATATCTGCAACTTTATTTATGTCCGCTTTTTGTAATTTTCGAATCATAATAGGCACCGTCTCCGCAATTTTCGATTATTTCTTTCATAATATCATAAAAAACAGGGCTAACGTACAAATTTTCAAGTTTATACATTCATTAGCCCTATCTTATTCATCCACCATTTTCAGTTTTTTACTTTTCTCTTATATACGGTTCAATCCGGCACTGGTGCTCTTTACGCTTCTTATCGTAATTGATCCCAACCAACAAAATATCTCCCGCATACGTCTCGATCGATGTCGGATATTTCTTATCTCGAATCTGATCCAATGCTGTCTGTGCATTTTGATTCCATTTTAGCTCTACGACAAGAGCCGGGTAATCCTGCACATATTCTGGTTTTGGAAGAAAGACAAAATCTGCAAATCCTCTTCCATTAGGAAGCTCTCTAATCGGCTTAAAATAGTACTGCATCGCACTCAAATATGCAATTGTCAACACACTGCTCAGAGAATTCTCATTGTTATACTGGATTGCAGATGCATACTCCATATGGATCTTCTCGATCCCCTCTGCGACAGCTTCCTCATCCATCTCAAGCGTCGCTTCCAGAAGCTCTGCTGACTCTCTCTGAAACACAAAAAATTCATTCCAGCGAGTGCTCTCCACTGCAACTGTAAGTTCCTGACGGATCTCTTCATTTGGAACAAATGCCGTCTGTGTCTGCTCATTATATCCAAGATACCCCAAATGAATCAAATACGTGATGACATCATCCTTATTTTTAAAGTTCACTGTATCATTCTGAAAGAATTTTACCTGAACTTTCACCGATGTCCCCGCAAGCATTTCAAGAACTGCTGTTTTGAGTCCATCAAAATCTTGATTAATCAGTGGAACGACCACCTCATAGCTTCCGGTTTCCGACCAATAGCTTTTGAATCGTCCGCCCTTCGTCATCAGCTTTACAACCGCAACTGGATTATAAATCTGATAATCTCCCAGCAGATATCCATCATACCAACGCTTTACCTCATCAAAATCCTGATGATATTCCTTCGAAAGTTTCTCTACTTCATCCTCCGTAAAACCAATATAAGGAGCCAGATTGCTCGCACTCAACATTGTAAACTCATCAAAATTATTTAATGCCGACTGAGTTTTCTCTTTTTTGATCGGAAGAATGCCGGTAAGATATGCAAGCTGAATATACTTTGTGGGTTCTGTTCCTTTAAACATTCCACGCAGAAACGTAATATAGTCTTCCTGAACCTTATTATTCATTGCAGCATCTC
>ERZ838839.3166-NODE-3166-length-10910-cov-19.616490_pt1 | contig 10910 bp, 9 predicted proteins | sample MGYA00519909_ERZ838839 | MGnify/ENA primary metagenome ERZ838839 (study PRJEB31850, sample SAMEA3708843) | human gut metagenome | biome: human gut; feature: human-associated habitat; material: faeces | place: China | collected 2014 ... | reverse complement strand
TTGGATTTAGAGGTTCAAAGAAATCTACTCCATATGCTGCACAGATGGCAGCTGAAACTGCTACAAAAGCAGCTTTAATTCACGGATTAAAATCAGTAGACGTATTCGTAAAAGGACCAGGATCAGGAAGAGAAGCAGCAATCCGTGCGCTCTCTGCATGCGGACTTGAAGTTACAAGTATCAAAGATGTTACTCCTGTACCTCACAATGGATGTCGTCCACCAAAACGTAGAAGAGTTTAATTAGGAGGGAGATACTAAGATGGCAGTAAATAAAGTTCCTGTTCTTAAAAGATGTAGATCACTTGGTTTAGAGCCAAGTTACTTAGGATATGATAAAAAATCCAATAGAGAATTAAAAAGAGCTAACAAGAAGATGTCTGAGTACGGTCTTCAGTTAAGAGAAAAACAGAAAGCTAAATTCATCTATGGTGTTTTGGAAAAACCTTTCCACAACTATTATGAGAGAGCTGATCAGATGAAAGGTATGACTGGTCAGAACTTAATGACTATTTTAGAGTCAAGATTAGACAACGTAGTATTCCGTTTAGGATTTGCTAGAACAAGAAAAGAAGCTAGACAGATCGTTGACCACAAATTCGTTACAGTTAACGGAAAACAGGTTAACATTCCTTCTTACCTTGTAAAAGCTGGCGATGTTATCGAAATCAAAGAGAAGAACAAAAACATTCAGAGAATGAAAGACATCGTTGAAGTAACTGGTGGAAGATTAGTTCCAGACTGGTTAGAAGTAGATGCTGAGAAATTACAGGGAACTGTAAAAGAATTACCTTCCAGAGAGCAGATCGACGTTCCAGTTGATGAAATGCTTATCGTCGAGTTATATTCTAAATAAACCGGAGCAACGGATTAACAAGAGTAAAGCCATTGTCTGGCAGTTTTGCCAGATCATATGGCGTTTACTTTTTAATGTAAGCAAAAAACCCGAGAAGGAGGGACTTTGTAGTGTTCGATTTTCAAAAACCTAAGATTGAAATCGCTGAAATTTCAGAAGACAAGAAGTACGGCCGGTTCGTTGTAGAACCATTGGAAAGAGGCTATGGTACAACTCTTGGTAATTCTTTGAGAAGAATTATGCTTTCTTCATTACCAGGTGCAGCTGTTAGCCAGGTTAAGATTGATGGTGTATTGCATGAATTCAGTTCAATTCCTGGAGTAAAGGAAGATGTTACTGAAATTATCATGAACATCAAAGAACTTGCAATCCGCAATAATAGTTCATCCGATGAACCAAAAGTTGCTTATATTGAATTCGAAGGTGAAGGCGTTGTAACTGCAGCTGATATCCAGGTTGACTCTGATATTCAGATTTTAAATCCAGATTTAGTAATCGCTAACTTAAATGGTGGTGCTGATTGTAAATTATACATGGAGCTTACTATCACAAAAGGCAGAGGTTATGTCAGCTCAGACAAAAATAAGACAGAAGATACTCCAATTGGCGTAATCGCAATTGATTCTATCTATACACCAGTAGAGAGAGTAAATCTTTCTATTGAAAATACCCGTGTCGGTCAGATCACTGACTACGACAAACTTACATTAGATGTTTATACAAACGGAACTCTTGAACCAGACGAAGCTGTAAGCTTGGCTGCAAAAGTTTTAAGTGAGCATTTAAATCTCTTCATCGACCTGTCAGAAGCTGCTCAGCAGGCTGACGTTATGATCGAGAAAGCTGACGATGCAAAAGAAAAAGTTCTTGAAATGAACATCGATGAACTGGAATTATCTGTTCGTTCTTTCAACTGCTTAAAGAGAGCAGGTATCAACACTGTTGAAGAATTAACAAACAGAACTCCAGAAGATATGATGAAAGTTCGTAACCTTGGACGTAAATCTTTAGAAGAAGTTTTAGCGAAGTTAAAAGAGTTAGGACTTCAGTTAAACCAGGGTGAAGAGTAAAGCACAACGAAGTTGTGCGCTTTCGCTTGAACTACTAATGTTCAAGCGATACCTTATTATTTCTTATGAAAAAACGGGCAGAAATAGTAAGTCCAATGAGCATGCAGTATGTCCGTGTGAGGTGACAACACCCCACATTTTCATGAGTGGCAACTATATAAAAGGCATTCGGTAAGTAAGTCCAAAGAGCGTGGCCGGATGTACACCACAAATGGAGGAATTTAAAAATGGCAAAATATCGTAAATTAAGCAGAACATCAAGCCAGAGAAAAGCATTATTAAGAGGTCAGGTAACAGCATTATTAAACAACGGTAAAATCGTTACTACTGAAGCAAAAGCAAAAGAAGTACGTAAAATCGCTGAAGGTCTTATTGCAATGGCAGTAAGAGAAAAAGATAACTTCGAAGAAGTTACTGTAAAAGCTAAAGTTGCCCGCAAAGATGCTGAAGGCAAGAGAGTAAAAGAAGTAGTAGACGGTAAGAAAGTAACTGTTTATGATGAAGTAGAAAAGACAATCAAAAAAGATATGCCTTCCCGTCTTCACGCCAGAAGAGAAATGCTGAAAGTTCTTTACACTGTAACAGAAGTTCCAACAGCAGCTGCTGGAAAGAAGAAAAATACAAAAGAAGTTGATCTTACAGCAAAATTATTTGACGAGATCGCTCCTAAGTATGCAGATCGTAACGGTGGTTACACAAGAATCGTTAAGATCGGACAGCGTAAAGGTGACGGCGCTTTAGAAGTATTACTTGAGTTAGTTTAATTCATAGTATAGCTGTTTATAGCAGTTCAGATGATATAAAATCCCTGGAGTATGGAATATACTTTGGGGATTTTTTCGTGTATAATGAAAAAAACGACTGAAAGCAGAAGGAAGAATGCAGCAAATTTTAATTATAGAAGACGACAGAGCTTTGAATCAGGGCTTATGCAAGGCGTTAAAGACAGATAATAGCAGCATACAGGTGAGCAGCGGACTTTATGCATTTGAAACAGACAGGCAGATTGTCTCCTGTGAAAATTTAAAAGATGCGAAAGAACAGATGCTCTGTGGAATGCCATCCCTGATTCTGTTAGACATCAATCTGCCGGATGGAAGCGGATTGGATTTTTTACAGAGCGTAAAGATGGAATGCCCGGAGTGCCCGGTCATTTTACTGACAGCAAATGATACCGACGGCGATATTGTAAATGGACTGGAGCTTGGAGCAGATGATTATATCACAAAACCATTTTCCTTGTCGGTACTGCGCGCAAGAGTGAATACACAGCTTCGAAAAGCGGCGGCAATGAGTGAAAAAGAAAAGGATAACGAACACGTTTACCGCAAAGAACCGTATGTGTTTGATTTTGACCGTATGAAATTCATGGTGGACGGTAAGGAGACCGAACTCAGTAAGACCGAGCAGAAGTTGTTGCGGATTCTTGTGGAAAATGCGGGCATGAATATGCGCAGAGAACTTTTACTGGATCGTGTCTGGAGCGATGGCGCAGAGTATGTGGATGAGAATGCACTATCGGTATCCATTAAGAGACTTCGGGATAAACTCGGAGCGGAGCATGCGATCAGGACAGTGTATGGAATTGGTTACAGGTGGGAGTGATATGTGGATATTCATAGTATTTGTCTGCGTGACAGTTACTGCAATTATTATTTTTGTAAATTACAGACGCACAAAGAAAACAATGGATACGATAGAAGAAATGCTGAATGTGGCAGTCAAGGGAGAATTTACAGAGGGACAATTCGACGAGACACGCATGTCGGCTTTGGAGACAAAATTTGCCCATTACTTAAGTGCATCTGCTCTGTCCGCACAAAATGTAGAGGCAGAGAAAGACAAAATAAAAGCATTGATTGCAGACATTTCCCATCAGACAAAAACGCCGATCGCAAATCTTCTCTTATATAGTGAGCTTTTACTTGAAGAGGAGCTTCCACAGCAGATTGAAGGAAATGTGTCTGCAATCCATGAACAGACGCAGAAACTAAAATTTCTGATCGAGTCGCTTGTGAAATTATCACGTCTGGAAAATGGAATTTTACAGCTTGTTCCTTGGATGGAAAAGCTACAGCCAATGTTAGAGCGTGCAGTGTGGGAACTAAAACAGAAAGCAGAAGAAAAAGGATTACAAATAAGTTTACATAATACTGATGCTGAAGCTTATTTTGATCCGAAGTGGACAGGAGAAGCAATCGGTAATGTAATTGATAATGCGATTAAATACACAGAGCATGGGGAAATATCCATTTCGGCTATTTCTTATGAAATGTTTGTGAGAATTGACATTGCAGATACCGGATGTGGTATCCGGGAAGAGGAGTTGCCGAAGATTTTTAGGAGGTTCTATCGATCAGAACTGGTAAAGGATGAAGAGGGCGTTGGAATCGGACTTTACCTGACCAGAGAAATTTTGCAGGAGCAGGGTGGCTATATCAAAGTGTCCTCCGTATACGGACAGGGAAGTAAGTTTTCCATTTATCTGCCTAAAAATAATTTTTGAAAAAGTACATCAACTATACCGGAATCGCAGAAATATGTTTTTTAAATAGTAAATGGAATTCTTTCAATTCTGTAAGAATTTCATTTGCCGTGGAAAGAGTCTGGAAAGAATATTGTGTGATAATCTGTATGTAACAAAAAATGTTATATACAGATTTTTTTGCTTCGCAAAACAAGGAAACAAGGAGGATATATGGATATTTTAAAAGCATGTGGTTTAAGGAAAATATACGGAAGCGGAGAGACAGCCGTACATGCACTGGACGGTGTGGATCTTACGGTGGAGAAGGGCGAGTTTGTGGCAATTGTCGGCACAAGCGGAAGTGGAAAATCAACCCTTTTACATATGTTAGGCGGACTTGACCGACCGACAGAGGGAAAAGTGTTTGTGGATGGAAAAGATATTTTTGCATTGAAGGATGAGGAACTTACGATTTTCAGGAGAAGAAAGATTGGGTTTGTATTTCAGGCGTATAATCTGGTTCCGGTCTTAAATGTCTATGAAAATATCGTGCTGCCGATTGAACTGGACGGTGGAAAGATAGACCGGAAATTTATTGATAGCATTACAGAGACACTTGGATTGCAGCAGAGACTGGATGCACTTCCGGGGCAGCTCTCCGGCGGACAGCAGCAGAGGGTGGCGATCGCAAGGGCATTGGCAGCAGCACCGGCGATCATATTGGCGGATGAGCCTACCGGAAATCTGGACGGAAAGACCAGTCAGGATGTGCTAAGCCTTTTGAAAGTGACCAGCCGGAAATTCGCACAGACCATTGTGATGATCACACACAATGAGGAGATCGCACAGCTTGCAGACCGTATTATTCGAATTGAGGACGGACGTATTATAAAGTAAAAGACACTGACAGGTACAGGACAGATTCGAATAGGAAACGGAGAAAAATTATGAAAGTAAAAAATCAGAAATGCATACGCAGACTAAGCTATAAATCGCTGTGGGCGACCAGAAAAAGAAATGTTATCGCAATCTTTGCGATTGCTCTTACCACGTTATTATTTACATCACTTTTCACAATTCTTATGTCGTTGAATGAGAGTTATGAAACTTACAATTTCAGACAGGTAGGCGGCTATTCGGACGGAACGTTCAAAGAACTGAGTGAGGAACAGGTGGAAAAAATATCAGCACATCCGGGAATCAGGGAAGCCGGAGAACGCATCGTATGTGGATTTTGCACCACAGGTGTTTTTGGAAAAGTTCCGGCAGAAGTCAGTTACATGGATAAAAACTGTACAAAATGGAGCTATGCAGCACCAACGACAGGAAGAGAACCTGAGAAGAGCAATGAGATCGCAATGGACACGGTTGCATTAAAGCTGCTCGGGGTGACACCGGAGCTGGGAGCAAAGGTGACGATAGAGTATCAGGCTGGAGATAAAACGAATGAGGGATTTCAGGAGACAGATACGTTTATTCTGTCAGGATACTGGGAATATGATGATCTGATGCCGGTTCATTATATCAATGTATCAAAAGACTACGTGAAGTCAGTGGAAGAAAAGTGGGTGGCATCAGGAGAGAAAGCTTTCCGGACAGACCTGAATGTCATGCTGCCTTCAAAATTAAATATTGAACAACAGATGCAGAAAATCGACACAGACTTAGGATATGACTGGAATACGAGAGATCAGGAGAACAGTGCCCGTATCGGAGTCAACTGGGGTCTTACTGCTTCACAGCTAAATGCAGGGATGGATCCGGAACTTCTTGCTGCGATCGCAGCATTTCTGCTTCTTGTGATTTTTACCGGATATCTGATCATTTATAATATTTTTCAGATTTCAGTTACCGGAGACATCCGGTTTTACGGGCTGCTTAAGACAATCGGAACAACGCCGCGGCAGTTAAAACGAATGATCAGACAGCAGGCATTCCTTTTGTGTGTGGTTGGCATTCCGGCCGGACTTCTTCTGGGATATGGAATCGGGGCATGGCTGACACCTATTGTTTTAAAGGGCACAACAGTTGTGGGAACACATGTAACGATCAGCAGTTCCCCGGTTATTTTTGCCGGCTCTGCGATCTTTGCAGTGATCACTGTTTTCCTCTCCTGTACAAAGCCCGGAAAAATGGCAGCAAAAGTTTCTCCGGTGGAAGCAACAAAATATACAGAGTGTGTCAGTGTGAAGAAAAAGCGCCGCAGCTCGCATGGAGCAAAGGTTTATCAGATGGCATTTGCCAATCTGGGAAGAAACAAAAAGAAAACAGTTCTTGTTGTGATATCCCTGGCACTTTCGGTGACACTTTTGAATGTACTCTGTTCTTTTGTGGGTGGCTTTGATACGGAAAAATATATTTCACAACGAACATGCGCCGATTTTATCGTGAGCAGCACAGATTATTTCCGCTACAATGATGCAGATGAATATATTTCAGAAGAAACTATTGCAGAAATTCAGGAAAACACGAGTGAGACGGTCAGCGGCAGCGGCTATATGACAGATATGACCACAATGGTATGGATGGATACAGAGCAATATAAGAAAATGGCAGTACCGTATCTTGGCGAAGAAGAGCTGGAAGAAAAAGTGAAGTATTATGAAAAAAGGGGCAGTGAAATAAAGACTCCAACAATACTGGAAGGTCTGGATGAGGCACTCTTTGAAAAGGTGACGGTACTGGATGGAGAACTGGATCCTTTGTTTGATGAGAATATAAATGCAATTGCGATCCGTGTCGAGACAGATGATTATGGCAATGTGGAAAATATAGAACGCTATCCTAAAGTTGGGGATACGCTCACCATGGTTTACCAGAATATGTATGCGATTGATACCAGGACAGGTGAACCTGCTGATTCTGCGACAACGCCGGAAGAGTATGTGGAGATCCGTGAGGAAGAACCAAGGGAAGTGGACTATACTGTGTGCGCACTTGTGGAAGTTCCATATGCCATGACATTCCGCTATAGCGGATCAGGATATGACACGATCCTTCCGGCAGAACGGATGAAGGAGGACTGCGGTGCAGAGCTGATCCGGAAATTCTATCTGTTTGATACTCCGGATATGGAAGCGGAAAATGCAGCGGAGCGTTATCTTGCGGAACTTACGGCAGGAGATACTTCTGTTCTGATGTATGAGAGCAAAGCTTCTATCCGAAGTGAATTTGAACAGTTTCAGAAAATGTTTTTCCTTCTGGGCGGTGTCTTGTGTGCGATCATCGGACTGGTCGGCATTTTAAATTTCTTCAATGCGATCATGACCGGAATCCTTGCAAGAAAAAGAGAGTTTGCAGTGTTACAGTCGGTTGGAATGACGAACTGCCAGTTAAAGCAGATGCTTGTGCAGGAAGGGCTGTTTTACACTGCCGGTTCTGTTGTGGTGGCGTTTCTTCTGTCTTTGGTCTGCGGACCATTATCAGGAGACATGATGGAGAAGATGTTCTGGTTTTGCACTTATCATTTCACCATCCTTCCGGTTATTGCGATGCTTCCGGTGTTTGCAGTGCTCGGCTGCCTGATTCCTGCGGTACTTTATCAGGCGGGAAGCAGACAGAGTATTGTGGAACGGCTGCGGGAGGCAGAGTAAAGAAAATGAAAATTTTGGAAGATATTGGCATTAGATATGCTGGTATCTTCTTTTTTTATATAAAAGAAATTATTGCTAAAAAGTATAAAAAGGTATAAAATGAATACAAAAGTATAAAAACCTATAAAAAAGTATAAAACAATAGAAAAAGTATAAAAAACTATAAAATGTTACAAAAAGTATAAAGAACTATAAACGGCAAAAAATATTGTGAGGTGACTTATGCAGAATCCATTTACAACAACATTTAGCAAAACTCCGGAATATACCTATATACACACAGAAAAAACAGAAGAGATATTAGAAAATTTTGTATATGAAAATCCATCAGAGTCGGTATATAAAATAACGGGCGTCAGAGGTTCCGGGAAAACAGTGATACTTGCGAAGGTGGAAGAAGAATTGAAGAATAATGAAAACAGGTATATAAATTGGCTTGTTTTTGATGTGAATCCAACAAGGGATATCCTCGAACAGATAGCGGCAATGTTAGTCAAAGCCGGTTTCGGTTCAGAAGAGAAAAAAACAACTGGAATCAATATTTCAGCAACAGTGCTGGGCTCTGGCGGTGGAATAGGATATACAGCGGACAAGAGTAATCATTTCTTTGACATTGGTGTAGAGGTTGAAGAAATGATACAGAATGTCCAGAAGAAGGGAAAAAAGATATTAATAGGAATTGATGAAGTATCAAAATCAGAAGAGATGATAAAGTTTGCATCAGAATATGGAAGATGGCTTCGTGCGGGTTATCCGGTTTATTTTGTATGCACTGGTTTATATGAAAATATTCAGGAACTTTGCAATGTCAAAAACCTTACCTTTTTCAGAAGAGCGACGACAGTGAAGACAGAACCTCTGAATATGATAAGAATGACGGAGATGTATAGGAGCAAATTAAACATTGATGTCAGTCAGGCAAGAGAGCTGGCGAAGATTACAAAGGGATATGCCTATGCTTTTCAGGAATTAGGAGTGCTGTGTTTTAAGAAAAAAGAGAATGAGACACTGGAAGATATCCTTTCAAAGTTAAAGTCAGAATTATTTGCATATTCCTATGAAAAAATATGGGAAGAGATGACGGAAATGGATCGATTTCTGGCTGGATTGCTGACAGAAAAGGAAGAATATAAGCGTGATGAAATACTGAAGCTTATGGGTGAAAAAGCAGGCAGTTATTCAATGTACAGGGATCGTCTGATAAAAAGAGGAATATTGAATAACCGACAGGGATATGTCTCACTTGCGCTGCCGTATTTTGCAGATTATATCAAGGAATACTGCTGATAAAACCAGAAACAAATGAAATAAATAGAGATTAGCAAAACAGGCAGCCCCAATGTTCATTACGAACATCGGGGCTACCTGTTTTTTATACAATAGAGAATATTTTTAATATCCCATTGTATAAATCATCTTATAGCTGAATATCTGAAACAGAATTAGCAACCGATTTTAAAATATTTGCAGATCAGATTAAATAATTCAGCGCAATTAGTTGTAAAACACATAGTGACGACCTCCTTATTTTTATTTTTTTGATAACGCATAAATGGTTATCGTTTGTCCTTCAGACAGTTCCAAACCGGTATTCAACTTCGGGGAGAAGCCGGGAACCAATGCTTGAATATTACAAACATATTTCTTAAGGACAAATGAATTGTAACAAGTTTGTAACAAATAGGCAATAGGAGGAGATTGGCAATGCTTCCAATGCATGGAAGAGAGGAAAAAAGCGAAAGAACTTCATCAAATCTTAATGTTTTACCTCATTGGAAGTTCATAAAGAATCCTTTACAATAAGTACATGATCATAAAGGGAATGATTCAGTTACGCACTGAGAACATTCGAATCCGGAGGAGAAGAAAATGTACCGTATATTAGTATGTGATGATGAAAAAGATATTGTTTCCGCATTGAAAATATATCTGATGGCAGACGGTTATCAGGTTTTTGAGGCTTACAACGGCAGAGAGGCGTTGGAAATTTTAAAGAATGAAGATATTCATCTTGTTCTTATGGACATTACTCTGCCATTTTACAACGGGTACCACTGGTGCAGCGAGATTAGGAAAATATCGAACGTACCGGTAATTTTTATTTCTTCGGCGGCTGATAATATGAACATTATCATGGCTGTGAATATGGGAGGAGATGATTTTGTTCCGAAGCCGTTCGATCTCAGTGTGCTGACGGCGAAGGTCCAGGCGGTACTTCGCAGAACATACGACCTGTCCGGAAAAGTACCGGTTCTTGAGCATCAGGGAGCAATACTGAACTTGAATGACGCGTCGCTTACTTATAATGGGGAGAAGATCGATCTTACGAAAAATGAATTTCGTATTCTTCAGACACTGATGGAAAATAAAGGCCGTCTCGTAAGCAGAGATACTTTGATGACCCGGCTGTGGGAGACGGATAATTATATTGAAGAAAATACGTTGACGGTCAATATCGCCAGACTGCGCAGAAAACTGGACAAAGCGGGACTTACGGATTTTATTTCCACAAAAGTCGGAGAAGGTTATATTATCAGACAGGAACGGCAGGTGAGCGAATGAAACGATTTTTAGGCTATCTGTATGACTGCCGTTATATGTGGATTTGGTTTATTTTGAGCGGGGGCGCTTTCGTACTCTGTTTTGCGTTGTACGAAGTGGAGCTTAAAGCGGCGGTATATCCCGTGCTTTTAAGCGCGGTGTTTGGGATTCTGTTTTTCGTTTTAGGGTATCTGAGACGGGAGAAAAAGTACAAACGTCTTTTTCAGATCAGTGAGACCGGCGGTATCGTATCGGAAAGTCTGCCAAAACCGGACTGTATGACGGAAAGAGAATATCAGAAGATATTGCTTAGATCCGAAGAAGAGTACAGAAAGCAGAGGGAAGAATGGCAGGCAGCCAGAAAAGATATGAATGATTATTATG
>ERZ838839.3163-NODE-3163-length-10912-cov-3.888551_pt1 | contig 10912 bp, 10 predicted proteins | sample MGYA00519909_ERZ838839 | MGnify/ENA primary metagenome ERZ838839 (study PRJEB31850, sample SAMEA3708843) | human gut metagenome | biome: human gut; feature: human-associated habitat; material: faeces | place: China | collected 2014 ... | reverse complement strand
AACTGAGGGATGATTACGGAACCGGTATTATTGTTGTTACCCACAACCTGGGTGTGGCAGCTTATATGTCTGACTACATCGTGGTTATGAAAGACGGTCATATTGAAGATCAGGGTGACCGCGACCATATCCTGCATCACTCGGAAAATGATTATACCCGCAGACTGTTAAGTGCGGTACCTTCTATGGGAGGGGAATCTTATGTTTGAACATGATGAAGTTGTTCTGGAAGCGAAGCATGTTACCCGCCGTTTCCTGGCGTCCGGCGGACGTACTTTGGTTGCCAATGATGATATTAATCTGAAATTTTACAAAGGAAAGACACTGGGACTGGTAGGTGAATCCGGCTGCGGTAAATCTACGTTTATGCGATTTCTGGTATCACTGGATACTCCTTCCGAGGGAGAGATCCTTTACCGCGGCAAGGATATTACCAAACTGAAGGGGGAAGAACTGCGTCAGAACCGTCAGAATATCCAGATGGTATTTCAGGATCCGGCGGGATCGCTCAACCCGGCGCGGACGATCGGATGGATTCTGGAAGAACCGCTGCGCCTGCGCGGCATCAGGGACCGCACAGAGCGCAGGCAGCTAGTGAAGGAAATGCTTGAAAATGTCGGACTGGACGAGTCCTTTGCGGCGCGCCATCCGAGAGAGCTTTCTGGCGGTCAGAAACAGCGCATCAGCATCGGCGTGGCACTTCTCATGGATCCGCGCCTGGTGATCGCGGATGAGCCTGTTTCGGCGCTTGATGTGACGGTCCAGTCCCAGATTTTGAACCTGCTTTTGAAGCTGCACGCCGAAAAGCAGATGACCATCCTCTTTATTTCCCACGATCTGAACGTCGTGCGCGGGCTCTGCAGCCGTGTCATGGTCATTTACAAGGGTGTGATTGTGGAAGAAGGTCTGGCAGAAGAGATCTATGAGCATCCGGCGCACCCGTACACGAAACTTCTACTGGAAGCGGCGATCGGCGGGGATACAATGGAACTGGATGCGGAGGCAGGAAAGCAGAGTGCGGAGAAGTGTATCTTTTATGAGCGATGTCCGAAGAGAAGAGAGGCGTGTGCCCATGTGCCGCTGTCACCGGAGGCAGTACAACTTTCAAGGACACACTGGGCGCGGTGTATTCAGATAGAAGCATAATCTGATAAGCTGAAATAGAGAAAAACGAAATAGCAGCCGAAAAAAGACAGACGGTTCGGCCTATGCCAGGGAAAGCGGCATGGCTCGAATCGTCTGTCAATGTTTTTTCCTGCGGTGGGAAATCAAAGTGCGCGGCTGCTCACTGGAAGAATCCTGCTGCCCCTGCTGTGCCTCACCGGAAAGCTGCAGCGGCTCCCGGCGGTGCCGGAGTGAATGGTAAAAAAGCCAGATCAGATCCACCAGGGCGATCAGAAACGCACATCCGGCTAATAGATGAAATACCTCATGCGTCAGGGCGGGATACGGCAGAGCGGATATGATATAAGGAGAAGTCATATTCCGCAGGGAGCTCACCGTCCAGGAGAGACTGTCCGCCATCGTCTGGAGAAGCGATTCATAGGTATCCTCGTTCAGGCGGATCAAACGCCCGTTTAATGAAAGTGCTTTGCGTTCGGGCGGCTCTGGATAGCCGGAAGACGGATCGAGCAGATAGAAATGGCAGGTTCCATTTTCCAGAGAGTAATAATAATATCCGGTCTCTTTCTTTCCATCGTAGGCAGCGCACCCTGTATAATATAAGGAAGGAGCGTTCACCGAGACATAGGGCTGAGCCGGGTTATAAAAATCTTCAAACTTGCACTGGCTGTTTATCGGCCGCGGGGAGTGTGAATGTTCCCCGGCATTCTGCCACAGGAGCAGGATGGACGCGATCAGCACCAGCGCCGGAAGCCACATCTGCCGGCGGTAAAAACGGCGGCTTTTGATGGGGGAATGTTTTTGTTTTTCAGTCAAATTTTTCATACGCTCTAGTATAGTCAGTTCTGCGTGGAACGTCAAGAGTTAGTGTATACGACAAAATCCTGCTGCCACCACGTTTTCTTACGGCACTTTCGGTTCCAAAAGTGCCTACCTGTGAACAATTACTCCATTCCTGGTCAACTGCGCGTGCTTTTTCAATTATTCTTGCAAACAGGGCGAAAAATTGCTATGATGGGAGTGCTGGCATCGGAAGGAGATTGTGCAGTAGGGGAAAGCTTTCGGTGCATGGCAGTCATTTTTGCATCGGCAATATAGAAGGAGAGGCTAAATGGACGCTTACACGAGTTTTGCGGAAGTATATGATATGTTTATGGATAATATTCCCTATGAGGACTGGTGCGGGTACCTGACTTCTCTTTTAAAGGAATATGGGATCGACGACGGTCTGGTGCTGGATCTGGGATGCGGAACCGGCACGCTGACGGAGCTTCTGGCAAAGGAAGGCTATGATATGATCGGCGTGGATGTCTCGGAGGATATGCTGCAGGAAGCAATCGAAAAACGGGCAGAATCCGGGCTGCCAATTCTGTATTTATTGCAGGATATGCGTGAATTTGAATTGTACGGGACGGTCCGGGCGGTCGTGAGTATCTGCGATTCGCTGAATTATATTCTGGATTATGACGATCTGGCGCACGTATTTTCGCTGGTCAACAATTATCTGGATCCGAAGGGAATGTTCATTTTCGACCTGAACACGGAGGCAAAGTTTCAGGCAATGGGAAGTGAGACGATCGCGGAGGTGCGCGACGAGGGGAGCTTCATCTGGGAAAATGAGTATGATGAAGAGGAGAAAATTAACTCCTACGATCTGACGCTCTTTATCCGCGAGGAGGATGACTTATACCGCCGCTATCAGGAGACGCATTTTGAGCGCGCGTGGTCGTTGGACGAGATAAAAAAGGCGCTCACAGAGGCGGGCATGGAATTTGTGGCGGCGTATGACGCATTTACGAAGAACGCGCCGCGAAAAGAGAGCGACCGAATCTATGTGGTTGCGAGAGAACATGGAAAAGAGGTATAAATGATGGAAAAGATAAAAGCAGGTGAAATAACGGGACAGACCGGAGATTATATGCTCCGTGCGACGGCGGCGAATGGTCAGATCCGCGCATTTGCGGCGACTTCCCGCGATCTGGTGGAGAAAGCCAGACAGGCGCACAATACCAGCCCGGTGGCGACCGCAGCGCTGGGACGCCTGATGACGGCAGGGGTCATGATGGGATCAATGATGAAAGCGGACAGTGATCTTTTAACCATCCGGGTCGAGGGCGATGGTCCGATCGGCGGTCTGACGGTGACAGCTGATAAGAACGGCAATGTCAAGGGCTACGCGTTCCACCCGGAGGTAATGCTGCCGCCGAATGCGAAGGGCAAACTGGATGTGGGCGGTGCGCTGGGAGTCGGCGTCTTGAGCGTAATCCAGGATATCGGTTTGAAAGAGCCGTATGTGGGACAGACGATCCTGGTAACGGGTGAGATTGCGGAAGATCTGACTTATTACTATGCGACCTCCGAGCAGACTCCGTCCTCCGTGGCACTGGGCGTTCTGATGAATAAAGAAAATACGGTGCGCCAGGCAGGCGGATTTATCATCCAGCTTCTTCCGGGAGCAGAGGAGGCGACGATCGCGGCACTTGAAAAGACGATCGGTGAGCTGGAGCCGGTGACGACGATGTTAAATAAGGGAATGACCCCGGAGGACATTCTGGAGCTGATTTTAGGACAATTTGGTCTGGAGATTCTGGATAAGATGCCGATTCAGTTTACCTGCAACTGCACCAAGAGCCGTGTAGAAAAGGCGCTGATCAGCATCGGCGGCAAGGAGCTGCAGGAGATGATCGACGAGGGCAAGAGCATCGAAGTCAACTGCCAGTTCTGCAACAAGCACTATGAATTTAGTGTGGATGAGCTGAAAAAACTGTACGAGAAAGCTAAGAAGTAAAAAGAAATGAGATAATAGATATGGCTGCTGTGCGGAAAAAGGATATTTGGATATGTTCCGCATGGCAGGACAGAAAAAAAGGTAACTGTTCACACATGTGTGAGCAGTAACGAAAAAAGGGATACTGCCGAAGCGGTATCCCCTTTTATAATCACTTTACTTAGATCAATATAACGTATTCGCAAAATATATATCAAACATATTTGGAAAACAGGTACACTGGAAAGTTGATGATTAAAGCTTGGTTACGTTAGTAGCCTGCGGTCCCTTAGCACCGTTAACAACTTCGAACTCTACCTGAGCGCCTTCCTCAAGAGACTTGAAGCCTTCCATGTTCAGTCCGGAGTAGTGAACGAATACATCGTTGCCCTGCTCGTCGCAGATAAATCCGTAACCTTTCTGGTTGTTGAACCACTTTACAGTACCTCTGTTCATATGATACCTCCAAAAAAATATAAAAAATAGTGATGGCCGCATGGATTTACGACCTGTTCCAAGAATAGCATAGTTTCATATTGATGTCAAACGTTTTCGCATAAAATTTCTGGAAATTCAGACATTTAAAAATAGTTAAATTTTTGTGGAAAATAAGGGCATTTGTTACTGTACACACATGTGTCCCAGTAACGGGTATTTTCCAGAAAGCCGCGAAAGAAAGTGGGGTTGTCAAACCAGAATACGGGGGGTAAAATAGGAGGAAAGAAAAGGGGAAAGAGGTAGGAAAATGAATTATATTTACAATGCGTATCATCATTTTTTGACGATCACGAAACATAAATGCGAGGTCATGAAAAACTGCTTTGCGGTAGGGCTGTACCGCCAGGGACTTCTGCACGACCTCTCCAAGTATTCCTGGGAGGAATTTGCGACCGGCGTTAAATATTATCAGGGAAACCGCAGCCCAAATGCGGCGGAAAAAGAAGAAAAGGGCTATTCGGCGGCATGGCTGCACCACAAGGGACGCAACAAACATCATTTCGAATACTGGATCGATTTTGCACCGGACAAGTCCTGGGGGCTTGTCGGCAATAAAATGCCCCTTCGCTACCTGATCGAGATGGTAATGGACCGGATTGCCGCGTCGAAGGTTTATAAGGGAAAAGATTACACGGATGCGTGTGCGTGGGAATACTTTGAAAGAGGCAGAGATTTTGTCGTGATGCACCCGGGGACGAAGTACCAGCTGGAATATCTCCTCACGATGCTGAAAGACCAGGGCGAGGAGAGAACCTTTGCGTTCATCCGGGCGCTGCTTGCGCGGGAGAGGGCGAAAGAACAGGCAGTCCGGAGAAAACGGATGGGACACGTGATCCGGGAGATAAGAGAGCGTGGACGGGTGCTGTAATTTATAAGGACAATTCTCTCAGATAATTATGTAAGTACAGCACTGCCGTCTCTGGATCTGTGAAAAGCTGTTCTGAATACGGCACAAACAGCTGCTTACTCTTATAGTCTGCTTTCAGGCATTCATGCCACATCGGAGTGCCATCTGCAAGAAGCGGCTGTGGCACAAACAGCCCGGCTGCGCGGGTGTAGCACGTTTTGGCGGTTGCCTTCTTGCGGGCGGAGCGATCCACATACTGACCGACACTTTTGTGGATGGCGCAGTCCTCGTAGATCATATAGTAATAATTCTCATAATCGCTGTAAAATCGTTTCAGTTCCCCGGAATATAATGGAAGGTCGAGCGTCAGGCGGTTTCCTTCCGCCGACAGCTCCAGCTCACCGATGGAAAACTGGAATCCGCTTGTCAGAGAGAAGGGACTTTCATAGTGAAGCAGCAGGTGCTTTTCTGAGTTTCCGTCCGCATATGGGATATCACGGCTTTCTGAACCTTTGAAAGAAAAATCGCCGGTCAGAAAGTCCGGGTAGGCGAGAATCGGCAGAATCTGCGGCATTCCCTTTAAGTCATCCTCGTTATGGAGAATCAGAAGGTGCTTCAGCAGTTCAGAGTGCGTCTGTAAATATTCACCGTAAACCTCGATGAGCTGACCGCCGTTGTACTTATCTTCGCGGGAAATGCCGAGGAACTGCTCGATGCTTTTCTGTTTCAGATTTTCAAGTCCCAGCAATTTCTTTAATGGGCGTATTTTCTTATAAATATCAAAACTTTCAACTGCTTCAAAATTCCAGTCCTTTTTATAAAAAATACAGCGTTTCGTCAGAAATGGAATGTCAAACCCGTCGCCGTTGAAATGGACGAGGATGCGCTTTGTCCGGAGAAGTGCAAAAAAAGCGTCGAGAACCTCTTCCTCCGCATCCCTCGTCTCAGCAAAATACTGGGTCAGAATCCAGGTGTTTCCGTCGTGCCAGACGCAGCCGATCAGATAGACCGAGGCGTAGTCGCCGGAAAAGCCGGTTGTCTCGATATCGAAAAAGAGCAGATCGGAGATAGCTCCTAACCGTTTGGGCGGATAAGAGGAAGTAAAGGTCAGCGGATTTTGAATGGTGATCATTTGGCAGTATCCTCCTGTGTCGGTTTATAATGTCCGCCCCAGATCCGCATTGCGTCGGGGATTGGTTTCAGACTGTAACCTATGGCGTTATTATAAATTTATCGGAAGTGAAAAGCAACCGTTTAAAACGATAAAACAATAACACACCCGGTATCGTGAAATATCCGTTCTGGCAGTTGAGTAAAAAGAAAAACAATTTGTAAACCTTCAGTGGTACAAGTTTGGCAATCTTTTGAAATTCCGATATACTAGAAAATGTCGGAAGTGACAGCGGGAAATGTGGTTGTACCAATATGGCAATTCGGGAATTTTTGGCGGAAAGACTGGCAGATTATGAGATCCCGCGCGAATTTGCCTTGCTAAAGGAGTTTCCAAAGACTGAAAGCGGAAAGATTCGTAAAAAAGAACTGTGAAAATTGCTTTTTCTTGTCGAAAAAAGAAAAAGATTTATTGTGCAAAATGACAAAGGTGACGTTGACAAAATTGGAAAAGAGTGGTATATTTACATACAGCAATCAAACTATTTAATGTAACGGTTGTGAACGTGACCGGAGAGCTGCTTTCTGTGGGGGAAAAGCGGCTCTCTTTTTATATATGTTTGACTTTTTGCATAGTGACAGCTACAATAAATTCGTAACTGTTCAGTACCTTCACAGTCACGCGCAAAAATCCATTAAAAATTGCCTACGGCAATGGGATTTTTGCCTGCTGGTCCATGTTTTCGTACGGTCAGCGCAGTAAATGCGCAGACCTATTGAACAGTTGCTATGTTTTTAAAAATCATTTATAAGGGAGACAAACCATATGATAAGAGATGGCTTTATCCGGGTTGCCGCGTCAACACCGGAAGTGAAGGTGGCAGATGTAGAGTACAACCGGGAACAGGTTTGTGAACAGATAGAGGAGGGGCGCAAAAAGGGCGCTTCGATGATGGTATTTCCAGAGCTGGTGCTGACGGGATATACGTGCGGTGAGCTGTTTATCCAGAAATCGCTGCTGGCGAAGGCAAGGGAAGAGCTTAGGAAGCTGATCGCCTTTACATCTGGCGATACAATGCTTGTATTTGTAGGACTTCCGTGGGAATACAACAATAAATTGTACAATGTAGCAGCGGCGATCCAGGATGGAAAGCTGCTCGGTCTGGTTCCGAAGAGATGGATTCCAAACTATTCTGAATTTTATGAGGGACGTTATTTCAACCCGGGCTGGGAAAAGACAATTGACGTTTCCTGGGACGGTTATCAGGTGCCAATGGGAATGAAGCTTTTATTTTCCTGTGACAATGTGGAAAATCTCGTCGTGGGGGCGGAGATCTGCGAGGACGTCTGGGTTTTAAATCCACCGAGTATTGCACACGCGTCGGCGGGGGCAACGGTGATCGTCAACTGTTCTGCCAGCGATGAGGTGACAGGCAAGAGCGAGTACCGTAGAAGTCTGATCAGCGGTCAGTCGGCGCGGCTGCTCTGTGCGTATATTTACGCCAATGCGGGCGAGGGAGAGTCTTCCCAGGATCTCGTTTTTGGCGGCCAGAATATTATCGCTGAGAATGGCAATATCCTGTCGGAGTCAGCGCGATTTGAGAATCAGACGATCTACGCAGATATCGATTTGGAACGTCTGGAATGTGAGCGCCGCCGGATGACGACCTATCAGACAGAAGGCCGTGAGGATTACCGGTTTGTAAGCTTTACGCTGGATCGGAAACCGCTTGCGTTGGAGCGCGCGATCGATCCGACCCCGTTTGTCCCACACGATGCGGGCAGCCGGAACCGCCGGTGCGAGGAGATCCTTTCGATCCAGGCGATGGGATTGAAAAAACGTCTCAAACATACCGGATGCCGCCATGCTGTCGTTGGTATTTCAGGCGGTCTGGATTCAACGCTGGCCCTTTTAGTAACCGTGCGCGCCTTTGATCTGCTGGGGATTCCGCGTGAAAATATCCTGTCTGTGACGATGCCGTGCTTTGGTACGACTGACCGGACGTACCAGAATGCCTGCCAGCTCACGAAAAAGCTGGGTGCAACCTTGAAAGAAGTCGATATCCGAGAGGCAGTTACTATCCATTTCCGTGACATTGAGCAGGATCCGTCGGTTCATGATGTAACGTATGAAAATTCACAGGCACGCCAGAGGACGCTGGTTCTGATGAACCTTGCCAATAAGATCGGCGGTCTTGTCATCGGTACCGGCGATATGTCGGAGCTGGCGCTTGGTTGGGCGACCTACAACGGCGATCATATGTCGATGTACGGTGTCAACTGCTCGGTTCCGAAGATGCTGGTGCGCCATCTGGTGCGCTATTATGCAGATACCTGTGGCGAGAAAGAGCTTTCTGATATTCTGCTGGATGTACTGGATACGCCGGTCAGCCCGGAGCTTCTGCCGCCGGAGGAGGATGGAAAGATCGCGCAGAAAACGGAGGATTTGGTTGGTCCTTATGAGCTGCATGATTTCTATCTCTACTATATATTAAGATTCGGCTACCGTCCGGGCAAGATTTACCGCCTGGCGCGTCAGGCATTTGACGGTGCTTATGATAAGGAAACGATCCTTAAATGGCTGAAGGTGTTCTACCGCCGTTTCTTCAACCAGCAGTTTAAGCGTTCCTGCCTGCCGGATGGTCCGAAGGTAGGTTCTGCTGCAGTATCACCGCGCGGCGACCTGCGTATGCCGAGCGATGCGTGCAGCCGCCTGTGGCTGGAGGAGCTGGAAACACTGGATGAGGATTGCGTTTACGGAGTGCCGGAGACGAAAGCGGCAGGAGGCAGCCTGTGATCGCGAGCACGGGCAACGCCCGTGTCAGAGCGGTGACGGCGCTTGCAAAGAAAGCAAAAGCAAGACGGGAACAGGGCGTCTTTTTGGTGGAAGGTCCGAAGATGTTCGGGGAACTGCCGGTGGAGAGACGCCGCGAAGTCTATGTGTCGGAAAATTTTCTGCGCCAGCAGAGGGAAAGAGCAGAAAAACTGCTGGCTGGCTGCCGGTATGAGACGGTGACGGATGAGGTCATGCGCCATATGTCGGACACCCAGACACCGCAGGGTATCCTGGCGGTAGCGGAACAGTTTTCCTATCAGCTCTCAGATGTGCTGAAAAATAGCCCGGACGGAAAGGCACCGGAGCTTGTGATTCTGGAGACGCTGCAGGATCCAGGTAATTTGGGAACAATCCTGCGTGCCGGAGAGGGGGCGGGTGTGACAGGCATCATTCTTGACCGAGGTTCAGCTGATATTTACAGCCCGAAGGTCATCCGTTCCACGATGGGCTCGATCTACCGGGTGCCGTTTATCTACACGGACGACCTGCATCAGACGATCGGGGAAGTAAAAAAGCAGGGAATCCACCTCTATGCGGCGCATTTAAAGGGGAAACATAACTACGAAGAAGAAAATTATACAGGTCCGTCCGGCTTTCTGATCGGAAATGAAGCAAATGGTCTGACCGAGGAGACGGCGGCGCTTGCTGACGCGTGGGTGAGGATTCCGATGGCTGGAAAGGTTGAATCCCTCAATGCAGCGGTGGCGGCTTCGGTGCTGCTGTTTGAGACGGCACGGCAGAGACGGCAGTAAATTGCATTTTTTGAAACAATGTTTTAAGCCGGATAGTTTGTGCAAATAGAGAGCTGTGAAGAAATAAATTGAACTGCAGATCGATATGTTCCATTAAGAAGTTTGTAATAAAACCGTAAGTTCAAAAACAGAGCTGATTGGTTGATAAATGTCAGAAAATATCGTATACTAGTTTTAAGATATCAGGGTCAAAAGACCTATATGGAAGGAGGGGATGACATGGCAGTATGGTGTGTCTGGCTGGCGGTGTTTGTAGTGTGTATCGGGCTGGAAGCAGCGTCGATGGCGCTGACTTCGATCTGGTTTGCTGGAGGCGCTCTGATTGCGTGTGTCCTGTCGATCGCGGGAGTGAATCTTTACATTCAGCTGGCAGTGTTTGTCGTTGTTTCATTCCTTCTTTTGTATTCAACAAGACCATTGGCACTCCGGTATATCAATCAGAAGACGGTGCGGACCAATGTGGACGCGCTGGTGGGTAAAAAAGCGCGGGTAACCGCAGAGATTGATAACGACGAGGCGAGAGGAACGGCGATGGTGTCCGGCCAGGAATGGACGGCACGCTCGGCGGATGGAAGCCGGATTCCGAGGGATACGATGGTACAGATTCAGGCGGTCAGCGGCGTCAAGCTGATTGTCAGCAAATGTAAGGAGGAGTAGGAAATATGGGAGCAGTTATCAGTTTTCTTGTCATTGCGATTGTGGTACTTCTGATTTTGTCATCCTGTATCCGGATCGTGCCGCAGGCACAGGCATTAGTCGTAGAGCGTCTGGGTGCTTATCTGGAGACATGGTCGGTTGGCGTGCATTTCAAGGTGCCGTTCATTGACCGCGTGGCAAAAAGAGTCATTTTAAAAGAGCAGGTTGTAGATTTTGCACCGCAGCCGGTTATCACGAAAGATAACGTTACGATGAAGATTGATACGGTTGTATTTTTCCAGATCACGGATCCGAAGCTGTTTGCTTATGGTGTTGAGAACCCG
>ERZ838839.3159-NODE-3159-length-10927-cov-11.190673_pt1 | contig 10927 bp, 9 predicted proteins | sample MGYA00519909_ERZ838839 | MGnify/ENA primary metagenome ERZ838839 (study PRJEB31850, sample SAMEA3708843) | human gut metagenome | biome: human gut; feature: human-associated habitat; material: faeces | place: China | collected 2014 ... | reverse complement strand
ACAGTTCCACCCCACTGTCGTGATGTTCCAATCTGTAAAGCATGAACCGCACCAGTTCCTTCACATAGATACAGGCCTTGATGGTATCCTTGCGTCCCGGGTACATAAACTTATGCCCCCGAATGCCCCAATACAGACGCGTAAAGTTTCCATTCTCTCCCCGTCCGAACACCACACCGGGTCGGACAATGGTAAGCTGGCGGCCTTCACCTCCTGCCTGCCAGGTCTGATGAATCTTTTCCGCAACCAGCTTGGATATGCCGTATGGGGTGTTGGGCATAGGCAGCGTGGTTTCCTCCTTCAGTTCCTCGGCAGCACCGTAAGGGGCTATGGAACTGGTGAAAACTATTTTCCGGATACCATGCCGTTCAGCAAAGGCACATACGTTCTCCGCACCACGGATATTTGTTTCAAAATATGCAGGATCGGGATGACCGGGAGTGCGATGAACGGCAGCGAAGTTAAAGATCACATCATCGGGAGTGATATTTACTTTTTCCAGCTCTATCGGCTGGCGTATATCACAATAGATGAATGTGGCTGCATGTTCCTCCCCTTTTCTTAAAACCGGTTTATAATTTTTTACTGTCGGTAATGGAGTACCCGGCTCTACAATATCCAAGTTGTAAATTCTTGCTTCGGGATGCACTTCGTGCAAAAGACTGGCGAGGTGGGTACCGATGAAACCGGTACCACCTGTAATAAAGTAATTCATTATAGAAAATATTATTTTTTATATCCTAATTCTTCCAATAACTTTCTGTTCCAAGCAGAACGTTCTTTATCAACTATCCATCCCCACTTATTGAAATACTTAATCATATTAACCATATGAATCTTCAACATTTTCTTACTTTTATAAGATGCTGCCCGATGAGCATGTACAATGGTCACACTAGGAACAAACATAGTTCGATACCATTTGTGCATTCTCCTAGTTATATCAATATCTTCAGGATACATGAAGAACCTTTCATCAAACAATCCTACTTTTTTGAAACATTCCAGACGAAAAAACATAAAACTACCTTGATGATAGGGCACATTCATTTCTTTCTTATGGTCATCGAATTTTAGTTGATAACGTATATTCATCTTTTCCACCATTCTCTTAGGTAGGAAACGTCGGAAAATCAGATTGGCAGGTGTGGGAAGAAGACGGCAGGTATATTGCTGCTCTCCATCAGGGTATACTACATTGGGCTGTACCTGTGCTACATCCGCATGTGCATCCATATATGCTGCCAGAAATTCCAAAACCGAAGGTTCAAAATATACATCCGAATTAAGAATCAAATGGTATTTTCCACCCGAGTTGAGTACCTGTCTCAATGCCTGGTTATGCCCTGCTCCATAGCCTACATTTTCACTGCCAATATATACCACATTGGTATATTGCTGACAAAAATCTGCAATATACTGCTCATTGGAATTATCGACAATATAAATTTGAGAAACAAGAGAAGAGATTAGTGACTGCAAGCATTTAGACAGTTCTTCTAGATTCGTCTTGTAGGTGACGATAGAAACTGTTATCATAAAAATAAATCAAATAAATTTTTATATGGAAACATTAAATGAGGGACATAAGACGTAATCCTTGTAAATCTGTACACGAAAAATAATATAATTATAAAATATGGAGCAATCTTGAATAAATTATCTACTTTCTTATTATAATTATTGATACAGTAAATTATAGAATGAACTAGTAAAATGCTACCTACAATTGAAAAAAAATCTGACAGTCTCCCTAAGTCACCAAAATCTTGAAACAAAAATCTAAAACAATACATAACGAGAGTAGCATTTAAAAAAATTCTATAAAGGCGATATAGATGTACATTACTATTCTCTTGTTTTTTCACGTAAAAATATGAGATAAAATAAAAGATCAGAATTAAGATCAATTCCAATATAGGACGACCTATATCATTCTCTGCATTTAAATAAATACCCAATTTCTCATATACAGATGATGGGAAAAAAGACATCAAAGCATAGAAATCCCATTTAAAACGACTAAGAAGCCTAGAGAATATTATACAACCCAACAAAATACAACATGACATTTTTAATGTAATCCTTTTATCAGACAATACATACATAAATAAAAATATAAGAGCAAAATAATGGATACTAGCTGCTAACAAGACTACTAATAAAAAAGATATAAACTTTCTGTTTTGAATATATTGATAAGAAAAAAGTAAAATAGCAACAGATAAGTTCTGTCTCACAGGGAAAAAACCAACAGATAATAAAATAGACGCAAACGAGTAAATAGGATAATCCCTACATTTTACCACTAAACGAAAATACGAATATAAAATGACAAAATTAGTAAACAAAAGAAAAGATGTATATCCCCCTCCCAAAGTTTTAACTAATACATTTAAAACTATATACCCAGGTTCCATTATATCATCTAATTCTCTTTTTAAAGAGAAAATATTACTCCATTCCGAATAGAGAAATATATTTAAATATTGTTCCCAGTCTGTACCCACCTCCCATCTTAACCCCCTAAATAAGGTAAAAAGACAAACAAGTCCTAAAAGTATATTTATTTTCTTATTTAGATCTATCTTTGCTGTATCAAAACCACAAGATATAACTAAAACTGAATATACGATTATATATGCAAACATCCTATAAAACAATTCATACTACTCTGTGTTATAACGCCTCTATATATCCCAAAATAGATTGATTATGATATTCTCTCAAAAACTCGTCTTTAAATTTTTGTCTTTCACTTAAAGGAATTACTAGCCGATTTATAGTTTTCACAAAATCTGCTGCATTTTCTGCATCAAGCATAAATTTTTTAAAACAAGAATCTATACCCTCAAATGACATCTCTGTCCCTAATACTGGAGTTCCACATGCTAAAGCCTCTACTACTTTAACCTTAACTCCCGCACCACTAAATAAAGGAGAAACTAACAATATAGAATTGGCAATTATCGGATAAGGATTATTGGTATATCCCAAATATGTAACATTATGGTTCTTTGTTATACTGAGATTTATTGAATCCGGTAAACCCATACCTATAATCAGTATATTAAGTTTTCTAGTAATTTTACTATAAACATTTTCAAAAAACCAGATTAATCCATCAAGATTATCTTTACGATTCCATTTTCCAAAGAAAACTATTTGATTCTCTATTTTATATGGTATCGCATTTATTACATTTCTATCTAAAAAAAAATTTGTAACTAAAGATGGTTTCCCATATATCTTCCTAATAATATCAGAATCTTTCTTGCTGAAAGTAAAAACCACAGACTTATCAACAGATAAAGTTCTCTTTTCAGAGTACCTTACAGCCATTAAATTTAAAGAATTTCTCATCCTTAAAAATCTTTGATACATCACATCATGAGACATCAATATTTTTTTCAAAGAAGATACATACATACCATATATAAACATTTGGCTATGATCTAAATACAAAAAATCATACTGATTTGCAGTTGTCAAGAATTTTATATATCTAAGTAAATGCCAATCAAATCTAATTGAAAAAATCGGATGTAAAATTGGATATAAAATGAAATTCTTCAGTTTTATGAAAGAAGAATTTTTCATTACCTTCAGAACTTTGATATTAGAATTTGGAACTATATAAAAAGGATCTGTTCGATACTTAAAATAGATCAAATCTATTTGGCAAGTCTTAGATAATTCTTCTAATAGAAGCCTAGTAAAATTCTCTCCACCGGCTCTATTACTTGGCAAATATGGAGTTAAAAATAGAATTTTCTTCATTATAAATTTAAGATTTGCTTTATATAAAAGATGCAACAATACAATTTATACATAATCGATTGTTCACATCCTAATACCTTTCCAAATTCTCGTATTATTAAATAGCGTGATTGAGAAGACACTCCTGTCATATCATAATCTGCAATAACTAAATTTATATACTCAAAATCATATCCTAATAAATAAAGACGATAAGACATAGCAAAATCTGCTGCATATTTATAAGATAAGTCAAATCTAAGTTTTTTAACCATACTCGTTTTGGTGAACAAACTTTGATGACAAAATCCCTGTCCTGTTCGAAAAGGATAACGTACTTTCCAAAAAGGATTATTTAAGAACCGCCCTACAAATAAACCATTTTTTACGAGATTAGTATTTCCATATATGGCTATACAGTTATCATAATTGTTTTCACCAAACAATGATTCCAATACCTTATTATCGTGAAAACAATCTCCTGCATTCATAAAATTAATCCACTGTCCTGTAGCTTTATCAATACCCTTATTCATTGCATCATAAATCCCATTATCTGGTTCACTTATCCAAAAATGAATTCTATTTTCATACTTTTTAATGATTTCTATAGTCCCGTCTGTACTTCCACCATCAATGATGATATATTCAATATTAGGGTAAGTCTGGTTTATTACAGAAAGAATGGTTTGTTCAATAGTCGCTACAGTATTATAGGATACTGTTACAACTGAGATTATCGGATAATTCATACTTATATCTAATTATTGTGCACCACTCACACGTATAATAAAGCAATGTAGGCTTAAATCAAGTCCCTACAAGCTATCCATTATCTTTAATAAATCAACGATTCATAACAGAATGATAAACAGCCAATAATTGCCGTGAAGATTCTTCCCATCGGAAAAAAGTAAGACGCTCATATCCTTTTTGAATGACAAGGTTCCTCTTTTCATCATTCCAATCAAGTACTTCCTCCATTTTTTCCCTCAAATCAGAAATATCATTATCAACACGGAAAAAAACACCAGCATCACCTGCTATTTCTGGAAAACAACTTTTTTTATTAAGCAACACAGGACAACCGTAGGCAAAAGCCTCTAATATAGGCATTCCAAAACCTTCATATAAAGAAGGATAAATGAATGCCTTAGCAAAGGCATACAAATTCTTAACGTCTTTTTCTGAAGCAAACAGATGCACAACCCTATCTTTTACCCCATATTGTTGCAGCAATTTCATCTCTGACGCATTAAAATCCCCTCCAGTACATACTAACAACAAATTTTTATAGCATTCAGCCACCTGACTAAAAGCAATAACAAGCCTATCAAAGTTTTTATATGCATTTCTAGTACCCATATATAAAAAATATGGAACTTTTATTATAGGATCACCTGTAATCACTTCTTTTTGTGGCCCTCCATGATATATTACTGTTACTTTATTTTCCGGTACTTTCAATATATCAATCAAATCATTTTTTGTTTGTTTAGACACTGCAATGATAGCACTTGCCTTGTCTACTAATTTCTTTTTTCCCTTTATTTGCATATCATTCTTCCCAAAATATTGCAGGAATATTTCGGGCATCATATCATGAATAGTCAGGACAAAAGGCTTACCATCCAAATATGGCAAAAAATAACTGTCAAAAAATGTAGGATGAAAGATATCATATTCCCTAGATTTCAGCAACTCTATAGATTTCAGTTTATTGATGTTTTCTGCTGTAGGAAGCGAAGGGAAAAGCTTATTCACAGCACAATACAAACGATAAGCTCCAGGAAAATTATACTGTTCTCTGAATTTATAACTATCTATATCTACAGGATGAAGCTTACCACAAAGTCCTGATTGCTTTAAATGTACATTATCACTCTGCACTATACTTATTTCTGTCTCAACACCATTAGGAAAATGAGATATCAGTTCACAAAAACATTTAGAAACACCACCAAAGTATTGCATAGTGAATGCTTGATGATCATATAAAACTTTCATTTTATTTATTTCTTTTCAATCTCCCGTTTATCAATTGTAGCACACTTATTCTCTCTTCTTTTTTTAAAGCATAGTTCCAAACGCAAATACCAAAGACAATAGATGTCATACAGCAAACCAAAATCAATCTCAAGAAACTTTCCTCAAATAAACTCTTTATAGCAAAACCTCCAATAAACATACATACGCTAATACATAATACAGGACAAACGACCTGTATCAGAAAATCAGAAATCTTAAGACCACACTGTTTATTAGAATAATAAATAATAACCATATCTCCACCAACACTCCAAATTGCTATCATAAAGATATATAGCCAATATGGAGCCCCCCCTAACGTATAAGCAAGATAGGTAAAATATACAGGCAATACATTCATAATACTTTTATAGATAGTATACCTTTTAATATTTCCCTCTGCATAAACAGCAGTGGCGACACTACTTGCCAATTGACATATTACAGTAACAATCAGTTGCATACAACAAAACATAGCCGTCCATTCCGGTACATCCTTTAGCCATATTCTTAATACATAATGCATTTCCAAAATGAAAGGAACGGCAAACAAGACTATTAAAAGTGTAGAAAACTTACCACTAGTCAACGTTACACGATTCATCGCTTCCATATCGTGACTGCCCGCCCTTTTTACAATAACTGGATTTACTGCCTTCATCAAGTTCAATGAAAAGTTAGACAATTGTCCATTCACCTGATTTGCTATTCCTTGAGCTGCACTCAATATGGTACCAAAAAAATGATTAAGCACCAAACCCGAACCATAATAAGAAACAAGACTAGATATAGCCGTTAAGAAATTCCAAGAGAAAAATGAAGTAATTCGTTTGAGAAGATTCGAATCCCAATACTTACGAATCGAAAAAACACATTCGTCATATTTACGATGACAATATATTTTCATTATCGTAAGAGTTATCAAAGGAATCATGGCTGTCAATACGCCATATACAATCAATTTATCACTATTTGTATAAACACAAACAAAAGCAATAGCCAAACGTAGCAAACATTCAAATATACCAATCAATGAATAATAGAGCATATTTTCGTGAGCATTTACAACAGAATCATAAGGGACATTGATTATTGTCAGCACTGTACTGGCAATAGTACTAAGATAAATTACTTTTGCCGCAAAAATCCTATGAACCGGTATGTTAAACACGTCATTAAAAAGCAAACGCATAACAAGCAGCAATAAAATACAAGTAAATACAGCCACAGCAACATGTAAAACCATGCTCACATTAAATATCTGACGCTTTTTTATAAGATTTCCTTCACCTTCGGCATACGACATAAATCGTTGGGTAGCATTGGCCATTGTTGCATTCAAAAATCCCAACATAACAATGGCTCCACCTATAATATTAAATATTCCAAAATCAGATGCTCCTAATGATGATAATATCAATCGAGTAGTATAGAGAGAAATAAATACCGTCACCGCCATCTTTATATATAAGAAGCCGGTATTTTTTATCACCAGAGTTGTTGTTGACATTTGTTCTTTAGCTTTCGTATCTTCGAACTATTTTATGACTTTTTTGAGGCTTCATTTTTAACACATCCTTTATATCCCAACGCTTATCTAAATCTAGGAAATAACGAGAGTGATGAGATTCTCTATATTGCGGTGGAGGAGGAGTCATATAGTCATTATAAAAATGAGTAAGATAAGCATGATAATTGCTAGGTACAATAATGGAAAAATCTTCAAAAGGAATCGCCACCCCTTTTCCAAACCATTCCTTTTCACACAATTCTTTCTCAAAGCCATAGAATCCACCATAACACATACACTTTTGCCCTCTTTGTTTTTGAATCAAGTTTTCCGTATGTTTATATTTCAAAAAATAATGTTCCTTAAAAACTTTCCCTACAGAAGCATAGTATATTTCCTTCAAAAATGTTTTTATATGCATGTGAATAAACAAGTTTATGACATTTCTAAAAAACATTTTCTTAAAGGTTCTCCGATATTTATCAAAATATTTGTTTTTTTCTTCATGCAATTTTTTAGCTACATCCACATTTTCCACCTCATCCAAAGGGAATATATCAACATATACTCCAAAAACAATGGGAAAATCAGTCATTTCTACTATAGTTGTATTTGCATCCGAGAATTTAGCGAACCACTGATTATAAAATTGATCATTAAAATCAACGATTTCATACCCAGTTTCCTGCAATTTCTGTTTAAGCGCAAGAAACTTATCATAGTCACTTCTTGGCATCAAGACATCAATATCATCATCCCAAGGTATCATTCCTTTATGACGAATCGCCCCTAAACACGTTCCCGCACAAGCATAATATTGTAAATTATGTTCTTTGCAAATATTGATGAAGCTCTTCATCGTTTTACATAGAATTTCCTTATACTTAAGTTTATCCTCTTCCATTACAAATCACTCTTACCAATAAATCTAAAACTGTTAGTTATGCCTATTCTACACAAAACAAGTGAGTTCATTCTGATAGACCTTTTAGAATTTTAATTGTTCTATTTATAGCTTCATCTATAGAATATATAGGAGTATAACCTATGGATTTAATCAGAGAATTATCCAATATAGCATTTTTAACCACACTATATCCTTTTTTTTCTTCCTCATTTGGAATATTAAAAACAACTTTACTGCCAACAAAATCAGCACAAATACCAGCAAAATCTTTTAAACAGATATTCGCCTTTTCGCTACTTACATTATAAGCCCTAGCGTTTTCACCATAAAGCAATACATACAACAAGCCCGCAATCGCATCTGCAACATAGACATACGAAAAATATTGCAGGCCTTTGCTTTTCATAACAATATTCTCACATGCCAAAGCATTCTGTATAAATTGTGAAGAAGCCTTAGTATCATCTTTAAGCATTGTAGAACCAAATATTCTACTTAATCTAATAATTTTCACTTTCGTTCCTTTCTCCGCCGCATAAGATTGGCAAAGAGCTTCACAAGAGCGTTTAGATTCCGTATAGCAAGCTCGAGAAGTAGATAGATTCAAAGCTCCATTACTCCCTTCATCAAACCCTTTATCTGAAACTGTATCTCCATATATTTCTACAGATGATGGATAAATAACAGTTGCGCCACATACAGCAGCTAAATCTAAAGCATATTTAGCCCCCTTAAGATTTATCAACATGGTTTCTATGGGATATCTTGAATACCCCAAAGGATGAGTATTGCTAGCCAAAGGTATGATATAATCCACAACTAAATCTGCATCAAAAGGAGTTGTTACATCCTGTTGGATAAAAACGAAATCAGGATTAGAAAAATGATGTTGCAAACGATTAAAAGCTTTCTCTTTACAGCGTCCAACAGCATAAATTTTAACGTCAGGCAATACCATCAAAGCATCTATTAGAACAACTCCAAGCATTCCCGTCGCTCCAGTTATAAGAAAACTCTTACCTGCTAAATTATTAATGCCTTTAATAGAAAGTATGTTGTTAATATCCTCAATATACAAAGGATGAGATGTAAATGCAGCTATCATATCTTTGATCATTTAACTTTTCTTATTTTAGCCAAGGAGCTTGTGATACATGAAGAAGAGCCTTAAATAATTCTATATCTTCCACATTCGTAAGCTTTAATCCATTTTTCTCAGACCCTAATACTAAATGTTGCTCATCAATGCCTATTTGCCCCACCAATTGGCACATTGCCGCAGTCTTATTTCCACCTAATCCTTGTTTGATAGCTTCCTCTTGCGCATCTAGGATTGTACCAAGTCTATAGGTATGAGGTGTTTGAGTTCTGCACAACCGTTCTCGTGGAGTTGGAATATAAGTTAGTGTCTCATCATCATGATATTCCATAATCACCTCTTTACATAATAGTCCTGTTACAGCGTAACCATATTTTTGACAAGTCTCAATATTATGAGAAATAATTTCTTCAGAAACCATAGGACGAACCCCGTCATGTATTACAACAATATCAGAGTCTGAAATACCATTCTCTCTTAAGCCTAATAACCCATTTCTAGTAGACTGAAAATTACTATCTCCTCCTAGAAAAATATATTTCAATTTGGTAATCCCATATTGATTAGCATAAGCTTTCAATATCATTTCCCAACCTTTCAAACAAACGACAGCAATCGTATCAATCAAAGGATGATTTTGAAACACTTGCAGCGTATAAATGATTACAGGACAATCATCTATATTCATAAACTGTTTGGGAATATCTTGTCCCATACGTGTGCCAGACCCTGCGGCAGTCAATAATGCTATATTCATAAATTCTTCGTTTTATTAATTAACATGATGCAGTAAACATTTAATAATTTCCATTTAAGCCCAAAATAAGCACTCTATTTAGGGCATACCCTTTAACTAAGACACTAAACAGTTAGCGTCCAATTTTAACATGTACTCCAAGGAAAGCCGCCACACGGCGGTTCTCCAATAAATAACGTCAAAAAAGATACTGATTTTTAATATTTGTTATTACTCCAGTCCGATTGTCAAGGGTAACAAATGTTCATAATCCCTACGTCCTTTAACAATTTCACTGAAAAATCTCTTGAAATAATCAAGCACAGACACACCCTGCATCCTGCAAGTGGAGATAATAGTATGATATACCGCTGAGACGCGGGCCATCTTGTCACTTCCGAAGAATAACGAGTTCTTACGCTCAACAGCCAATGGACAAATAAAACGTTCGGCAATGGAATTGTCGATTGAATAAGAGCCGTCATTCAAGTAGGCGAACAGCTGAGTCCTAAAAGTATTCATATAGTTGAGAGCCTTCTCCATCAACTCCCCACGGGATGGATGATTCTCACTGAGTAAAGCATCAAGTTTGCAGGCAAAAGATAGGCAAAATATCGAAAGAGAGATGTTTGCATCCCTTTTTTAACCTAATAAATTCTATTATTGACACTCTCATCAGTAATCACGCTTCTTTGTATAGTCACTTTTGCTATTCCACCTTCTCAAACGGAAAAGCCTGAAGATAATTAATAGCCACCGTCATATTACCAAAAGCAAACACCAACTTTGTATTTCGATGCAAACGCATGATGCACCCCTCCTTCCCTTGAAAGACACCACCCGTAATACGTATCTTCTGCTTTTTCTGAATATACTCCTCAAGAGGCT
>ERZ838839.3157-NODE-3157-length-10929-cov-3.017841_pt1 | contig 10929 bp, 7 predicted proteins | sample MGYA00519909_ERZ838839 | MGnify/ENA primary metagenome ERZ838839 (study PRJEB31850, sample SAMEA3708843) | human gut metagenome | biome: human gut; feature: human-associated habitat; material: faeces | place: China | collected 2014 ... | reverse complement strand
GACCCATTTATTCTGGCAGATCCAAAAAGCCGCTGCTACTACACTTATGTACAGTTTGCGGATACCAAACGTTTCCCAGATGTGGAAACTGACAAAGAACACGGTGTATTTTATGTACTTGAAAGTAAGGATTTAATTCACTGGTCAAAGCCACAGATTTGTTTTCGTCAAAATAATTTCTGGGCAGATAAGGATTATTGGGCACCAGAGGTTCATATCTGGAAAGGACGCTATTATCTGTTCAGCTCATTTCGTGCAGATGGTCATTACCGCAAATGTCAGTGCTTAGTATCCGATTCACCAAAAGGACCATTTGAACCCATTCGTCAAGAAGCTGTTACACCAGATGGATGGCAGAGTCTTGATGGAACATTATACGTTGACCGATCAGGCAAGCCATGGATGGTATTTTGTCATGAGTGGCTTCAGGTTGGTGATGGTCAAATTTGTGCCATACCAATGTCTGATGATTTGGGAGAAGCAATTGGTGATCCTGTCATTTTATTTAGAGCATCTGATGGCAAATGGAATGCTAAATGCGCAAAAGAAGGCGGCTATGTGACAGACGGACCATTTTTGCATCGCCTTCCTGGCGGAAAACTTATTATGCTTTGGTCTAGCTTTACAGAAAAAGGCGCATATGCTGTGGGCTACGCAACAAGCCGTTTTGGTGATATTATGGGGCCATGGGATCAGGAATCAGAACCACTGTATGCACTTGACGGCGGTCATGCAATGCTGTTTTATACCTTTGGCGGTCAGCTAATGATGGCATGCCACTGCCCAAATGATCACCCAAAGAAACGTATTCTTTTATTTGAAATGGAAGAAGATGAAAATGGACTTCATGTCGTAAATGAAGTTACAGGGAACTGGTTTCATGCAGCGGGAGGCCCTGCCAAAGGCTGGGTTTATGAACATCCCTGTGTAGAAATTCCTAGCTTGGCAAAAGATCCAAGAGGATAAAAACCACAAAAGGGGCAGTTTCCTGCCCCCTTTATCCACCTCATAAAAACGCATTTAATACGCAATCATCGGAATGCTTTCTGCCTTTTCATTTGCAGGCTCTTTTATGCCATAGCTTCCTCAATCGACAGACGAATCGTTTGAATCTGAAATGCACCAAACTCAAGCTCTAACATGCCGTCTTTTATTACTATCTCCTGCTCTTTATTTTCCAGCATATCACAAAGCCAAGCCTTCTTTGCATCAACATTCAGCAAAATCTGTGCTTTTCCCGCTGCCTTTTTAGACTCATACAGACGAAGTATCAAATCACCGCTTCTGTCTAATGCCGGCTTTATTGTATCTAAGACAACTGTGCCGTTCTTTACAGAAGCTATGCTATGTCGGCACACATCCCAGCACCAGTCTTGGCTTTTCATTTAGTTCATAGCCCTGCTTTACCACATCACATCCGGCAAAATCACCTTCCCAAGCAGTAAACGCGTATGTAAAATGATGAACCTGATTATCTGCACGCATTTCTGGCGCTGCTGCTGCACGAAGAAGAGTTAGTTCTAACGCATTTTGATTCATGCTGATTCCATACTTGCAGTCATTTAATACGGCTGCACCGTGAGACGCATCGCACAGCGCACTGTATCTGTGATTGCATACCTCAAAACGATCTTTTTCGTATTCTCTTGAACGATGAGTTGGGCGCATTACATAGCCAAACTGCATCTCATTGATTCCATTTTCTGCATAAACCGCTACTGGAAATGAAGTCTTTAGCAAGCGATGTAGCTCTTTCCAGTCAATCGTTGTATCAAATTCGAGACGTCTGCTGTCCTTTGCCAGACGAATATACTGTGTATATGAAGATTTTCCAATCTTTCCTGTAACTTTAATGACTGCTTCTATTCCATCTGCCACAAGCTCAGTACACACATCAAATGCTCCTTCAAGCTCCTGCTCCCTATAATTTGAGTCGATATCCCATGCATCAAACATGCGTGGTACATCCTTATAAAAATGGAAACAATTCAAGGCATCTGCTGCAAACTCACGTCCTGATTCCTTTAGGACAAAGCTTGTCACCTCGCCTTTTTTGTTTATCTTGACGCGTACCTGTGAATTTTCAAGCGCAATGCCGTCCGTGGTCTTTTCTGCTGACACAGCCTTTTGCTCCACATTTTTCTTCTTGTATGGAACAAGTGTAACAGCTCCGCACGGTGGGATTGTTACCCATGCCTTAACGCCAAACGGTGTCTTCTCAACAAAAACTTCCTCTCCTTCAAAGGTTTTTGCACCGTCTGCAAATGCTTCTGGAAGCTCTACCACCGTCTTTCTCTCAAAACCAAATGAGTTAAAGAGCGTCACATCATTTTCATTTTCTTTTGTTACAAGCTGACTCATATATATATCTGCCTGTTTATTTGCTGTCTCAATTACAACGCCAACAGCTTTCCTTGCTTCCTCGTAAACTCTTCCCATCGAGGAGCCTGGAAGAATATCGTGAAACTGATTTAACAATAATTCCTTCCAGAGAGCATCAGCCTTCTCACTGTCATATACATTTCCCTTACAAAGACCAAATGCTCCCCACATCTCCATCTCGCGAAGTGCAAACTCAGCACGTCTATTATTTTGCTTTACTTTTGCCTGAGAGGTGTAGGTTCCTCTGTGTGCATTAAAATACAGCTCACCTACATAAGTATTGACTGGTCCGCCCGCTTCGTCCATTTTCTTGAAAAAGCTCTTCGGATCAGACAGTTCAACTCTCGGTGCACCCTCAAGATTTTGTTCTCTTTTTGCATACTCAATATCGTCTCTTGTTGGACCACCGCCGCCATCGCCATAGCCAAACGGTAGCAAAAAGGCATCTAGATCCTGAAGCTGACTTCTGTTTTTCCACACTTCTTCAAGTTGCTTAGGATTAGTCTTATAAGTATAGCTTGTCGGAAGAAATGACACAATCCTACTTCCGTCTATGCCTTCCCAGTTAAAGTAATGATACGGGAATTGCTCACCCTCGTTATATGACCAAAAGATCTTCTGTGTTACCAGATAGTTGACCTTGCATCCCTTTAAAATCTGTGGCAATGCCCCTGTGTAGCCAAACGTATCTGGAAGCCACAGCACTTCACTGTCCACATCAAATACGTCCTTATAATACTGCTTTCCATACAGCAGTTGACGAATCAGTGCCTCACCACTTGCCATATTCGTGTCAGGTTCCACCCACATGGCACCCTCTGCAATCCACTGTCCTTTTTTGACAGCCGCCTTGATTCGCTCAAAAAGTTCCGGATACAGTTTGCGGCACATCTCATACTCTGCTGGCTGGCTCTGAATAAATTTATATTCTGGATATTCCTCAATCAGACGAAGCTGCGCCGCAAATGTACGCGCGGTTTTACGACCGGTTTCCGCAATCGGCCACAGCCAAGCCAAATCCAAATGAGCATTTCCCACTGCATAAAAGACTGGCATTGTCGAACCATTCTCGGCCTCTAGCACTGGCTTTAAAGCTTCACGCGCTTTTTTATAGGACTCAATTCTGGCATCCCGTTCCTGCTCAAAATCAACAATCAATGTAAACTGTTCCAATGCCTTTGCTATTTTTGCCGCTCTAAGGCTTGTCTTGTCAAGCACTTCAAGTAAACGTCCAAGTGTATCTACATCCATAAAAAGTTGGTAAGCATCTTCATTCCAAATTCCGTAAGTGCAGCGTCCCAATGTACGTCTCTTTCCCTCTTCTAATTTGTCTGTATAGGAGCCCGGAAGCACTGGACCTGTCGCACATCCTCCTGTCGGTGCCTCTGGATAATAATGACCAGCATAGACCTCCATCATGATATCAAACTGCTCGTCTCCCTTTGCACAGCGACTTAACACATTGTCTACAATATAATGATGCGGCTCATTAACCCAAGACGCACGGTATGTACCAAAAGCCTTATCATTTACAAACAGTGTTGCCTCACCATCTGGCTTCAAATTCATCACAATACGTTTGCCATTAGCTTCCTCACTCAGCTGAATGTGTCCCTTCATCCAACAATATTCATATGTATTTCCCCAAGTAAAACCTGGCTTTACCGAAACAAACTGCTCTTTTTTTGCCTCCCCAAGTGAGAGCTGTTCATTTGTGCGAAATGCCTCCCATTGAATCTCACCAAGTGGCTGATAAAAATCATCTTTGAGTGTGCGCACCCAATGACTGATGCGGTCTCTCCATTCGGATTTCATCAATTTACTCATAATATTTCCTTTCTATTGAAAAAAATAACACATTAATACGCAATCATCGGAATGCTTTCTGCTTTTTCATCTGTAGGCACCTTTGTGCCATCCGCAATCTCATACATGGCTTCGCTGCACTGCTTTACATAAGACGCCATATCCTGATATGGACGTGAGCAGATGTCAAACAATCCAATGTTATAATTTTCTCCGTCAAAACGCCCCAGAACAAACTGATCATAGCACTGGAAATAATGACAGCCAACACCATTTGGATGAGCTGCTACACGCTCGCAATAATAGCGGTAGGCTTTTCCACGGTCTTTTTGTGTCAGTACACCCTCAAGTCCTGTTGCTGATAAGCCTGTATCTAGTGCTCCAAAATGAAATTCGCCAATCATAACAGGCAGATCTACACCAAGCTCTACCACATGAGAGATTGCTTCTGTTGGATCGACTGCATAACAGTTAATGGAAAATACATCAAAATTCTCCCATCCCGTTGCAAGATCTGGATCGGAAATCCATGCCCATCTCATACCAAGAATCATATGATTTGGATCGACTTCTCGACATGCTTTTGACGGAATCTCAACATAAGCGCGAAGCATCTCTTTTGAGAATGTTTTCTGATCTTCTTTTGCAGCCTCAGATTTAGCTGATGCATCACGAATCGGCTGATACAGATCCTCAAAAGTAGAAAGTGATAGCTTCCATGCATCGTTTAAGCGATCCACTGTCTGATACTTTTCTTTTAAGAAAGCGATCAGTTTTTCCTTGCATACTGTTTTTTCTGGATTGTATAAAACCTCATCAGCTAGGACTAAATTATCCACAAATGCCCAGCTTGGCTCATTTCTAAGGAAATAGCCGATCATCATCGGATCATCCTTCCTTGCTGCTAGTGCCTTTGCATTATTTTTCGCGTTTTCTTTATACTCATCACTTAATACATCTGGAAAATCACGGAAAATTTTCTTTTCCGTCTCCGGAAATTCTGGAAGTGAAGTTACATATGGTATCGGTGTATTTTCAAAAAGGCGCTGATCACTCCAGTTGCCAAGCGTATTCATACCCATCTGCATCATCTGTCCTGCCATCATCTTCTTCCATATCTGATACCAGTCTTCGCCAAACACGCGATATAAATTGGCACCTGCATATGAGAACATCTTCGCATTTCTTTTTCTATCTTTGAAAACACGATCTGGAGAAAACAATTCGCTGTAAGCTGGTTCGTCTTCACTCGGCAGCCAGTCTAGCCATTTTTCAATTCCATCAACACGACAGTCCACTGGCACATTCACGCAGTCTGGTCCTGCACTAAAAAACGCATAACCGTCTGGATCTGCAAGCCACCACTTGCCATCTGCCTTATATTTTGTAAAAAATCCTGTCCCCTTGGCCAGCTTTTTATTTTTCCAGCCGCCCCATTTTGACCAGTTTTCAAATGGATAGCCTTGTTCGCCGTCCTTGACTTGTTTTTCAAGAATACTCTTTAACGACTCAATATCCTTTGTCTTTCCTGACCATTCCTTTCGCTTATTCTGTCCAAGACTATCGACAAGCTTAACATCCAAAAGATTAACATCTTCTGGGTATGTATCCGTTAATGCCATGTTGCTTATACGCACGGTAATATCATGAAATACCGGAATAGTCTTCATCTCAATACGTGTAATTTCTTCTGGCACAATTCGTCCGCCATGGCAGACAATCTTAAGCTCACCCGGAAGTGCCTCTGGAAACAGCACACCTGCTTTAAACCACTCCTTATCCAAACAAATCTGTGTTATAATCTGCGGCAGAATGCCAAAACGAATCGTCATCGTTGGCTCATCATCCTTGCCATACACATACACATTGAAAGCATCACAATGTTCCTCAAGTGTTTCAATCTCAAACATAAAGTAACGCTCATTTTTCATTACATCCCACGGCAGCACAATACCCGCTCCATCCTTTGACAGCTTCAATAAAGCACTGTCTTTCTCCTGCTTTAAAAGTGATGCCTCGCTTGTTAACATCTTCACGTCAAATGGAATCTTCATCGCTTTTTCTCTCCTTTTTCTCTCGTCAAATTTTTTCTAGCACCAGATTCATTCTCAATGTTATAAGGTTCACTTTACGCTTTTTCACAAAAAAAGGCAAGGCTTTTTTAGCCTTGCCTGATGTAAAATTATTCTAATTTTATATATTATTTTTTTCCCTACTTACACCACAACTAATGGCTCCTGTTGGACAAGCCTGCTTACAGCGTCCGCAGCGAATGCACTCTAGGCTGTTTGCGTTTACAACAGGATCTACCTGCATACGACAAACCTTTGCGCATTTTCCACAGCCAACACATTTTTCTTTGTTGACACGATATTTGAAAAACGATACTTTGTTGAAAACGGAATAAAATGCTCCAAGCGGACAAATATATTTGCAGAATGGTCTGTAAATTATAATTGAGAGAATGATTGTTACAACCAAAATCGCATTCTTCCAAACATACAAAGCACCAAGTGCACTGCGCATTGATTTATTTAACAGTGCAAGCGGTATACCTCCTTCTAGCGTTCCTGCCGGACAGATGAGCTTGCAAAAATATGGTGCACCCTGTCCCATAATGTCCACCAAAAACATAGGAAGCAAAATAACAAACACAGCAAATATTACATATTTCAGCTTGCGAAGCAGCTTATCTCCCTTAAAGGTACGAATTTTTTTTGGAAATGGGATTTTATTTAACAGATCCTGTATCAGTCCAAATGGACATAAAAAGCCACAGATCAGTCTTCCAAAAATGGCTCCAATAAAAATCAAAAAGCCAATAACATAATAAGCCATCTTAAAATTCCAGCTGCCCACAACAGCCTGCAAAGAACCTATTGGACAGGCTCCGACAGCTCCTGGACAAGAATAACAGTTGAGTCCAGGTAAGCAGACATTTTTTAATTTTCCCGTGTAAATTTTTCCTGTTACAAAGCCTGATACATGGCTGTTTGTCAAAAATGCCCACAATGCCTGAATGCCATGGCGCTTTGCATCACTTACTTTATTTGTTTTTTTCTTACTTGTTTTTTCCTGAGCCATTTTCTTATCCAATTCCTATACACTCCATACAAATATTAATCGCCTTAGTAAATACAACTGCCATCTCACCGCGAAAAATACCAAACGCCATCATCAACAGTCCGACCACTGCCAGACAAAGTCCTGTCCATTTGGAGTCTAGGGCTGCATTCGCCCTAGACTCCATTTTATTTTTCATTATTTTCATATCAATTCTTTTCCTTGATTGCGCTTAACTCTTTTTCCACAATTTCCTTCCAATCTTCAAGTGTATGGCTTCCAGAATATGTTTCACCTACAATGTTTCCATTTTTATCTACAAAGAAGGTTTCTGGGAATGCAGAGATGCCCTGAAGACGTCCATTCATCATATTCTTATCCGGAATCAAGAATGGATAGGTAGCCTTTGTCTTTTCCTGAAGAAGCTCTGCCTTTTTGATAGCCTGCTCATCCTTATTGCCTTCGCTGTCTGTCGTATCTAATACAACACCTGTTACACCAACGCCCTGATCCTTAAGCTCCTGATACAGCTTCTCAAGCTCTGGAATCTCATTAACACATGGAGAGCACCATGTTGTAAATACATTTACAAGTGTAAGATCATACTCACTAAACATATCCTCAGTATAAGTTTTCTTATCAATACCTGTCATCTCAAACTTTCCAACATTATCGCCATCCTGCTGCACCATATCAATTGGCTGATCGAATGCGGACATCTGCTGAAATTCTGCCATGTCAGTCAGCTCTGTCTTTGTCTTTTCTAATTCCTTTTTCAGCTTCTTATCTGCATCCTTACTAATACTTAAATAGTACTCATATTTTCCATCACTGCTCTCGCCAAGCTTTGTGTGCTCTGTGCAGCCAGTCAACTCATCCAACTGATCTGTCACATCTGTGCTGTATACACCAAGTGTTCCAATCTTTCCAAGACTCTTTAACCAGTCATCATAGCCAGTTCCCATTTTCTCAATGACAGCATCACGCTGCTCTTCTGTCATTGTATACCAGCTAAATAATGCATAAGAAATTGCATTGCCTTCCTCATTCCAATTCTCATCTGTCAGCATTGCAACCTTTTTGTCTTCCATCTGCTTTAACAGCTCATCTGTTAATGTAAAATTCAGACCCATGAATGGAAACTCATAAGAATCCTGAACCTTCCAGGAAATCTCAGATGGTGTAAATGTTCCAGAAATCATATCGGAGGAAATTGCCTCTCCTTCCGGAACTGATTCTCCTGCTGGGATTGCTTCTCCTGCTGGGATTGCCTCTCCTGCTGGGATTGCTTCTCCAGTCGTTGTCTCCTTGCTGCTATCATTCTTTGCTGCAAATACAGGTGCTGCAAATGCACCTAAGGAGGACACTCCAATCACACCTGCTGCTAAATATGCCTTTACTAACACTCCAATATGTAATCTATTTCTTCTCATTTCTTATGATCCTTCCTTTCTTTGTTTTGATCTGAGGCGATTATAACACATGCCGTATAAAATTAGTGTTAAGAAATTTTATTTTTTAACAACTATTTTATTCTTCGTATGATATACTTTTAAAAAATAACCATTTTTGAAAGGGGAATGAAGATATGCATATTTTAGTAATCGAAGATGAAGCACAGCTTTGCAGCTCTATCGCTGAAGGACTTCGCCTTGACGGATACGAGGTGGACTCCTGCATGGACGGAAATGAAGGACTAGAGCTTTGTCTTACAGAACCATTCGATCTTATTTTGCTTGACCTTAATCTTCCAGGAATGGACGGTCTTTCCATTTTACAGCAGCTTCGTGCTGAAAACTCATCCACGCCAGTTATCATCCTTTCTGCACGAACTCAAATTCAGGATAAGGTGGAGGGACTTGATCTAGGTGCAAATGATTATCTTACAAAACCTTTTCATTTTGAAGAGCTTGAGGCCAGAATACGAAGCCTCACACGCCGCAAATTTATTCAGGAAAATATCTGCCTAACTTGCGGCCGCATATCATTTGACACAAAAACAAGACTTGCCCAGATTGATCATATGCCACTTTCCCTCACGCGAAAAGAAAGCAGTCTGTTAGAATATTTTCTTCTTCATCCAGATCAAGTGATCAGTCCAGAGGAATTGATTGAGCATATCTGGGATGGAAGTGTCAACAGCTTCAGTAATTCCATCCGTGTTCATATCTCCTCGCTTAGAAAAAAGCTCCGCGCAGCTCTTGGATACGATCCTATTCAAAATAAGATAGGCGAAGGATATCTGCTTAACGCAGACTGCTGTAATGATTAAACATTTAGATAAGGAAAGGATTCTTATGACTCACACACAAAAAAAAGCGCCTCTGCGCTCCTTCTTTGCAAAAATGCCACTTCAATGGCGTCTTACTGCACTGACAACACTTCTTGTCACAGTTGCCTGCATTTTTATGTATTTTTTTATAAGTCATTCTGCCGTCTCTGGAATGGATGATCTGCACGATTACGCGATCCATATTGATCAGAATGACTCTTCCCCTATCACATTTCAGGTTGATCCATCTATGCTATTTCCGCAGATTAATGATCAGCTTGCCCAGACAAAGCAGCTTTTCATGATCAAAAGTCTTGCTGTAACCATTGTTGTTATTTTAATAAGCAGTCTTTCAACTTGGTTTCTTACACGTAAAAGCCTTGCTCCGCTTCGCAGCCTCAGTAAAAAAATTTCTGATATTCAGGCACAGAATCTTTCTATTTCCATTGATGTTCCAGAAAGCCATGATGAAATTTCTAAGCTGACAGAAGCATTTAATCAGATGCTTGCTCGATTAAATGATGCATTTGACGTTCAAAAGCAGTTTTCTGCCAATGCAGCTCATGAGCTTCGAACTCCGCTTGCTGTAATGCAGACAAATCTTGAAGTATTTTCCAAAAAGAAAGAACCTTTTGTTTCAGAATACCAGACACTTTTTTCCACGATTCTTGAGCAGACAAACCGTCTTAGCCATTTAGCTTCGATTTTGCTTGATATGACTGGAATGCAGCGTGTAAAACGCTCTGATACAATAAGCCTTGCAGCACTCGCTGATGAAGTTCTCTGTGATCTTGCACCAATTGCTGATCAAAAGCAGATTAAGCTTTCCCAATCTGAAACAGACTGTATCGTCACTGGAAGCTATCTTCTTCTCTACCGTGCTGTTTTTAATCTTGTTGAAAATGCAATCAAGTACAATCATCCCGATGGAAGTGTGCACATTGATATAAAATATGAAAATGGATTTGCCTTAATTAGCATCAAGGATACAGGAATTGGCATTGCTCCTGAAAATCAAGAAAAAATCTTTACACCTTTTTTCTGTGTTGATAAATCAAGAAGCCGCACAATGGGCGGTGCCGGTCTTGGACTTGCACTAGTTGCCGAAATTGCACAGCTTCATAATGGAACAGTTTATGTAAGCGAAAGCGACAGCGAAGGAAGTACTATCATCCTTAAGCTGCCGCTGTAAAAAATCATCGCTGATTATTATTAACTTTTCCTATCTTTTCTCCCTGTCTTATACACGTTTCCTCTCCTCTGGCGCTTCGGTGCAAAATATTCTTTCTCGGAAGAACAGCACCTTTTTGCGTCAGAAGTATAATGGTAGAGCCGCCAAATTCAAAATATCCTTTTTCCTCGCCGCGAGTCACATAACCTGGCTCTGCTTCATGGTTGGTAATTCG
>ERZ838839.3137-NODE-3137-length-11008-cov-2.779878_pt1 | contig 11008 bp, 11 predicted proteins | sample MGYA00519909_ERZ838839 | MGnify/ENA primary metagenome ERZ838839 (study PRJEB31850, sample SAMEA3708843) | human gut metagenome | biome: human gut; feature: human-associated habitat; material: faeces | place: China | collected 2014 ... | reverse complement strand
TGTATAACGGCACTACCCGTCACAGACTACTTGCAAACCGCTTTCACCTATGCAGCTCCGGAATGAAATTTCAAATAAACCCTTACCGTATCGGCTCACAGCTCAATAACCGATACTCTCTTTAGGCGGTGTATACCTTACTTTGTTCCATCATTGCTTTTAATATTCAATAATAACGTATTGATAATCAATCTGCCAAAATAATAAGCATTGAAGAAATTTTTAAAATGCTTTAGTCCAACCCACGGGCTTCCTGCAATTCCTTTGACTGCCTTGTAATCCTTAAATGCAATCTGGATTCCATATAATGGCAAATAGTTGAAAACCAAAAAGTAAAGGACTGCCGGTAACACCAAAACATATAATTGCCAGTAGCTTTTAAATGCTGACCGAAATCCTTTCTTTTTTCTTGGGAGTGTACTCCCTCCTTTCTTTTTCTTCATCGCAAACCTCCTTACCCTCGTTTTTATTTTTTTCGTTTTCGCTTCGTCTGATTGCAGTATAGCGTAGCACTTTCAAAAAAGAAAGGGAGTAAATTTTTACTCCCCATTTCTTGCTCAAATTTCATGTGTTTTCGATAATCTGTTCGGTGTTCAAAATTTTGTACCAATCTTTTACCGAAAAATATGCGATATTTTCTCGTTTTTTCTTATTCTTTTCGATCAAATATTGTTTGATTCGTGCGATTATTGTAGAATTCTTCTTTATCAAGCCACGGCAACATACCTTACGTTTATCTTGCATATTTTCTTCTTTTTGTGTATCATGGACATAGCTCACCCGATCGGGCGAATCGAATGTTTGCGAATTGTAAAATTAATCAAACAGTGGTACACTTCGTAGACATTACATCATTTTTATTTTGATAGGAGAAAAGAAAAATCATGAATCAGTATCTTGATTACATCATGGAACAATTAGAAAAGCTGATGGCAATTGACAGTCCATCCGGTTTTACCGAAAAGGTAACTGATTATCTGTTAGAGGAGTATGCACGTCTTGGCTACAGCGCAAAGCGTACCGTTAAGGGCGGCGTAATTGCAGAGATCGGCGGCGAGGGTGATCCGATTCTTACCATGGCTCACGTAGATACACTTGGCGCAGTTGTCGCTGAGATCAAGTCAAACGGTCGCCTGCGTCTGTCCCCAGTTGGTGGCTTTAACGCAAACAATGCAGAAGCTCATAACTGCCGCGTTTACACCTACGACGGACAGATCTACGACGGAACCATCCAGTTGGCAGACGCTTCTCTTCATGTAAATAAAGAATATTCTACTACACAGCGTACATTCCAGTCAGTTGAGGTTGTCTTAGACGAGCCTGTTACCTCCAAGGATGACGTAAAGGCACTCGGCATCACAAACGGCTGTTTTGTCTGTGCAGATCCAAATCTCGTTGTAACCAACTCTGGCTACATTAAGAGCCGCTTCCTCGATGACAAGCTAAGCGCTGCAATTTTACTTGGCTATGCAAAATATATCCGCGAAAATAATATCACACCGCTTCGCAAGGTTTACCAGCATATGACAGTATTTGAAGAGGTTGGTCATGGTGCATGTGCTTCCATTCCAGAAGATGTCACTGAACTTCTTTCTGTTGATATGGGCTGTGTTGGCGATGGACTTGAGTGTACCGAGCGTCAGGTATCCATCTGTGCAAAGGATGGTCACGGTCCTTACAATTATCAGGTGACAACTGGTCTTGTAAATGCAGCAAAAAAAGACAGCATTGACTATGCTGTTGACATTTATCCGTTCTACGGTTCTGATGCCGATGCTGCATTGAGTGCAGGAAAGGATGCCCGTCACGGTCTTATTGGTGCCGGTGTTTACGCTTCCCACGGATATGAGCGCTCCCACAAAGACGGTGTAGTAAATACCTTCCGTCTGCTGTGCTCCTACTTAAATGGAAATGCACCGAAAATGGACTAAGATAATCTTGTGATAAATGATTGAAAGCCATGGGAAAATAGACTCCCATGGCTTTTATCTACTTGATGCCAACTTCAAAAGCTCTAAAAGCCGTTCGTGCTTGCACGATTAGATTTTTGAGCTTAAGACCTTGGTATCAACAGCATTTATTATTAGTGGAATTTCGGCAGATACGTTCCGTGAGCTGCAATCAACTCATCCACCATCTTTTTGATTGTATCAATATCCAACTCGCTTCCTGTATGTGGATCAAGCATTGCTGCCTGATAGACATGCTCTAGCTTATGCGTTCTTGCTGCCTCTATTGTTAAAAGCTGCACGTTAATATTTGTCATATTCATCGCTGCACACTGAACTGGAAGTGATCCGACTGCACACGGATGAATGCCAGAGCCGTTGACAAGACACGGTACCTCTACACATGCTTCTGCCGGAAGATTGGAAATCAGATGATTGGTATTTAATACATTTCCTCCAATCTGATAAGCCTTGTCAGTGACAACTGCCTCCATGATATGAGATGCATATTCGCGTGAGCGTGTATGTTCCTTCACACCCTTCTCCATCAACTCGGCATATTCCTTCTTCCAACCATCAATCTGGTTGACACAGCGACGCGGATACTCATCTAATGGAATGTTGTAGCGATCAATTAACTCTGGATACTTGTCCTTAATATAAAATCCATTGTACTCTGCATTGTGTTCACTCGATTCAGTGCAGTAGTATCCAAAATTTCGAATGTAGTCAAAGCGTACCTTATCCTTAAATTCAGGATCTTCCATTTTTGCCCCAATGCGTGACTTGATCTCTGGATACAGATCAACACCATTTTTGTCCTTTAATTCAAGAAGCCAACCCATATGATTGATTCCTGCAATCAGCTCCTTTCTGCCCTCCAACTTGTCTTCCATGCCAACTTCCTTTAATAACGTCTCTGAGCAAACCTGAACACTGTGGCATAGACCCACTGTCTGAATCGGTGTGTAGCGAAGCATATAGCCAGTCAACATAGCCATCGGGTTTGTATAATTTAAAAACAGAGCATCTGGACAAACCTCTGCCATATCTCTTGCAAAATCATCCATCACCGGAATGGTCCTAAGTGCACGCATGATACCACCGATTCCAAGCGTATCTGCAATTGTCTGTCTCAGACCAAATTTCTTTGGAATCTCAAAATCAATGATTGTGCACGGATCATAGCCGCCAACCTGGATTGCATTTACAACAAAATTGGCACCGCGAAGGGCCTCTTTTCTGTTTTCCACGCCCAGATAACACTCAATCTTTCCATAGCCGCCCATTGTCTCTCTCATCGCTTCCAAAATGGTCTGGCTTTCCTTTAATCTTGCACCATCGATGTCATACAGAGCAAATGTACTGTCTCTTAGCACCTCTGAACACATGCAATCTCCGATTACATTTCGCGCAAATACTGTGCTTCCAGCACCCATAAAAGTAATTTTCATAGTAGTTTTCCTTTCTTTTTTAGTTGATTTCTTCTACCCATCAAGATGTTTCCTAGCTATCTTAAGCTACCAACATCTTGTCTTTCTGTGTGTCTTCATTCTAACAGATTTTTTTTAAAATGGGATTGATTTTTGTCTGAAAAACTTGTTATTATGTTAGAAATGAATGTAAACAAAACAAACAAATAAAAATGATAAAACAAACCGCAAAAACTACAAGTGAAAGGAAAACACGATCAGATGATAAAAAGTGAAATTGTAATTGATCAACACTATAAAGATTTTAGTCCCATGCAATTTGGCAGTGAAACTTGCGATCCCGGTCATTTCTTTGGACCGAGTGTGCGCACTCACTGGCTTTTGCATTATGTTGTGTATGGTTTTGGTCGTTTCGAGCGCGACAGTATCTCTTACCCGGTTAAGCCTGGGGATATTTTTGTAATCCCGCCATACGAAAAAACCTATTATGAAGCCGATCAGAAAAAGCCATGGCGCTATATTTGGATTGGCTTTACAACAGACCAATCCGTTCCTGAGCAGCTTTTAAAGCCGATCATTCACTGTCCAAGTGCTGGCAAAATTTTTGAGGAGATGCTTCAGTGCGAAAAAATGGGAAATGGCAGAACTGCTTTTTTGTGCGCAAAGCTGTGGGAATTTTTTAGTATTTTATTAGACAATGCAAAATCTGACACTGATTATGTGCAAAAGGCAATCAGCTGCATCAATGCTGAATATATCAATGGCGTCACGATCAGGCAGGTCGCTGATCGCTTGAATATCAACCGCAGCTACCTGTCTGACCTTTTCAAAAAACGCATGGGCATCTCTCCCCAGAAATATTTGATTCAACTGCGACTTGAAAAAGCAGCAGAGCTTTTGACTGTCTACGGACAATCTCCCTCCACTGCTGGAATTTCTGTTGGCTATCCAGACCTATATCACTTTTCTAAGATCTTTAAAAAGCATTTCGGTGTCTCACCTAGGGAATACCAGAAGCTTAATATTTAAAGATTTTGTACTTCATTCTCTTCGCTTTTCCTACTTTTCCTGCTGCCTCTTTCTGACCCCATCGGCTTAATTTGTCTCCGTCGCAATAATTTTCCCATGATCCATCCGAAATACCGTATCGCAAAGGATTTGTATGTCTTCTTTCGAATGACTGGCCAAAATAATCAATTTTCCTTTTTCTTTTAGGGATAAAAGTACTTTTCTTATTTCTTCTACACCCTCGTTGTCAAGTCCATTTAACGGCTCATCCAAAAGAAGAATATCTGGATCTTCCATGATCGCTTGTGCAATGCCAAGGCGCTGGCGCATTCCGAGTGAATATTTTCCTACGTGTTTTTTACTGTCTGGATCAAGTCCAACTATACGCATTGCATTGCGAATTTCTTCATTTGAAATTTTATGATGTATCATTGCCAAGAATTTTAGATTTTTAAATCCTGAATACTCTGGCAAGAATCCTGGATTCTCTATAATTGCACCAATTCGATCTGGCATACTTATATCTTTTCCTAAAACCTTTCCTTCTATTTTTATACTACCAGATGACGGGCTAACAAAACCGAGTATCATTTTCATCAGCATTGTTTTTCCAGAACCATTTCTCCCTACTAATCCATAAATCTTTCCTGACACAAGCGTCATTGAAATATCAGAAATGACTGTCTGTGTTCCAAATGTTTTTATCAAATTTTCAATTTCAAGCATATCACATCACGCCTCCTCTGTCAAAAAACCATTTAGCGAAATTCGTTTCGCTGTATGGAATATTAAAATAAATAGAAAAATCACTAATAATGCATCGGCTGCTATCACAAATGGAATGCTGATAAAATGATTTGCTGCCATAATATTCAACTGTTCAACACTTGTCCAACTGACAGGAGAAAATGCCAATATCCAATAATTATTTGGCCAGGCTGCCCACACTAAAATCGGGTCGAGAAATACAAGAGCTCCTGCAATTGCCATTCCACACACTACATTCCTTCTTATCAAACTAACCCAGTACATGAAAAGACCAAGAATTGAAAATGAAACCCAAACTGACACAAATGTATACATCATCGCGCCCGACGGATACAAATATCTTATCATTTCCGATGAGAATTGAGCACTCGGATAAATATTCGCAATCTCTCCAAGTGGCATCTTTCCTGTTCCAAGCACCATATCAGTCAATGCTCCTGAAAATGAATCTCTCATTGTTCCAATTGGGAGAATCATAAGTGACGACACAATTAATATAAAAGCAGCATACAACAATGCCATCCCTACAATATATATGCACTCGCCAACACACCATGCAGTGCGTTTACTCCTCATAATTATATATGGCTTTAATGGATAAAAAAAAGGAGCATCGCATAAAAGACACAGCATTCCAATATAAAACAAAATCTTAGGTGCTTTCACAGAAATTGTTGCACTGCAAAACAACAATTCCATAATATAGATAGGTGCTTTTGTCCCAGTATCAATTCCATAATTGATCACAGGACGCAAATAATAATGAATCAAAAGTGCTGTGAACACAAAAATAAACCACACTCTGGCATCACGCTTTAGTCGCCTAAAATTTGCTCCCGCTACAGCCAATACCGATCTACAATAATCCATTCTGCTCCCTCCATTTCATTCTCCGATAAAATAGATATGTACAAATAAGAATTACACAAATTGGATATAACATTCCCCATAAAAACATAATTCCTTGCAATGTTTCTTGTCCTGCTGGCAATGTCGGTTGCATACTAATCAAATTATAGACATCGAATATCGAACCTAACGGAATGTATGAAATTGCAGAGAAAAATACCATTCCTGAAATTCCAATGCAAACAAACGTATTTGGCTGAAATACTGAAAACAGCATTCCAACTGCGCAGCTCATTGCGCAGACCATTCCAAACTGCAACCCCATCATTCCAATATACAAAACTGGAAACTTATATCCTATTTGATAATAGCACGGAACCGTTTTAATCTGTGTTAGGTTTGCCCCTAAAAAGCCAACTGCCACAACTAAAAATAAATAAAATGAAGCAATACATGCAAAAACAACTGCAACTGTATTTACAATAAATTTTGATATGCTGTAACTTATTAAATCCGTTCTTGCAAGTATCATGCGAATATAATGATGTTTGAAATCATAACAAAATCCAGCTGTATAAATTCCAGCCGTGAACATTACCATTAACACCTTAAATTTATCCATCATTAGTGCTGTACCTAGCATATCAATTACACCATACGCCAAAATATCTTTTTTACTTGCTCTAATCATATCCCACGATGAAAAAATTAAAGTAAACACTAGAGCTACTATTATTATTATCATTTTTACGGAACAAATGCTTCGTTTTGCATCCATTTTCATTGCATTCATCTTTTTCACCTCCAATCATTCTATTCATCTTTATAAATTTTCAATATATTTGCTCACAAATCCTGTAACAGCATCAATCCATATACTTCCTTCATCATCCTCTGCCATTTCAGGATAAGAATAGTTAATTTTCCAACATGGGTTCATCGACGGTTCATCTGCCTCAAACTGCACAGCTCTAGTTGAATATACTAGTTCTATTGACTTAATTTTAAATTTACTCACATCTTCAATTCCCTTATCTAGCATTGCTGTCGATATTGCTACTTCTTTTGAGATCAGCTTTTTCTCCTGCTTTTTACTCACTTGAACTGGAGAATATCCTTTTACCAGAACCACTTTTTCTAACTGCGGTACATACACAATAACTAGTGTCTGTCCCCATCCATCCACAAGCAAATTATTTACATACGGTCGGTAAATCAATAGATATGCTTCATCCTTTTCCTCCCACTGAATATACGAAATTTCATTCAGTTCCGTCATTTTCTGTTCAATTGATTGCACCAGATCGGTATCTTCCTTTTCTAATGCCTCCTGACGCTCCTTATTTAATCTCCACTTTTCTGCTTCTGAAAAAGGATGATAAAAATTAGGATCTGGAGCAGCCGTCGTTGTATTGTTTATTTTACAGACACGGTTAAGCGCTTCTTTTGTCATTGCATATACTTGTACGTCTGCATCTTTATATCCACATGCCACCGCATATTTTTCGCATTGTTTAATTGCCTCTTCCCTTGTACATGATTTTAAATCCTCTTTTGGAAACTGCTTTTCCATTGAGGAACCGATTCCATTATATAAAAAACCAGGTATATCATAAATGTCATAGCACATACCTGCAGCGTTTCTATTATCTGTATATATGATATAAGATGACTTTGATTGACCATTCTGTAATATATTTAATATTTCAAACTCATTCTCATAGAGATACTGACCATAAGACATATATCCCTGCTCTTCTAAATAATCATAATACGGCTTCACCAGATAATCCTGTGCCATTGTCTCATCACAGCCTAAAAAGCAATTTGTCAGCTCATTTAAAATAAACGCATCAGATACTTGTGCCTTAAGATACACAATCTCACCTGTCAGTGTATCTTTTTCCGTTTCACGCATTTGAGTCTCATCTATTTCAGTTTCTTTTGCTTCACATGTTTGAATCTCATTTATTTTTGTATCACTTATTACAGTTTCATTTACAGTTGTTTCTGCAAATGGCACCGCCAATTCTCTCTTTAATTTGCATCCTGATAAAGAAAATGTGCTCGATATTAAAATAATTGATGCAATAGGTATTAATCTCACTCTTGATTTCATGTATGCACACCACCATTCTTTTATAAAATACATCCCAAAAAGTTAGTTGCCAAATTAATCCAATTACTTCCTGTTACTTGAACTTTAATCGTATTGGTCGCTTGATTTTTAATTTCACGACCTGCTTCATATCCTTTATTCTTTGTAAATACACCCAAATGATACGAACCGGCCAATACAGTAATTCCAGATAATGCGAACATTAATGCAGCTACTATTGCTAATAATCTCTTTTTTAATGCAATATTCATAATAAGTCTTTCTAGTAGCTATCAATTAACTCAACTTTATTTTCCATTGGACTCACCTTCCCTTCTATAATCACGAGTTTCAAGTTACTTGATTATTTTATACCATATATGATATCAAAAGTACATGACTAAAACACCATATTTTTTCCTATTTTTCTTTGATTTTGGTCATGTACTTTCTTTAAAAAACATGCTATAATTATTTATTAGTGACTAATAATTTTAAACATTTTGCGAAAGAAGAACGTCACATAAAAAAATTTAAAACAGTATGTCTTGCATCTCTTATTTCTCTTTTGGGTATCACCGCTATTTTCAGTACGATAAAGCCGACAAACGGCAATACTTCCACACCTACTACAACGCAGGAAGAAAGCACTGCCGCTGAACGACCACTGTCAGATAAACCTGGACAAGATGGCCAATAATATTATGCTCCTATTTACAATATTTCTTTTCTCTTTCCTTCAAGAATATAATAAATTCTCTCTCTTGAAATAAAATGGACAAGTTTAATGCCTGTAAATATCTTTTCTTATATAGCTTTGGCTTTACTTGTCCTTTTTCTTTTCCATTCCATGCCAGCTCATATAGTTCATCGCTAACACCTTTTGCACTTCCGCATTTCATAATCACCTTAATTTCCTTTTTCGCATACAAAATCGCTTCTTCATACGCTTCTACATCTCCTAAATATGTTGCCAAGTGCTCCAATAAAAGCCCTTTTCCAGGGCAGGTATTTTCTCTTCCAATTTGTTCTTTTTCAAAACTTTTAATTCCTTTTCTTAATATCGAAATTGCTATTTTCGTCTCTCCTAGCTCTCTATAATCATTCGCAATTCCTTTTATAAGCGCAGTTTCCGTCCGCGACCAGCAATGTTTTGAAATACCTACCTCACTATACTGCGAAACTGTCTGAACGATAGCCTCCTGTCGCTTGTCTTTTGTTTTATTTGAATCAAAAATCTGAAAGAAACGAATATCCAAATTATTTTTCATATGCATCAAAAACTGCCTATTGATTTCGCTTTTTTTATCTAACATACCTTCCAAACGATATACTTTTTCTTTCATCAGATCATACTTCTCTCTGTATGAACAATCCATTATCCTCTGGTACTCCTCCACAACATCTGGATCGGTACTCTCTAGCAGAAGACTTACCTTATTTCCTCTTTCTCCCAGTCGCTCTAGCAGCTTTTTCTTCTTTTTCCAGCGCAGTTTCCGCTTTCCACACTCAAATCGCGAATAGCTTTCCGGCTCCAAAATACCTTCACTTAATTTTGTCTGTGTCAGATTCTGCTCTTTTCTTCGTATTTGAATAATCTCATCTGCTATACGCGCATTCTCAAAAGTGGTCAGCGCAAACAGACCATATGGATTGACCTGAAACTCTGCAAAGAGTTCATCTATCATCCCTATCGTCTTTTCCTGCTCATCCCATTCTTCTTGATTCCATTTTAACTGTTTTTCAAAAAACAAGGCTGCTTTAAGAGCGGCAGCAATCCACGAAAGCTCTCCGCCTGAATAGAGCGGTCAATCGCTTCCTGACAAATTTCCATGGCTTTTTCCTGTCTGTTTATGTTCCACTCCAATGCAGCAAGCTTCCATGCAGCAAAGGATAATACACGTGTATTTTCTTCTGGATCACCGCCTTTTTTTCGCTGTTGCCACAACCACGTTAGAATCTGTATTGCCTTCTTAATCTCTCCATTTTCTTCATAGCCCTGCGCTAGAAGAAAAAGCATTTCCTGCTCATAGACTGCCATCAGTACCTTATGCGGTTTTTGAATCCAAGAAACTGCATCCGATGAATAAATTAGTTTCCATTCTGATTCCATATGAAGCTTTAATGCGTCAGCTTTGCACAATTCTCCTCGCTGTTTTGCCAGTATTACATATCCTTTCATGTTCGCAAGAAAAATTTGATGGATTGCTGCCGTTATATTTTTTACGTTATTCAGCAATGCAGCATATTTTTGACTGCGTTTTTCTAATTGGTCTGCCAGCAGTTTTAGCTGCGCTGTATTTTTGCTTCTCAACTTTTCGTTACTCATGAGCCCATTACTCATAATCTGATTGCTAATCTCACGCATCTCTTTGCGCGCCTTAAACAGATCATACTCTTCCTGCTCCACATAGCACTCATAGATAAGAGGCGAAATTCCAAGGCGTCCCAACAGAAAATCCCACGTTGTCTTGTCTGCATACTCATCATCTTTCTCGATAAAATTTAAATCCTCAGCAGACATGACTCCCTGACTAAGTTCTTCCAGCGAGATATTTTTCTTGTTTCTCGCACCTGCTATGAGTCGCCCCATAGTATATGGCAGATCTTCCTCCACATCATTCAACGTCATCTTTTTCTCCTCCACACTTTCCTCAAAATTCGCAAAACTACATTTATTGTAATTATACCAAAATAAGAAAAGGTTCGCAATGAAATTTGTGTTGCAAAACATATATTCTAGTGTTATACTTATCCCGAAAGGAACTTTTACACCGTGCAAATGATAAATGATCTTATATTAAGGTCAAAGATACCTTCGATAAAATTCCAAAATTTGGAGAATGATTTTTGAATGGAGGAGTTTTATGGAAAAACCAAATGAACAGCGACCCAGCACAAAA
>ERZ838839.3134-NODE-3134-length-11018-cov-2.158989_pt1 | contig 11018 bp, 8 predicted proteins | sample MGYA00519909_ERZ838839 | MGnify/ENA primary metagenome ERZ838839 (study PRJEB31850, sample SAMEA3708843) | human gut metagenome | biome: human gut; feature: human-associated habitat; material: faeces | place: China | collected 2014 ... | reverse complement strand
TTTAAATGGACTTCTTTTTCTTTATAGACTGCCAGCGGCTCATTTTCCGGGAAATAAACGTGTTCCAGGCTGTCGCCGTCTTCCAGCTTCATGCCCCGGACGCCGCGGCTGTTCTTTTTAAGCTCCGGGATCTCATTTATCATGAACCGGAGGAACATGCCCTCCTTTGTCTGTAATACGATCTCCGTTTCCCCGGAAAGGATCCGGATCTCTGCCGCCTGGTCGCCCTCAGAAAGCTTTGTGGCGGCCACCATGCGGTTGGCCGTGAGGAATTCCCCGCCCGGAACGATCTTCAGCATAGCTGCCCTTGTGGCAAACAGAAGTTTCTTTCCAGGAAGCTCTGACGCGGGCATGGTCAGAAGGATCCGCTCCTTCGCGCCCTCGAATCTGCTGATATTATCCAGGGGTACTCCCTTATCCTTCAGTTTTCCCGCCGGTACGTCGGCGGCCTTCACCTGATACATGGATCCGGTGTCTGTAAAGAAGCAGATCCTGTCGTCGGTCATAACAGGAACCGTTTCCACATGCTCCGCCTGGACGGTCTCCGGATTCCTCTCATAAACGGCTTTTTCCAGAAGCTTACAGTAGCCGAACCGGTCCATGGCAAAGATCATTTCCCGGGCCGCCTCCTTTTCCTCCTGGTATACGATCTCTTCTCCGTCCTCGATCACGGTCCTCCGCTCCACAGAGAACTCCTCCCGGATCCGGTCCAGATCCTCCTTGATGACCGCATCCATGTTTTTCTGGCTGGACAGGATATGGCGGTATTCCCGGATCCTTTTTAAGGTCTCCTTATACGCCTTCTGTAAAGCCAGGATCTCCAGACCGATGAGCTTATAAAGCCGCATTTCCAGGATCGCGGACGCCTGGCGCTCTGTGAAGCAGAGCTTTTTCGCATCCTCCTCAAAGCCCGGGGAGCGGAATTTAATATTGGCGGTATTCCCTGTCATCAGGCATTCTTTGGCGTCCTTTAAGTTCCTGGAGCCCCGGAGGATGGCGATGATCACATCGATCACGTCGCAGGCCCCGATGAGGCCCTCCTGGACCTCCTTTTTTTCCAGCTCCTTCTCCAGAAGAACGTTATATTTTTTCGTCATGTTCTTATACTGGAATTCCAGGAACGTATTTAAGATCTGCTTTAAGTTCATGGTCTCCGGCCGGCCGTCGTCGATGGCCAGCATGTTGACGCCGTAGGTATCCTCCAGCTTTGTCTTCTTATATAAGATATTCCGTATCTTATTGACATCCGCGTCTTTTTTAAGCTCTAAAACGATGCGGATCCCTTCCTTGCTGGACTGATTGGAGATATCCACCACATCCGGCAGTTTCCGGCTCTCCACCAGCTCCGCCACGTCCGACAGGAACTTATTGATCCCGGCGCCGATCATGGTATAAGGGATCTCGGTGATCACCAGCTTATCCCGGTCCGCCTTCCTGCGGCCCAGCTCCACCTCCACCTTTCCGCGGAGGCGGATCTTTCCCGTCCCCGTCTCATAAATGGACAGGAGATCCTTTTTGTTGGCGATGATGCCGCCGGTGGGGAAGTCTGGTCCGGGAAGATACTCCATCAGATCCTCCACCGTCATCAGCCGGTTGTCTATGTAGGCCTTCACCGCATCAGCCACCTCTCCCAGGTTGTGGGGCGGGATGCTGGTGCTCATGCCCACGGCGATGCCCTCGGCGCCGTTGATCAGAAGGTTAGGGACCCGTACCGGCAGCACCTCCGGCTCCTTTTCCGTCTCGTCATAATTGGAGACGAAGTCTACGGTCTTGTCCAGATCCTTTAAATAAACTTCCTCTGCAAATTTTTTCAGCCTGGCTTCCGTATAACGCATGGCGGCGGCCCCGTCTCCCTCGATGGAGCCAAAATTTCCATGGCCGTCCACCAGGGCCATGCCTTTTTTAAAATCCTGGGACATGACCACCAGGGTCTCATAGATGGAGCTGTCGCCGTGGGGATGGTATTTACCCATAGTGTCTCCCACGATACGCGCCGATTTCCGGTGGGGCTTATCGTGATCCAGATGGAGCTCGCTCATGTCGTAAAGCACGCGCCTCTGCACCGGCTTTAAGCCGTCCCTGGCATCAGGGATGGCTCTGGCAGTGATGACGCTCATGGAATAATCCAGGTAGCTTTTCTGCATCTCCTCGGAATATTCGGTCCTTAATATCTTTTCAGCCATTGTCAGGCTCTCCTTCTTTCCTGTTTTCCATTTTTCCGCATGGAACCGTCCGTTCCTTCCGGTCCCTCAGGCCGTTCTGCCCTGCCCTTTAGGCGTCGATCTCCGCCTCGTCAGCGTGGTCGTAGATGAATTTTTTTCTGGGGGGAACGTCGCTTCCCATTAAAAGCTCCGTTACCTCGCTGGCCATCCTGGCATCCTCGATCTCTACCCGCTTAAGCACCCGGTTTTCCGGGTTTAAAGTCGTTTCCCAAAGCTGGTCCGCATCCATTTCACCGAGGCCCTTGTACCGCTGGAGGGTAAAATCCCCGGAATGGGTCCTCTTATACTCCTCCAGGGCCTTGTCGTCATAGAGATACCGCTCCTCTCCCCGTTTTGGAACCACCTTATAAAGAGGCGGCATGGCGATATAAACGTGGCCGTCGTAGATCAGCTCCGGCATGAACCGATACAGGAAGGTAAGCAGAAGCGTATCGATATGGCTTCCGTCCACGTCCGCATCGGTCATCAGAACGATCTTATCATATTTTAATTTGGTGATGTCAAAATCGTTGCCATAGCCTTCGGAAAAACCGCATCCGAAAGCATTGATCATGGTCTTGATCTCCGCATTGGCAAGGACTTTATCCATAGAAGCCTTTTCCACGTTTAAGATCTTTCCCCGGATGGGCAGGATCGCCTGGTACTGGCGGTTCCGGCCCATTTTTGCCGATCCTCCGGCAGAATCTCCCTCGACGATGAAGATCTCGCATCTGGACGGATCCCGGCTCTCACAGTTGGCCAGCTTGCCGTTGCTGTCAAAGGAAAACCTGGATTTTGACAGCATATTGGTCCTGGCCTTTTCCTCTGCCTTCCGGATCTTTGCCGATTTTTCCGCGCAGGCAATGATGGATTTCAGAACCTCCAGATTCCGGTCGAAGAAAAGCTGCAGCTCCTCGCCGCAGATGGAAAATACGGCCTTTGTAGCGTCGGCGCTGGCCAGCTTCGTCTTTGTCTGGCCCTCGAAGATGGGATCCGGGTGCTTCACTGCCACCACTGCCGTCATTCCATTCCTGGTATCGGCCCCGGTGAAGTTTGTGTCCTTTTCCTTAAGGATCCCCAGCTCCCTTGCGTATGTATTGATCAGGTTCGTAAACCGGGTCTTAAAGCCCACCAGGTGGGTGCCGCCTTCCTGGGTGAAGATGTTGTTGCAGAAGCCCAGAACGTTCTCTTCAAAGGCGTCCACGAACTGGAAGGCCGCCTCTACCTCGATATTTTCAACGGTTCCCTTAAAATATACCGGCTCATGGACCGCTTCTTTCCCGCCGTTCAGCTCCCTTACATAGGCCACGATGCCGTCAGGCTCAGAAAATACCAGGCTTTCCTCCTCGCCTGGGCGGCGGTTTTCATAGCGGATCGTCAGACGGGGATTTAAATAGGCCGATTCATGGAGACGGCTTTTGAGCCAGTCGGCCTTAAAGCGCGTTTTTTCAAAGATCGTAGGATCCGGGAGAAAGTTGATCTCCGTTCCCGTTTCTTTTGTACGGCCCAGGACAGGCAGAAGCCCGTCCTTTAACTCCACTGTGGGGATCCCCTTTTCATATGCGTCAAAATGGATATATCCGTCCCTGTATACCTTAATGGACAGCCGCTCCGACAGCGCATTCACCACCGATGAGCCCACCCCGTGGAGACCGCCGCTGGTCTTATAGGAATCATTATCAAATTTACCTCCCGCATGGAGCGTGGAAAGCACCACACGCTCGGCGGAAACGCCTTTTTTATGTAAGCCCACCGGGATCCCTCGGCCATTGTCCCTTACGGTACAGGAGCCGTCGGCCTCCAGGGCCACCAGGACCTCCGTACAATATCCCGCCAGGTGTTCGTCCACTGCGTTGTCTACGATCTCATATATTAAATGGTTTAAGCCCTTTGTGCCAACGCTTCCAATATACATGCCGGGCCGCTTCCTGACGGCTTCCAGGCCCTCTAAAACTGTGATACTGTCAGCATTATACTGTACTTTCGCCATGAAATACCTCCAAAATTCTTATGGCGCGGCCGTCATATCCCGCGCCGTTTCCTGTGATCCATAAAACATAGTCCCACCCATTATACACTCACCCGGAGAGATTTTGCAAGGCTTTTAGCGAATCCATGTTCGATTTATTGTATCCGCCCAGCCGCGCATCTTTTTGCCCGCCTGCAGCGGACAAGAAGCGCCGGGCGTCTGCATGGATGGTTTTCTTTATGGAATGGATAAGGATTTGTATATTGATTTTTTCCCTTTTTCTGTTATATTAATACTTGGTCTTATTTTTAACAAAAAAGGAGAGTTACTATGAACAAACTTCTTGACCTCTTCCTTACCTTTGCCCGCATCGGCGGCCTGACCTTTGGCGGAGGCTACGCCATGCTCCCGATGCTCCAGAGAGAAGTCGTGGAAAAGCGCGGCTGGGCTTCGGAGGAGGAGCTGATGGACTACTACGCCATCGGACAGTGTACTCCGGGTATCATCGCCGTGAATACGGCCACCTTCGTGGGCCAGAGGACCGCCGGTATCGCCGGAGGCATCATCGCCACCCTGGGCGTGGTATTCCCGTCCCTGATCATCATTACGGTCATTGCCGCCTTCATCCAGAACTTTTCTGATCTGGCTATCGTCCAGAACGCCTTCGCCGGCATCCGTGTCTGCGTCTGTGTCCTAATCTTCAATGCGGTGGTAAAGCTCTGGAAAAAATCGGTCATCGACAAGCCGACCCTGGCAGTCTTTCTTGCCGTTTTTGCCGGCTCTGCATTCTTAAACCTGTCTCCGATCCTTTTCGTGATCCTGGCCGCTGTGGCTGGCATCCTTTTAAAGAATAAGGAGGTACAGGCAAAATGATGATCTATTTACAGCTTTTCTTTGAATTTTTCAAAGCCGGGCTTTTTGCCATCGGCGGAGGAATGGCGACGCTTCCCTTCCTCTACGATATTTCCGACAAGACCGGCTGGTTTACATACGGACAGCTTGCCGACATGGTGGCCATCTCCGAGTCCACCCCTGGCCCCATCGGCGTCAATATGGCCACCTATGTGGGCTTTACCACAGCCGGTATTCCTGGTTCTGTGATCGCCACCCTGGGACTCATCACTCCGTCCATCATCATTATCCTGATCATCGCAGGCTTTTTAAAGGCCTTCAAGGATAATAAATACGTCCAGCACGCTTTTTACGGTCTGCGTCCGGCATCCACCGGTCTCATCGCCGCCGCCGGATTTTCCGTATTCGCGCTGATCATGTTCCATAAAGACGCTTATGCGGCATCCGGGAATATCCTGGATCTGGTGAGTATTCCCAACCTGGTCCTTCTGGCAGTCCTTTACTATTTTACCGCTGTCTGCAAAAAAACCAAGGGACTTCATCCGGTGGTTTTCATCGCCGCATCCGCTGTCATTGGTATTATCTTCCAGTTTGGCGGCGTGTAAGCCTGCCCCCGGCTCCTGGAGCCATTTTTCTGCACGCAGGTATTCATAAAAGCCGCAGGCCTGGCCCGGAGATCTTCTCTCCGCCAGAGCCCGCGGCTCTTTTTGTGCGTTCTGCCGGAAGGCCTGCCCTCTCCAGGCACTTCCTCCGGCACGCCTCTTCTCTGTTTTATTTCGTATTCTGTATGGAGTTCTGCTCCTCGGTCAGGTTCAGAAGATCTCCGATGACAGCGGCGTCCACAATGGCGATCATATTGGAGCCCTCCATCTGGAGATACCGTTTTTCACCCATAACATCCACGAAATTTCCCACATAGACCGTCAGGGACTCTGTGTTCCCGCCGTTGGAAAATTCCACATCCAGCGTCATCCTCTGATCCTCTGTAAGGCCCGCGGAGGTCAGCTCCGGCCCGGTTGCATGGAAGGAGGCGAACTCCTGGGGCTTTAAGGCTGTCATTCCAGCCGCGATCCGGGTCATGGCCTCTGTATCCGCCGTTTTATAGGAAACGGTCTTTCCATCTACGACAGTCACGGCCTTTACAAGATCTCCGGCCGCAGCCGTAAGATCCAGGCTGTCCCGGACCACCAGGCTGTCATAATCAAAGACCAGGGCGTCCAGAGCCTCCGGCTTTATGGTGTATACATTTTCGCTTCCCTCAATGGTCATATAATAGTTTCCGGCCGGATCTGCATCACCGATGAAAAGATATTTTTCCCCCTTTTCTCCGTCTGTGATGTAAACGGAGTGATCCGCGTCATCCAGACCGTACTGGTCCAGATCCCCTGCGTCCTCCACCTCTGATACGGCACGAAGATTTAAAAATACATCCGCCATGGCCTGGAACCGCTCCTGGTCAATGGGGATCTCCTTATCTGTGGCGTCCTGCCAGACACCGTCCTCCATCTTAAACAGCATTTCCGCCTCCGGGCTGCTGTAACAGAAGTCAATGGGCTTTTCCAGAGCCAGGACCGGGATCTCCGCTCCGGTCATATCCGCTGCGAAGGACTCGTCCCGCAGTTCCTTAAATTCCGTCTGGGGAGCCTCCGAAAAAGAAACCTTTCCTCCGGAACATCCCGCTAACATCAGTCCCAGAGCCATCACCACGGCTCCCGATACGATCTTTTTCTGTCTCATATTTTTTCTTCATCCTTCCATATTTAAAATTCGATCATGCCTGACCAGTATATCACAGCTTTGTGTCGTCTTTGTGAATCCTTCAGACATTATACCCCTTCGGGGGAAGTATGTGAACCCCCATTGTCTAAAGCCAATGGGCCTCCTGTTTCATCGACCTCGTGACCTGCCATCTCCACAGGCGTAAATTCGGACAATTCCTGCCCTATATTGCACGTCTCCCCTCAAAAAGAGCCCGACGCCTACTCGGCGTCAGACTCCATATCTCTCATACAAAAACATCCAATTACCGCCAGCCCGAATCCCAGGGCTCCGCATATATACGATATGTGGGAAACAGATGGCACTGTCATTCCCAGAAGAATGATCCCTAGTCCAAGGATCTGGTATTTTACTCCTCGCATGAAAGCCCTCCTCTCCATCTATCTCAACTGTGGATTTCTTTCTGCTTAAAGTATACTACAATCCTCTGTCTGATAATATAGATATTTCCGAAATAATTTCTTACGATTCTATCGCTTCGGATCCAGCTTAAGACCAGCCAGGGCTTTGGCAAAAGCGTTGTTCACCGGTTCCTCCGCTTCCTTCCTCTGCTGGTTCATATACCGGGCCACATCTTTTTTGGACACGCTCGCCCCCTCCTTCTTCCTCCGTTCCTGGAAGGCGGAAAGCTTCTCCTTATGGCCGCAGGAGCAGACGAAGATCTGTCCGTCGCCCTTTCCCCGCAGCTCCATCCGTTTATGGCACACGGGACATCTGGCATTGGAGGTCCTGGAGATCGTTTCCCGGTATCCGCACTCCCGGTCCTGGCAGACCAGCATCTCGCTGTTCTTTCCTTTCACCAGCAGCAGGTTTTTTCCGCACCTGGGGCATTTTTTACTTGTCATGTTGTCATGGCGGAATTTTCCCTCGCCCCGGCGGATTTCTCCGGTCAGCTCCTCCGAATAGCTGCGGATCTCGGTCATGAACGCGGTCCTGGAAAGCTCTCCCCTGGCGATCCTGGAGAGCTTCATTTCCCAGTCTGCCGTCAGCTCTGGCTTTTTTAAGTCCTCCGGCACCAGCTCCAGAAGCTGCCTGGCCTTGGAGGTCAGAAGGATGTCCTTCCCCTTCTTCTCCAGAAGGAAGCTGGAAAACAGCTTTTCGATGATATCCGCCCTGGTTGCAACTGTCCCCAGCCCCCCTGTCTCCCCAAGGGTCCTTGCCAGTTCCTTGTCCCTGGATTCCATGTAGGCCACCGGATTCTCCATGGCGGACAGCAGGGTGGCTTCATTAAAGGGCGCAGGCGGCTTTGTCCTGCCTTCTGTCACGGAAATGCCCAGATTCCCAATCACATCACCCTTTTTCAGATCCGGCAGCTGCTGTTCCCGCACTTCCTTTTCATCTTCTTCGTCCTCATCCTGAAGGTTTTCATAGGCAGCCTTCCAGCCCTGGTCCTTGACGATTTTCCCGCGGGCCACAAAGCTCTCGCCTCCGACCTTTATGACCAGGCTGGTCTGTTCATATTCAAAGGGCGGGTACATCACAGCCAGGAACCTGCGCACCACCAAATCATAAATCCGGCGTTCATCAATGGTCATATGGTCCATCTGCACATACTGTTCCGTGGGAATGATGGCATGATGGTCGGAAACTTTGCTGTTGTCCACAAAAAATGGTTTCGCCGGCAGGGGCTGGTTCACCAGCCTTCCGGCCAGCATCTTATAGGGGCCGACGGAACACGCCTTCAGACGCTCCTTAAGGGTGGGGACAATATCCGCGCTCAGATACCTGGAATCGGTTCTGGGATAGGTCAGGACTTTATGGTTCTCATATAGGCGCTGCATAATGTTCAGCGTATCCTTGGCAGAATAATTAAACCGCTTATTGGCATCCCGCTGCAGCTCCGTCAGGTCATAGAGAAGGGGCGGCTGCCGGCATTCAGATAGGGCATTGTGGTAATATGTCCCATAAGAGTATTTGTGGGGTGACACCTATATCTGCTTCTTCGGGTTTTAATATTTATTCGCCTACATGGGTTCGCGGGATGAAGAAAGAAGAGATACCGGAAATGGCACGCGCGTATGGTCGTGCAGTAAATATGGCTCGTGAAGCAGGTTTTGATGCGGTCGAAGTACATGCCGGCCACGGTTATCTTATTAGCCAGTTCCTTTCGCCTTATACGAATCATCGGAAAGATGAATATGGCGGTTCTCTTGAAAACCGGATGCGGTTTATGGACGAAGTGATGTTGGAGGTATTGAAAGCGGCCGGTGATGATATGGCGGTCATTGTGAAGATGAATATGCGCGATGGTTTTCGAGGAGGAATGGAAATAAACGAAACAATTGGGGTAGCTCGCCGGTTAGAGCAACTCGGAGCGCATGCGCTGGTATTGAGTGGGGGCTTTGTCAGTAAGGCGCCTATGTATGTGATGCGCGGAGCAATGCCGATAAAAGCATTGACATATTATATGGATTGTTGGTGGTTGAAGTTGGGTGTGAAATTGGCCGGACGAATGATGATTCCTTCCGTACCTTTCGAAGAGGCTTATTTTTTGGAAGATGCGTTGAAATTTCGTACGGCACTTCCCGCGATGCCGCTTATTTATGTGGGTGGTCTTGTGTCGCGCACAAAGATAGATGAAGTATTGGGATATGGCTTTGAAGCAGTACAGATGGCGCGTGCACTACTTAATGAGCCTGGGTTTGTAAATCGGATGCATGCTGAAGAAAATGCCCGTTGCAATTGTGGACATAGTAATTATTGCATTGGGCGGATGTATTCCATTGAAATGGCTTGTCATCAGCATCTTCGGGAGAAGATTCCTCCTTGTTTACAGAAAGAAATAGGAAAGTTGGAAAATAAATGATGGAACGGAATTTGGCGATCATAACTGGTGCCGATGGAGGAATGGGAACGGAAATAACCAGAGCCGTAGCCTTTGCAGGATATCATGTAATAATGGCTTGTTATAATCCTGTGAAAGCGGAACCGGTGAAGCAACGTATAATCCGGGAAACCGGAAATATGGATTTGGAGATACTTCCGCTCGATCTGGCATCTATGGAATCTGTATCGGCCTTTACCGGTTTGGTTTTGGGGCGTGCTCATAGAGTTGCTTTATTGATGAATAATGCCGGAACGATGGAAACTGGACTACATATCACTGTAGATGGTATGGAACGGACGGTCAGTGTCAATTATGTAGGACCGTATTTGCTGACCCGGAAGTTACTTCCTTTAATGGGCCGGGGAACACGTATTGTGAATATGGTATCTTGCACTTATGCTATTGGAAAATTACATTTTCCCGATTTTTTCTTTTTTGGTCGCAAAGGAAAATTTTGGCGAATACCTGTTTACAGTAATACTAAACTGGCTTTACTCCTTTTTACTTTAGAACTCGCCGAAAGAGTGGAAGAACGCGGAATAACTGTCAATGCTGCCGATCCGGGAATTGTTTCTACTGATATTATTACTATGCATCAGTGGTTTGATCCCTTGACGGATATTTTTTTTCGCCCTTTTATCCGTACTCCCATGCAAGGAGCTTCCACTGCAGTTGGATTATTACTTGATAAAAGACTGGTAGAGAAAACGGGAACGTTTAATCTGAATAACCATTCTAAACCACTTTCGAATAAATATATTAATCATGTGCAGAAACGATTGTTGTGGGATGAGACGGAAAAACAGGTGAAAAAATGGCTATAAGAATTGATCTGTTTAGATTTTAGAAGGTATTAATGTATTGAAAAGAAAAATAGATCGATTTATTTTTGAGAAAAAAAGATACAAACTGATATCGTTGTAATAGTCTGTATATCAATTCGTTGTGAGATGTATCTTTTTCTCTACGAGATTCGCTCTGTTTCTCTACGAAGAACCGATCGTTTCCCGTAGAGAAACAGGTTATTTCTCTACGAGATCTAAATGAAATATTTATAAAACTTTACATGGGAGATAAATGGAGAATGATTTTTTATTGTAGTAATAAAATGAAAGAGTTCGAAGAGGATATACGGTGTCTTTGGAAATTGAATCAGCTATAAAATTTTATTTTTAAGCAAATAGTATGTGTTTTTTTTACGTGTCCGTATTGAATATAAAAAATGGCAGAGAGTACTCTCTGCCATTTTGAAACTTATCACTATCGTTGTTAAATAGAGAGTTCTCTTAGTACGTTGACCAGTTCTCTCTTGATCGGTTTATCATTTTTTATTGCTTTGCTGAAAGGTACATAAACAATTTCATCATGTTCAATACCGATCATTACATTA
>ERZ838839.3131-NODE-3131-length-11026-cov-2.467414_pt1 | contig 11026 bp, 9 predicted proteins | sample MGYA00519909_ERZ838839 | MGnify/ENA primary metagenome ERZ838839 (study PRJEB31850, sample SAMEA3708843) | human gut metagenome | biome: human gut; feature: human-associated habitat; material: faeces | place: China | collected 2014 ... | reverse complement strand
GCTGTCACTTCATCAGCTGTACCGATGAGATTAGCCTTGGGATTTACAAAGTATGAGCCAGGCGGACTTAGATATGAGTATTTTGATACAGCAGAGAAAATTTTAGTTGTCTGGGCAATTCTGGCAGTTGTTTTTTATCTGCTGTATCAGGCAAGAAAAAGCAAGTATACAATGGCAGTTTTGGGAGTATGCGCAGTAGTATTAGCATCATCAATTTGGATAAATCCAGTTGCAAAGGGGGTACCTGAAATTACGAAAAGTGAAACGATGCAGCAAATTCGTGATCTTGTAAAAGAGGATCCCAAGGCAATATGGCTTGTCGTAGATATGGCCTACCCGGCTACTAACATTCCTGCGATGGCAGGAGCAGATTGCTTGAATACAACGCAGACATATCCTCAGAAAACACGCTGGGAGATGTTAGATCAGGAAGGAGAATATGAAGATATCTACAATAGGTATTGCCATATTAGAGCATCACTTGGAAGCAAGACGATGCTTGAGTTAGTCAGTACAGATTATATAGAAGTAACACTTTCACCAGAGGAACTAAAGAAATTAAATATCAGATATATAGTCAGTACAAATGATTTTGATGAAAAAATAGCAGCTGGAATAACTAATATTTTTACAGACAGTGGCATTGAATTTCAAAAATACTATGAAGGAGCACAGCTATCAATATTTAGATGTGTTTATTAAAACTTGCAGTGTACCAAATTGAAAGGAGGAGAGGACATGGATGATATTGCTGTATTGATCCCCTGCTATAATGAGGACAAAACAATTGAAAAGGTGGTATCAGATTTTAAGCGTGTGCTGCCTGACGCCGTCATTTATGTGTACGACAATAATTCAACAGATGACACAGAGAAGCTTGCAAAAAAGGCGGGAGCTATAGTGCGTCATGAGTATCAGCAGGGAAAGGGAAATGTAGTGCGCAGAATGTTTCAGGAAATTGACGCACATTGCTACATACTTGTGGATGGGGATGACACTTACCCGGCAGAATCTGCTGCAAAGATGGTAAAGCTTGTACAGGAACACAATGCGGATATGGTAGTTGGAGATAGATTGTCATCTACTTATTTTGAGGAAAATAAGCGCCCATTCCACAATATAGGCAATTGTCTTGTTCGGGGAATGGTATCAAAACTTTTCCACGGAAGCATACGCGATATCATGACGGGTTATCGTGCATTCAGCTACCGTTTTGTAAAAACATTTCCGATTTTATCATGTCGGTTTGAGATAGAGACAGAAATGAGTATTCATGCGATTGACAAGCGTATGCAGGTGGAAAACGTGATTGTACCATATCGTGATCGACCAGAAGGAAGCGTGTCAAAGCTGAATACCTTCTTAGATGGTTGGAGTGTAATTAAGACGCTGATTCGTCTTTTTCGTATTTACAATCCATTTGCCTTCTTCGGTATAATAAGCATAATGTTGTTTCTAATTTCGCTAGTAATGTTTGTGCCAGTATTAATCACTTATATTGAAACAGGCCTTGTGCCGCGCTATCCAACACTGATTGTCAGCGGATTTTTGTCAGTCGCAGCAATACAGCTGGCAGGCATTGGAATATCACTCCAAAATATGCTTCACAAAAATCGCCAGGATTTTGAATTAGAGCTGTATCATGCAGAGATTCAGGAGCGAACAGAAAAAGATTAGTTACTGTTCATGGATAAGCCAATATTGCGGCAAAGCCCGAAGGTGAATGGATTTCACGAGACGGACACTTGAAGCAGGTCTTTCAAAGTAATGTATAATAAGAAAGAGTATAACAGGAGCCTGCTGAGTTTGGTCCGTCGACGAAACCATTGCACCGAAGGGCTTTCGTAGCATGACGCATGAACAGTAACATAAAAATCTGTAAAGCCAAGATTAAAAAGACACAAGGAGATTTTCAATGACAAGAACATACAAAAATCCCGTACAGCGCGGCTTTTTTCCAGATCCATCAGTTGTTCGCGTGGGCGATGATTATTACATGGTCAATTCAACCTTTCAGTACTTTCCGGCAATTGCAATAAGCCACTCAAAGGATATGGTGCACTGGGAGTTAATTGGACATGCCATTACAGATCCTGATGAATTAGATTTAAGTGATATACGTGATTCACATGGAATTTGGGCGCCTGATATTTCCTACAGCAATGGCCGCTTTATCATAATGGCAACTCTTCGTTTAAATGCAGATGGAAAGCGTGATAATAATGTTATGCGCCGTCAGGTAGTTGTCTCATCAGACAGGCCAGAAGGTCCTTACAGCAAGCCATCATGGCTGGAGGTAGACAGCATTGATCCGTCTCATTTTGTAGATGACGATGGAAAGCACTATATGGTTATCAGTCCTGGAATAAATCTTGTCCCAATCTCTGATGACTGTACGCGAGTGACAGGCGATTTAATTCCTGTCTGGCCTGGAACTGGTGAGCGCTGCCCAGAAGGACCTCATATCTTGCGCCACGGTGATTATTATTATGCAATTCTTGCAGAGGGCGGAACTGGATATGGTCATGGCATAAATGTGGGACGCTCAAAAAATTTATTTGGCCCGTATGAAGCATCGCCATATAATCCTTTAATGAGACAGCTTGATCCAAACGCACCTATTCAGAGAACAGGTCATGGAAAGCTAATCGAGGATGCAAATGGAGACTGGTGGGTTTACTATTTGATGGGACGACCAAACCGCGGCATCGAAGTCGCAAATGGCAAAGCACCAAAGCCGGGAGAGATACGCGTGCCGGGCGCTTATACGACAGTGGGCAGAGAGACTGGACTTGATCCGGTAAGATGGTTAGACGATGGCTGGTTTATTATTAACGAGGGCAAAGGCCCAAGCAATGAGCAGACTGCGCCAGATCTGCCAGAGGTAGTTTATCCAAAGTGGCAAAGAGATGACTTTGACAGCGACACGCTAGATGTTCACTGGCAGTTCGTTAGAAGACCAGCACCGGGAAATTATTCACTGACAGAACGCCCAGGTCATATGCGAATCTGGACTTTGGATGGTCAGCTCTTTGAGATTCGCGCAAAAAATACGCTGCTGCGAAGAGAGGAAGAACTATCATACACTGCAGTCACAAAGCTTTCATTTGACCCGACAAGAGATGGTGAACAGGCCGGACTTACATGTTATTATAGTACAGCTACATATGCACGCTTCTCACTTTGTTTTGAAGGCGAAAGAAAATTGCAGCTTGTGATAAACAGAAACCACGGCGAAGAGCTGATTGCAGAGGTAAATCATGTAAATAATGGACCGATTTGGCTAAAAGTAGAGGTAGATCGTCTGACAAGACGCTTTTTATACAGCTGCGACGGAGAAAATTGGAGCGAGGCAGGTGTATTAAAAGACTGCATTTACCTGTGCGATGAGGGCGTTCCAGATGATCCAAAGCGCCACACCGGAACACTAGTCGGCATCTACGCCAACAACGGTGGCTGTGGAAGCCGCATTCCGGCAGATTTTGACTTCTTTGAATTTCAGGGAAGAGACATAAATATATAGAAGAAAGAGTAGTGATTTATGGAAAACCGTGATCTGAAAATGGCAGAAAAAATTGCCGCATGCGTAGCAGATAAGGGAGGACGAACATTTCTTGTCGGCGGATACGTGCGTGATCTTTTAATGGGAAAGCATAGTAAGGATATTGATATTGAAATCCATGGTGTACAGCCAAAAGAGCTAGAGAATATTCTTGATGCGCTTGGCTCTAGAACTGAGATGGGTGCAAGCTTTGGCGTGTATGGTCTTAGAGGATACGATATCGACATTGCCATGCCGCGTCAGGAGGAGGCGACAGGACGAGGACATAAAGATTTTAAAATATATGTAGATCCATTTCTTGGAACATATAAAGCCGCAATGCGCCGCGATTTTACAATCAATGCCATGATGCAGGACGTGCTGACTGGAGAAATCATTGATCACTTCGGCGGTCAGGAGGATCTAAAAAAAGGAGTGCTTCGTCATGTAAACCCTCACACCTTTGCAGAAGATCCGCTTCGTGTGCTTAGAGCTGCGCAGTTTGCCGCACGCTTTTCATTTTCTATTGCGCCAGAGACAATTGAATTATCTCAAACAATGGATTTGACAACATTAGCCCATGAGCGTGTGATGAGTGAGCTTGAAAAAGCTTTATTAAAAGCTGCGCATCCATCCATTTTCTTTGAACAGATGCACAAAATGAATCAGCTTGACGACTGGTTTTTACATTTAACACAGCTTATTGGAGTAAAGCAGCCTAAAAAGTATCACCCTGAGGGAGATGTGTGGAATCACACTATGCAGGTACTTGACAGTGCAGCCTTACTTCGAAGCAAGGCAGAAAATCCTCTTGGATTTATGCTGACAGCAGTAGTACATGATTTTGGAAAAATCATATCAACAACAGAAGAGAATGGAGAAGTTCATTCTTATGATCATGCAAAAAAGGGCGATCCTTTTGTAAAAGAATTTTTAGAGCGCATTACAAATGAGACAAAGCTGATCCGTTATGTGAGAAATCTTGCATCACTTCATATGAGACCTTACGAGCTTGCCAGAGAGCAAGCCGGGAAAAAGGCAACAAATCAGATGTTTGATAGTGCAACAGTGCCATCTGATCTGATTCTTTTTTCAACGGCCGATCAGATGGGAAAGGGAAAAGGACAAATTATTCCAGAATATGAAGACTTTTTAAAGGAGCGTCTTGACTGGTATCAGTACACGATGGCGCAGCCATGCGTGATGGGAGCTGATTTAATTAAGGCTGGATTAAAGCCGGGACCAAAATTTAGTGAAATTCTTGCATACTCACATGATCTTCATCTTTCAAACGTGCCAAAAGAGGAAGCGTTGGCCCAAACGCTTGCATTTGCGCGAAAACTCGTATAAATGTTAAAAATGACACAACAACTTGTGCAATATGCACAAAATATAAAGGGTGTTGTACTGCAAAAAGACAGAAAATAAGAAGAAACTTTACATTTTTACAAAAGTCAGATATACTAACGATAGTGCAAGTTTTATAGCGCGGAAAGGAGGAATAGTAAGTTGATACGATATTGTGAAGAGAAAAAGCTGTTTCAGCTGGACACAATAAACACAACTTATGTAATCGGTTTAACACAAGAAGGATATGTAGGTCATGTATATTATGGAGACAGACTTTTTGGTGAAGCAGTCAGCACACTGCTTCGCACAGAGGAGCCGCCATTTACCCCATCGAAAAATTTGAGAGAAAAGTCTGCTTTTCTTGATTTCTTTCCAATGGAATATCCGACTGGCGGGATCGGTGATTACAGAGAGAGCTGTCTTGATGTGCGAAATGAAGCAGGAAGCAAGGCAGCAGAAATTCTTTATTTCTCCCACGTCATCACAAATGGTAAGCCTCGCTTAGAAGGTCTTCCAGCATCATTTGGAAATGACGACGAAGTACAGACACTTGTGATTACTTGTAAGGATTTGGTACTTGGTCTGTCCGTTGATCTAATGTATTCTGTTTTTGAGAAGGAAGATGTAATTGTCCGCAGTACACATGTCACCAATGAAGGTTCACAGACGCTTCGTTTGGAGAAGGTTTACAGCGCTTGTCTGGATATGGACAATGAAAACTTCGAACTTTTAAATCTGCATGGCTCATGGGCAAGAGAGCGCCACATTCAAAGACGTGAGCTCGCTTACGGAAAGCAGCTGATGTCCTCATTAAAGGGAGAATCCAGTCATCAGGAGCATCCGTTCCAGGCACTTGTCACAAAGGGGTGCGATCAGGAACACGGTAAGGTTTACGCAATGCATTTTGTGTATTCTGGAAACTTTATCGCGCAGACAGAACGTACACAGTTTGACATGGTGCGTATGGTCATGGGAATTTCAGCTGAGGAATTTTGCTGGCAGCTTACGCCTGGTTCATCATTCCAGGCACCAGAGGTAGTTTGTGTTTACTCCTCAGAGGGTCTTGGAAAGATGTCCAGAAGTTATCACGATTTTTATCGAAGCCACATGATTCGCAGTCCGTATAACCATAGCAAGCGTCCGATCCTGATCAATAACTGGGAGGCGACATATTTTAATTTCGACACACAAAAGCTTCTTGCAATTGCAAAGGAAGCAAAGGCGTGCGGAATTGAAATGCTCGTCATGGATGATGGATGGTTTGGTCATCGAAATAATGATGACAGTTCACTTGGCGACTGGAAGGTAAACACAGATAAGATCAAGGGCGGCCTGAAATATCTTGTTGATGAGGTTAACAATATTGGTCTGGAGTTTGGTATCTGGTTTGAGCCGGAGATGATTTCTCCTGATTCAGATCTGTATCGTGCGCATCCGGATTGGGCAATCCATATCGACGGCAGAGCTGCAACACAGAGCCGCTGCCAGTATGTGCTAGACTTATCACGAAAGGAAGTAAGAGACTATGTTTACGATCAGGTTTCTGCTATCCTTCACAGTGCAAATATCCGCTACGTTAAGTGGGACATGAATCGTCAGTTAAGCGACCTTGGAAGCAGCTATCTGTCAGCAGATCATAAAGAAGAGCTGTTCCACCGCTATGTTTTGGGCGTTTACGAGCTGCAGGAGCGTCTTGTCACAGAGTTTCCAAATCTGCTTTTAGAAAATTGTTCTGGCGGTGGTGCAAGATTTGATCCAGGTATGCTGTATTACTCGCCGCAGATCTGGTGCTCAGATGATACAGATGCAATTGAGCGTCTGCTTATTCAGGAGGGAACTTCACTGATTTATCCGCTTTGCTCAATGGGTGCACATGTAAGCGACTGCCCGAACCATACAGTCGGAAGAGTTACCCCATTTGAGACAAGAGGTCACGTGGCACTTGCCGGAACCTTTGGATACGAGCTTGATGTAACAAAGATTCCGAAAGAAGACCGGGAACAGATTCCACAGCAAATTGCGATGTACCATAAATATCATGAGCTTGTTCGTGAGGGTGATTATTATCGCATCGCATCCTATAGTGAGAATCATCTGTACGATTGTTGGGCTGTATCGGCAAAGGATAAGAGCGAAGTGCTTGTCACCTATGTTCAAGTTCTTTCAACGCCAAATGCACACAGCAGAAAACTTTATTTAAAAGGCTTTGAGCCACAGGCCGTATATCGTCTCGAAGAGACAGGAGAAACCTTTACAGGAGAAATTCTGGAAAAATACGGCTATCTGATTCGTCCATTATGGGGCGATTTTCGCAGCAAACTGCTGCACTTTACAAAGATTTAAATGTAAAAAAGAAACTAAAAATATTGCGAATGCGTACTATGATACAAAAAGTATCAAGTGGTAAATGTGACACTTGTCTTTTTATTACTGGTGTAGTAAATTCTAGGTGTGAAATTCCTATTGGAGGAGACAGGTATCTGGTACGCGTAGAAAGGTGTGTCAGAATATGGAGAGAGAACCATTAAGTGCTTGTGAAGCTATGATTATGAAAGTAATCTGGGATCAAAAAGGAGATATTTCAGTTCCGGAGCTGATTGATTTGATCCAGGAGCGTTACAAGAGAGATTACAAGAGAACAACAGTAGTAACCTTCCTTACCCGCTTAAACGGAAAGGGTTTCATTAGCTCTCGCCGTGCAGGCAGAATTTCTTATATTCACGCAGAAAAGAGCGAGGAAGAATACGAGGCAAAGCTCTCAGCGCGCGAGGTTAATTTCTGGTTCGACGGCAAGCAGCACTTTCAAACAACCAGTCTCTTTCTAAAGAAGATATCAAACAGATAAGAGGCTTGTTGGATGAAATGGATCAATGATGTAGTATTTGCAATTTTGGCAGCACATGTCTGGGGCAGCCTGATGCTATTTGTTTGGCTGCAGGCAGTAAAACGACTAGAGAACAAAGGATATACGCGGCTATTATTTTATCTGCTGCGCGCCGTAATTGTGGCATATCTTTTGCCTCTGGGACTAGGAGCAGTATTGATAATCAATGAGATAATAGAGGTTGATGCAAGACTTTTTCAAACAACTCCTGTCATTACAATGATTAGTCTATTGCTATTTGTGATTTGGATTTTAGGCTTTTTCGCAAATTTTGAATCGCTGCAGGAAAAATGGGATATGACGAGGCACTGCTTTAGCGATGCGCTTCCGGCATCAAGGGAGCGGCAGCTGCGCTTTCAGGAAATCTGCAGACAAACAAAAATGCGTCCAGGACGCGTTATATTATGCGAGAAGGCAGGGATTCGCTGCGGCGGAATCACCGTTGGCGTTATCCATCCAAGGATTGTGCTACCAGAAGGCAAAACAGATGAATTCGTGGAGCGTGTTACAATGATTCACGAGCTTGTCCACTACACACGCAAAGATATTTGGTTTTTGACGGCAGCAAAAGTCGTTGAGGCTATCCACTGGTTCAATCCATGGACAAGAGGTCTGGCAGCACAGATGAGTCAATGGAATGAATATGCCTGTGACTGGAAGGTCTGTAATAAATACCTGGGAAATATTAAAGCATATTTAGAGGTATTGTATCGTGTCTCTATGCAGGGACAGGAAGATAAAACAGATCTGTATTCTTCAATAGGAACGCAGCCTATGAAGTTAATCGGGAGGATGGAGAAAATGATCAACATGAAAAATGCAATGAAAAAATCAAAAATCTTTGGCGTACTCGCAGCAGTCGCTGTTTCCTTTACCTCAGCAAGTTCTGTACTTGCTTCAACTGGTATCTTAGCAGGCGGATATCGTGCGCTGTATGAATTGACAGATGTGGAAGAAGACGAAGCTGGCATTCAGGTACTTGGAGATATAGATGTAACTGCAGATAATATAGTTCCTCAGGATAACAGCAATATCAATCCAGAAGATTATGTAAATACAGGAATTGAATTTATTGATGTGCTTCCAATTAATGGGTATACTTCTGAGAAGGATCAAAGTGATATTGAGTTAGCAGCATCAGCTAATTTTAGTTGGAGTATTCCAACTGATTTTATGAAGGCAACAAAGGACTTTTGGGCAACTAGTTCACATCATATTACAGTTGGAGGAACAATTACGCCAACTGGAAAAATTCTTCGTGTCGGCATAATAGAGCCAGATGGAATCCGCAGATGTATTTATGCGACGGGAAACTTTTCCTATAATTTTCCACTCGATAAGACAGGCTTTTACTGTGTCTACGCCATCAACGACAACAGCGAGGTAGTAAATCTGTCAGGCGGATATAATACATATTAACTTAAACTTCGCAGAGTCAAAAGAGCATACAAGCAGGGGGAGCGCAGCAAATACGGTGAAGTTTAGACAGAAGGCAACGTGACAGCAAAAAAGCTGCGGGATGAAATATAATGATGTTGGGGTCAAACGCTTTTTGACCCTGATACGATATGAGGGATGGAAAGCATGATTTCAAATAATGAAGAAAAGAATCTACTTCCAAATCAGTATAAGAAGCAGACGAACACGGATGCCCCGTCCCGCACTGAAATCAGCAGATATTTTCTTGGAAAGGGAAATCAGGAGCTGATCCTGTTTGACCTGGAACGATATCAGCATTTATATTTCCGCGAAGTACACACATACACGAAAGAACAATTCGGAAACTATATAGAAAAAACATTATCAGGTGGCCCAGTATCGTGAAACAAGCATATTCAGTTTTGATGTCGGTATATCAAAAAGAAAATCTGGAATATCTCCGGGCGGCGGTGGAGAGTGTTCTGGGGCAGACGGTGCCGCCGGAAGAGGTGGTGCTGGTCTGTGACGGACCGCTGACGGGGGCGCTGGATGGAGTGATCGCGGAGTATGAGGAGCAGTTCCCGGAAAATTCAGAAGAAATCATGAATTTGCGGGAAAGTGGTTTGCAGGAAAACGGCCTATCGGAAAACGATCAGCAAGGAGATACTTTTCAGCAAGGCAAGATACAGGGAAAAAATCCTCAGGAAAGTCAGAGACAGGAAAACAACAACCAGAAAGTGATCTTTCGCGTAGTCCGCCTTCCGGAAAATGGCGGTCTCGGGAAAGCGCTGAACGAAGGACTCAAGTATTGCTCCTGCGAGTGGATCGCACGGATGGATACGGATGATCTTTCGGTGCTGGACCGATGCGAGAAACAGCTGAAATTTCTGGAAGAACATCCGGAGGTCGACGCGGTGAGCGGAACGATCGCGGAGTTTCAGGGAGACGCGCTCGATGGAAAAACGGCGGAAACAGCGGTGATCTCCTATAAGACCGTACCGGAAACACAGAAAGAGATAGCCGCCTACATCAAGCAGAGAAATCCGATCAACCATCCGTGCGTGATGTTCCGGAAATCAAGAGTGGAATCTGCCGGAGGATATCAGCCGTGTCCGTATTTTGAAGACTACGATCTCTGGGTGCGGATGTACAAAGATCATGCGGTGTTTGCAAATCTGCCGGATACACTGCTCTACATGCGGATCAACGGAATGCACCAGCGGCGGGGCGGGCTCCGGTACGCGAAGTGTGTGATCGAGTTCCGTGTAAAAATGTATCGGAATCAGGTCATCACATTCGGAGAATTCCTGCCGATGACGGTAGTACGGGTTCTGGTGAGTCTGATGCCGAATTCGCTGCGGCGGTTTTTGTATGAGAAAAAATTAAGAAAGCAGCAGTAGAAGAGGCGGGAAAGCATTAGCAGGGAAATTGCAAATATAGAGGCATGGAAGTGCCAGGAGAAAACGGAAACTGTTAAGACTCCGGATAGTAATGAGAAATTTGCAATTGCTAAGACGCTGGGTATTACGAAAAGACAAACCAAGAATATAGCTGTTGGAGCGGCGGGATTGTGCGTATGAACTGCTTGCAGATTGCAGGAAATCAAACCAGCGAACACAGCTGTCAGGACGGAAAGAAGCATATAGCAGGTCAGACAATCGTGAGGACATAAAACACTTCGCAAATAAAAAATTACAGACAGGGGCATGTGAACGGAAAACGGATCACAATGCCCCTGTGATGTATCAAAATAAGGAATTTTTAGTTTGGAAAAGTGCAACTGTGAAAAATAGGATGAAAATAACCCATAAATGGATGGAAGACCCATTTAC
>ERZ838839.3113-NODE-3113-length-11086-cov-3.435772_pt1 | contig 11086 bp, 10 predicted proteins | sample MGYA00519909_ERZ838839 | MGnify/ENA primary metagenome ERZ838839 (study PRJEB31850, sample SAMEA3708843) | human gut metagenome | biome: human gut; feature: human-associated habitat; material: faeces | place: China | collected 2014 ... | reverse complement strand
CGCTTCATGACCTGTTCGAAAATCCGCTGAAGCTTTGCAAGGGTCAACCCGTCCAGCAGCTTATCCAGGTCCACCGGAGGTTCGTATCTGGCGACCTCCGGCGGCAGGGTAGGGCTTTTATATAAATGCTTCAGGGCGCCGTCCTCCCTGTCAGCCAGCTCATCCGCCATCAGTTTATACCGTTTATATTCCAGCAGCCTCTGTACCAATTCAGCCCTGGGGTCAATCTCCTCCCCTTCCTCGTCCAATTCCTTGGGGAGAAGCATTTTCGCCTTGATATCCAGCAGGGTGGCCGCCATCACCAGGAACTCGCTGACCACATTCAGGTCCTCCCGTTCCATATGGCGCACATAATCCAGGTACTGTGCCGTGATTTCCACAATGGGGATATCATAGATATTAACTTTATTCTTCTCAATCAGATGGAGTAAAAGGTCAAGAGGCCCTTCAAAATTCTCCAGTTTGTATGATATTGTCTCCATGTGCCCACCTGTCCTGCTTCTTATTACAATTCAGCCACTTTATATTATCACAGATTATCTGCCTTTTCAAACATTCCCTGTTTCTTTTTCAGGTATATCACCGCCAGCTGGGGCCGGTTGTTCAGGCGTATGTTAATGGAGTGGGTTCCAAGCCCCCGGCTGACAATCATCCGCTTCCCGTCCCGCTCAAAATCCCCTGCGCACCATGGCAGGAAAAACTGGTACTGCGGCGTCATCACGCCTCCCAGCCCCGGGATCCGGATGGTTCCGCCGTGGAAATGTCCGCAAAGCGTCAGATCCGCGCCCCATTTCCGGCAGGTCTCAAAAAAGAGGGGAGAATGAAATAATAATATCTCATACATTTCATGTCCGGCTTCCCGCTCCTTTTCCGCCAAGTCAGGAAAAAACGATTCTTTCATCTGTTGAAAACACGTCTTCTCTGCCGCAGTTCCAACCCGCTCTGAAAGCTCTTCCATCGGCAGTTCCGGCACCGTGAAATGATGCTTATAATATATCTCCCGCAAATTGCACCCAGTCACCCGGATCCACGGATTGATCTCCTCGCTCCGATCCGACAAATAATGAACCCCCAGACGTTTTAATTCCATCTGGAACCGATCATACAAATCTCCGTACACATCCCGCTCCCGATTCATCCGCTCCTCATGATTTCCGTTCGCATAGTAAACCGGCACAAAGGAGGTCAATTTTTCCAGAAGCGATACCGTGACGGTTAAATCACCTTTTCCCTTACAGACCATCATATCGCCGCCGATCAGCACCGCATCCGGCTTGAATGTGCGGATCGCCGCCACCAGCGGCTCATTGTCCGTTCCATACACATTATCATGCAGATCCGACAAAAATACGCAGCGGAACGCAGCGCCATCCGGCAGCTTCGGACTCTCTATCTCATACTGGTCGGTCACAAAATGTTTTTTTTCATATTCCGAGCGGAGCAAAAGCCCCACTGTCACGGCTGCCAGTGCCGCCGCACATGCTGTGATTGCGATCATTTTGTTTCCTCCCATGTCCCATTTTCCAATTGGCTGCCGGCTGATTTTTGCTGCTGTCCGCATCACTGCCATCCTTATGCCCTGCAGACCCGAATCATTTCTATCCTGTTATCATACGGGAAACCGGTGTTTTCGTCAAGACAGGCAAATCCGTTGCTATTTTTTCGACCTCATGATAATATACTTTTAACAACACTGAAATGGCATTCACCTATCGTCAGCCATTTTTCAAAGGGAAATGAGCCAGTTACGGATATTTTCTTAATAACATAAATCAAGCGAGGTTTTTCATGCTTTCTTTTCTCCTGAACTGTAAACGGATTTACAACGATTTCATTAAAGACGAAGTCACGGTGTACGCCGCCCAGGCTTCTTTTTTTATCGTTCTCTCTGCCGCACCTTTTATCATGATTCTGCTGACGCTGATCCAGCTCATCCCCGCCGTCAGCCCGGAGGATCTGATGCACGTGATGACACAGCTTCTTCCCTCCAGCATCCACCCGCTGATTGAATCGGTAATCCAGGACATCCAGACTGTATCCCCGGCCGCCCTGCTCTCGGTTACCACCGTGGCAACCATCTGGTCGGCTGCCCGCGGCATGCTTGGGATCGAGCGCGGCTTAAACCGGATCATCGGCTGCCGCAAGCGCAGAAATTACCTTTTAGGACGTATCATCAACTCTGGCTATACCATCGTTTTTCTCCTGATGTGCATTTTCTCCCTGGTTCTGATGGTGTTCGGTTCCTCCCTGCAGCGCCTGCTATTCCGTTACTTTCCGATGCTGGACAGATTCGTTTCCTGCCTGATTAGTCTCCGGACGTTTCTTGCGCTGGCGCTGCTGACGCTCTTTTTCGTCGCGCTGTACACCTGGCTGCCCTATGAACGGCAGGATATCCGTCTCCAGCTTCCCGGTGCGCTGATTTCCACCGTCGGATGGATCGGATGTTCCTACGGATTTTCCATCTACTTCAACCATTTCAGTAATTATTCTTATATGTACGGCAGCTTGACCGCCGTCGTGATCCTGATGCTGTGGCTGTACGCCTGCATCTGCATCCTGTTTTTCGGTGCGGAAATCAACCAGCACTGGCGCAGATAATCCCCAGCCTCAGGAACACCGGATACAGATAGCTTGCCCCAAACACTCCCAGCTGCTTTGGTCCGGTCACGCAGCCAAGCTCCTGCGCTTTTTTATACGCCACCAGGATGCTTGCACGCGTGACCGACTTTTCTTTCCGGCTGACAAACATCTCGTTGCCCCGGATCGTGTACGAATATTCCAGCCCTTTCGCCGTGTAAAATATTGCCCCTTCAAATGCAAGAATCGCTTCCCACAGGGCATCCGGCGTCTGCTCGCGCAGTAAAGTCTCCCTCTTCCGGCGCTGCACAGCTGTCTCCTGTACCTGACAATCTGCTGTATCTGGTTTTATTTCATTCTCTTTTGTTTCATCCATTTTTCCCACATCCATTTTGGGATCTTATTTCTTCCGCGTCAATGAAACCACCGTCTCACAATTGGCAGTATGCGGGAACATATCCACGCAGCACACCTTATCCACCTGATATCCTGCCGCCTGGATCGGTTCCAGATCCCTCGCAAGGCTGGTTGGTTTGCAGGACACATAAACCATGTGGCTGACGCCAAAATTCAAAATCTTTCCGATCGCCTTCGGATGGATTCCGTCGCGCGGCGGATCCAGAACGATCAGATCCGGCTTTTCTTCCAACTCGTCCACCACCTTGAGGACATCCCCCGCCAGAAATTCGCAGTTGCCAAGTCCGTTGCGCGCCGCATTCTCACGGGCTGCCTCGACTGCTTCCCCGACAATCTCCACGCCGACTACTTTCTCCGCCACCGGTGCGAGGATCTGCGCGATCGTGCCGGTGCCGCTGTAAAGGTCAAATACGACTTTTCCCTTCGTCTCACCCACATACTCACGCGTTTTCTCGTACAGCACCTCCGCGCCCAATGAGTTCGTCTGGAAAAAAGAAAACGGCGAGATCTGGAACCGCAGCCCTAAAAGCTCTTCGTAAAAATGCTCGCGTCCGAACAGAATGTCCGTCCCCTCATCTTTTACGGCATCCGCCAATGTATCATTTTTGGTATGCAGAATGCCCACAAAGCTTCCCTCCATAGGAAGTGCCTGAAGGCGCTCCGTCCATCCCCGTAAAAGTGCTTCCTCGGTTCCCTCAAAGGTATCCGTCTGTGTCGTCGTGATCAGATCGACCAGAATCTCCCCTGTCTTGATCGCACGGCGCACCAGAAGATGGCGCAAATAGCCAGTATGCTGCATTTTTTTATAAAATCCAACTTTCTTTTCCTCAAAATATTCTTTTGTACAGACAAGAATCTTGCAAAAATCCGGATGCACGATATGGCATTCGTCGGTTGTAACCACATCATAAAAACTGCCGCGCTTGTGCATTCCCAGCGACATAGGACCATCCTTGACCTCATCACCGAAAGAAAACTCCATCTTATTCCGGTAGCCCTGCACCAGCGGGCTGCCTAAGATGCCCTCAAACTCATATTCCGGACATACCGCATCCAGAAGAGAACGAACCTGTTTTTCCTTGATCGCAAGCTGTTTCTCATACGGAATCGGCTGATAAAGACATCCGCCGCAGATACCAAAATGCGGGCATATATCCTCTGCCGTCTCTAACTTTGAGTGCTCGACAACCTCCAAAAGCATACCCTCGCATCGGCCGCCGCGCTTTTTATTGATACGGAACCGGATCTTCTGTCCCGGAAGCGCATTTTTGACGATCGCTTTCTCTCCATCTATCACAACTACGCCCTTATTTGGAAACTCAATCCGTTCTACAGTTCCTTCGTAAATCTCACCTTTTTTCATTGATAACTATATAGCTCCTTCTCTCAGTGGCTTTTACCGCACTATAATCACCAACTGCAAATGATTTTTCAACTCACAGCTAATTTTCATCTGCGGTTCTAATTCATATCTTTATAGTATACAGGAATTTTTTTCTTTTTCCAAGATATAAAAAATACAAACTTATCTACAAACTTTCCTATGGCATAAAAAATACTGCGTGAAACCGATTTTCCGGTTCCGCGCAGTATTTTTTATGATTCATTGACTAAATTATCACAATCAGTCTTTCTTCTCTTTCTCGTCGCTCTCATCCTCGAAGAAATCATCGTCGAAATCATCATCGAAGTCGTCCTCGAAATCTTCCAGATAATCTGGTGTAAAGAAACGATATACGCCGTATGCAATCGCTGCAACTGCTGCTACAATACCGATAATGGCTAAAATCCAGAGAATACAGTTTTTCTGTTTCTCCTCTTCTTCTTTTCTGTGAAGGAATTCATTCAGTTTGGTTGCATTCATGATCTCTTCTACTCTGGAGAGCGCATCTTTGCTCATCATATCAAATTTATTCATACACTCCACATCCTTTCCCGCGTTTTGATCCGCAATTCTTGATTTTATTATACCATCTCTCAGCCGATTTTACTATATTTTTTATTGGATCTGGCGAAAATGTTTTAATACGGCATTACTGTTTTCGCATACGTGTACCGTAACAATACGGCAAACACGGTCTAACATTTCACCAGTTTTGCAAATGAAGCGAACATTTTTTTCACGCCCACGCGGTCAAAATTAACCGTCACCTCAAAATCCTTGCCGCCGTCCGCGATCTTCTGCACCGTTCCCTCGCCAAATTTGAGGTGGCGGACTCGGTCGCCCTCACCGTAGGAAAGATGGTCGGCCTTCTGGACCGTAAATGCCTTGCCAAATGACGGTGCCGGGCTGGCTGGACGGCTGCTGGAACTATAAGCGCTCTTATATGGATCCAGCGTGCGGCCAGAACCAGCACTTCCGGAACCATTCACACCGCCCCAGCCGCTCATCCGGGCTGCGCCGCGCTCCCAGGCGGCATCGTTCTCTGAAAGAGGGTGTTTTCCAGACATTCCGCCAATCCGCACCCGATCGCCGTCTCCCGCGCCAGATACACCAAAGCTGCCCGTTGTCCAGCCAGAAGTCCCCGAATCTTCAAATCCGCGTCTGCCCCGGCTCATACCAGCAGCCCGTTCAAAGACGGTCGGCTGCTCTTCCTCGTCCAGAAGCTGCGGCGGAATCTCCTCGATGAAGCGGCTGACCTTCGCAAACCGCGTTTCTCCATTGACCATGCGCTGTCTCGCCGCCGTCAGCGTCAGTTCTTTCTCCGCACGGGTGATTCCGACATAGCAGAGACGCCGTTCTTCTTCGATGGCGTCCTTATCATCCGAAAAGATGGACATGCTGCTCGGAAACAGCCCGTCCTCCATGCCGCTTAAATAGACATACGGAAATTCCAGACCTTTTGCGCCGTGCAAAGTCATCAGGACAATCCTGTTTTCGGATTCGTCCAGGCTATCTACATCCGCTACCAGCGCAACCTCCTCCAAAAATCCGTCCAGCGTCGGTTCCTCCGCTGTGCTCATATAGCCGGTCGCCTTATTAACCAGCTCTTCCACGTTCTGCAGACGTGTTTCTCCCTCGATCTCGCCTTCCGCCTCCAGATCCTTCTTATATCCCGTCTCTTCCAGAATCGCCTCGATAAGTTCCGGGATCGAAAGGGCCGAAAGCCGCGACCGGAAGTTTTCGATCTGCTCCGTAAACTTCTCGATCTTATCCGCCGCCTTGCCGATCGTCGGCACGCCGCGCACGCGCAGCAGCGCATCATAAAAGCTCATGCCATTGGCAGACGCATAGATCGTCACTTTTCCGATCGAGGTCGCACCGATGCCGCGCTTCGGCACATTGATAACACGCTGAACCGCCAGATCATCGCGCCCATTCGCAATCGTCTTTAAATAGCAGAGAATATCCTTGATTTCCTTGCGCTGATAGAAATTGACGCCACCGACCAGCCGGTACGGAATGCTGTAATAAATACATTTTTCCTCCAGAAGACGCGACTGTGCATTGGTACGGTACAGCACGGCAAAATCCGAATATTCCGCATTTTTCTCTTCTTTCTCACGCTCAATATCACAGATAATGGCGTCTGCCTCCTCGTATGCCGTGTCATACTGACGGAAGCGCACCTTCGGTCCCTCGTCATTCGCCGTCCACAGCGTCTTGTCCTTTCTGCCGCGGTTGTGGCGGATCACCTCATTTGCCGCGTTCAGGATGCTCTGGGTGGAACGGTAGTTCTGCTCCAGCTTGATAACGCGTGCGCCCGGAAATGCTTTCTCAAAACTTAAAATATTTTCGATATTTGCCCCGCGGAATTTGTAGATCGACTGGTCATCATCACCGACCACACAGATATTTCTGTACTTCTTTGCCAGCAGATCGACCAGCTTAAACTGTACAAGGTTCGTGTCCTGGTACTCGTCCACCATGATATACCGGAATTTATCCTGATAATATTCCAGCACATCCGCGTTTGCCTCGAAAAGCTCTACCGTTTTCACCAGCAGATCGTCGAAATCCAGGGCATTATTCTTCTTGAGTTCTTTCTGGTATTCCCGGTAAATCTGAGCAATCTTTTTCTCCCGGAAGTCCGCTCCCGCCTGCTGCTCAAACTCATCCGCCGTGATCCGGTCATTTTTCGCCGCAGAAATCCGTGACAGCACCGCCCGCTCCTTAAACTGCTTCGGATCCGCCTGCATTTTCTTGAGCACCTGCTTCATCAGCGTTTTCTGGTCGTCGCCGTCATAGATAGTAAAATTCGAGTCATATCCCAGACGGTCGATAAACCGGCGCAGAATCCGAACACAGCTCGAATGGAACGTGCTGACCCAGATCGCCTCCGCGCCTTCCCCCACAATCTTATCCACACGCTCGCGCATCTCCGCCGCCGCTTTATTGGTAAATGTGATCGCCATGATATTCCACGGCGCCACCCGTTTTTCCTCGATTAAATACGCAATCCGGTGTGTCAGGACGCGCGTCTTTCCTGAACCGGCGCCTGCCAGAACCAGGAGTGGTCCCTCCGTGTGAAAAACCGCCTCCCGCTGCATCGGGTTAAGTGTGTCGTATTTGCTCATATATGTTTCGTTCCCTTCTATCCTCTTATATAATCTATTTTTAATGACAAAAAGTATGTTCGAATACGCTCTAGTATAATCTATTTTCTCTTGGATGTCACGGAATTTTCATTGATTTTAAATTTCTCCTTGCTATCTGGTTTTCAAAACTATATAATATCACATAGAGAGTTCATGACAGCGGAAGCGCCAAAATCGCCTCCCTGTTTCGCAGCTTTCGAATTTCAACGCAGCGAGGTACATACATGAAATCGAACGAAGAACGCCTGCAGGATCTGCTGGCTTATGTTGATAGTCTGACCCGGGTGCATCCGTCGGAGATTCCCGGTATTGATTTATATATGGATCAGGTCACGACCTTCATGGACAGCCACCTGAACACTTCCAAATGGCTGGGCGAGGATAAGATCCTGACCAAAACCATGATCAATAACTATGCCAAAAATAACCTGCTGCCGCCGCCCGTCAAAAAACGCTACTCCAAGAATCATCTGCTGATGCTGATTCTGATTTATTATTTTAAAAATGTGATATCCTTTCGAGATATTGAGCAGCTCTTCTCGCCCATCAGCGAGCACCACTTTTCCCATGGTTCCAGCCCGGAATTAGAAGAGCTTTACAACGAAATCTTTTCGCTGGAAAAAGGGCAGCGCAAGCGCTTGCAGGAAGACGTCATGGCAAAATTTGACGCCGCCAGCCAGACATTCAAGGACTATGACTGTGAAGACCGCGAGTATTTACAGCTGTTCGCCTTTATCAGTGAGCTGGCGTTTGATGTCTATCTGAAAAAACAGATGATTGAAATCCTGGCGGAACAGCTCCGGCAGGAGACGCCGGTGAATCCGAAGAAGAAGAAATAGGCAGCACTTCCGCTGTACCGCCACACTCAAAAACAGGCTAAACAACAAAAAATTCAACCCATTGCACCATACACGATAAAAAAGACACTGGAATCACTTCCCCTTGTGGAAATTCTTTCAATGTCTTTTTTCTTTCATTTCTTTTTATCTTTCATTCAACCAGCTGCCAGCTCCTGGGACAATTCCACCCCAAGCCAAATTTGTCCATCTTTGGCAGGTTGGTTTGCTACACCTATGAAAGTACGCGCTTTATCTATCGTGCGTATATTCCTACTTCGTCTTACGCTTCCGTTTTCTCCGCCTCTTCCTGCTCTTTCACACGCGCAAATACCATATCATATCCGTCGCTTCCGTAATTTAAAGAACGGTTGACACGGCTGATCGTCGCTGTCGATGCGCCGGTCTTGTCCGCGATCTCCAGATATGTCTTCTTCTCACGCAGCATCTTCGCTACTTCATATCTCTGGGAAAATGATAAAAGTTCATTAACTGTGCATACATCCTCGAAAAAGCTATAGCATTCGTCGGTATTTTTCAGTGTCAGAATCGCCTGGAACAGATGATCCACAGCTTCGGTTTTCAGTTTTTTATTCATAATGCAAGGCACCCCTTTTTAATATGTACTCCGAAAATATATTCATTTTTCCGTTTTTCTTATATTAACATATTAAAGTTTTAAAGTCTAGTATCTTGCCTATTTTTATGAATATTTTATTTTTCATCTGTTCACGCAATATACATTTATGCGAATCTGCCAAATCTTCTACAGCATAAACTTCTCCACCACATGAGCCACACCGTCGTCGTTGTTGGAATAGGTAATAAAGTCTGCAGCTTTCCGCACCGGAAGCACCGCATTCTCCATCGCTACACCTAATCCGGCATACTGAATCATCGTGAGGTCGTTGTAGCCGTCCCCACAGGCAATCATCTGCTCACGCGAAAGCCCGATGTGAGAAAGAAGACGCTCTAACGACTGTGCTTTATCGATGCCCCTCGGAAGCACCTCCAGGAAAAACGGCTCCGAACGGTAAACGCTGAAATTCTTCCCCATCGCCGCCTTGACGCGCGGCTCGACCATCGCCAGGTAGTCTCCATCCTCCATCATCAGGTATTTCGGTACCGGATACGTGATCGCAGCTTCTATGTCGTCCACCTGTACTAACTCCATGCCGTTGATCCGCGCTTCCAACTTCGCATAGGGACTGTCACTCTGGTTCGTCAGAAGCTTTGCCCCCGCCTCATCGTAACTCAAAAGCCCCACCTGTTCCTCCTCGGCCAAGCGTATAATCTTCTGATTTGCCTCCTGCGGCAGGGAACGGCTGAATATGATCTCGCCGGTTTTGCAGTTCGTGATCCTGCCTCCATTAAACGACAGAATATAACTGCCGTATTTTGCCAGCTCCAGCTCTCTCGCAAGCGGCAGCACTCCCGGCGTCGGACGCCCGGACGCCAGTACAATCTTCTTTCCGCGCTCCTGAAGCTCCATCAGACGCTGCTTCGTCTTTGGCGTAATCACCTTATCTCTGTTTGTTAAGGTTCCGTCCAGATCCAGGACGATAATCTCATAACTATGTTTTTCGGTCATATTTACTCCACATTCAAATCATACATACTATTACACGTATATACGATACTTGGAAAAGGTGGATTTGTCAATTAGCAACATGCCACATTACTTAATGCAAGGTATTCTGAACTCTTTTCTTTACAATCACAGGATCAAACGGTCGGATGATATAATCCGTGATTCCCATGTCATATGCTTTACGCATCGTATCAACCGGTTCTTCCGAAGAAATCATGATTACAGGAGTTTCCGTAATACACTGACTTTGGTTCATCCATTTCAAAACATCAAAGCCATTCATCTGTGACATATTGATGTCTAAAAGCATCCGATCAATTCCAACATTTTCTCCCAGCATCTGAATGACCTGACTTCCATTTTCTGCTTCCAGATAATCATATGTTTCTCCCAGAATTTCTTTCAACCTATCTCTGTTAAATTCCGCGTCATCTACAATCAGTATTTTTTTCTTTTATCCGTATTTTAATTTTCTATATATATGCAGTTTTTATGAAGTTCTAAACACCTGGTCAAAAACAGCAAGTATGGTTTTTATATCAATCGGTTTTGCAATATGTTGATCCATTCCTGCTTCTTTTGCTCTTATTCTGTCCTCTGTGAACGCATTTGCTGTCATTGCAATGATCGGTATCGCTTTAGCATCCTTTCTATCCATGGAACGAATCGTCTTTGCTGCTTCATAACCATTCATAACCGGCATCATGATATCCATAAGAATCGCATCAAATTCACCGGGTTCACTTTTTTTGAATCGTTCAACGGCTTCCTGCCCATTCCATGCCTTAGTCACGACAGCACCTTCATTCTGAAGCACAAATTCAGCAATTTCCATGTTCAGCTCATTATCTTCTGCCAGAAGAATATGCAGTCCCTTTATAGATTTTCCATCTGATACATCTTTCTTTTCTTCCCGTTTATCCGAATTCAGATCGATTTTAAATGGAATCCGGATCACAAAGGTAGTCCCTGCACCGTTTTCACTTTCAAAGGTAATGGTTCCACCCATTGTCTCAATCAACTTCTTTGCAATCGGCATTCCCAGGCCTGTTCCGGCAAATTTTGTACGGCTTCCTGCATGTTCCTGGGCAAACGGTTCAAAAATATGTTTCTGAAACTCATCTGT
>ERZ838839.3107-NODE-3107-length-11105-cov-2.611946_pt1 | contig 11105 bp, 7 predicted proteins | sample MGYA00519909_ERZ838839 | MGnify/ENA primary metagenome ERZ838839 (study PRJEB31850, sample SAMEA3708843) | human gut metagenome | biome: human gut; feature: human-associated habitat; material: faeces | place: China | collected 2014 ... | reverse complement strand
GCATGTCAATAAGACCTGCCCAAAACAAGCTGGTTTTACAGGTTGCGTCCAATCAAGCGTTCTTCAAAATAGATTTCCAGCTGGGAATGAATCTGTCTCCAGTCCGGTTTTGGAGACTATTCTTCATTTTTTCGTGCTTTTAAGAAAATGTATCATATTTCCCCGACCGAATGTCAGGCAGACAATGAAAAACTGAAAAAGATCAAACATTAGCCGGGAGAATGACTTGTCTGAATAGTGTAGACATGCAAAAAACTTCGGATATTCTGGATTTTCGCCAGTGATCCGAAGTTTTTCTTGTTTAATATTTCTTTTTTTGATTGTCTTTATTTCACCAGATGTACTTCTGCCTTCTTCTCATTCAGCTTCTGTGCAGTCTCATGCTCATTGACATAGATACTGATATGTTTTTCTTTGCCGGAAGTATCGTAATCTTCAGCAGTAAATACATGTCCGTCAATGATCACCTTTGTTCCATACGGAATCTCATCCGGGTCAACCGCAATGGTCTGCCCTTCAACAATCGGAGTTCCGGTTGCTTTAACTTTGCTTGCCTTCGCACGGCAAGTTTCGCAGGAACAATAATAATCAATGGTATACTCTCCAATACTGTCTCCATACTGTTCGGCTGTAGCGTTCTGTTCGTTCACATCCTTGCCTTCCAGATTATAATTTTCTTCCAGGATTCTGGTTGCCCAGACAGCTTCCGGAATATATACCGTTTCGGAAATGATTCCCTGGTCTTCATTTGCAGCTTCGATGGTCTTTCCGTCTCCTGCATACATCACAACATGATGGACATAACCGTCTTTTGCATAGAAAATCAAATCCCCCGGCTGTGCGTCTTCAACCGGAATCTTGGTTCCATACTGGCTCTGATCTTCGGCTACTCTTGGCAGATTATAGCCAAAATTCTTATAGATCTGCTGTACAAATCCGGAGCAGTCCGCCCCTTCTGTCAGGCTTGTACCGCCCCATACATAAGGATTGCCAATGAACTGTACGGCAAAATCCAGCATTGCCTGGCGGATCGCATTCCCCGGTGTTCCCGGCTTTACAGAAGCATAGCTATAATAAAGTGCCTGGTTATCTTCCGGTGCGATCAGTTCTGTAGCTGTCTGGTAAGCACCTTCGCCTGCTGCTTCTACCTGCGCTTTTACTTCATCCCCAGTCTGAACAGCCTCTTTAGAGACAAACCCACGGACATCCCCGGACTCCACATAAATCCAGTCTTTCTCTGCATCCGCAAGGATATAACACAGATTACCTTGGGACATGGTTCCGAGCACACGTGACTGTCCATTTGCCTCTTCCTGGATTGCTACAGTTCCATCCGACTTTGATGCATCTGCCAGTGCATATTTTTTCGTAGCCAGTGTCTGATTTACGGTTGCACGTACATGGGTAAATGCCTGATTTTCATTTGCCGGAACCGTTTCTTTTGCAAGGGATGCTGTTCCTTCGATTCCAGTGTATGCAATCTTAGCTTTTTTTGCAGCTTTTTTTGCCTGCTTCTGGTATCCACTCAGCAGTACCTGTGCGGCATCTCCGGTATAAAGCTCGGATTCTTTTACAAATCCTCTGACCTTTCCGGATTCTACATACAGCCATCCATTCTTTTCTTCTTTCAGAATGTAGAGAAGTCCATCCTGTGAAATTTCTCCGACAGAACGCACCTTTTCGGCCAACTGCCGGGATGCAAGGGACGCATTTAAAGTATCATCCTGCAATGCTACGGCAGTATCCGAGTTTAAGGATGACTTCTTTTCCGAAGTGTCTGCTGTGTTTTTTAATGTCCCGGCAGAAAATGTATTAAGCTGTACTTTCTTTTCCGTTTTCGTCTTTTTCGCAGAAGATTTCGTCTTTGATTTCTTCGCTTTTACAGAAGTTTCCTTATGAAACAGTTTTTTAGCATCGGCTGTTGCTTCCTGAATATCACTTTCTGTCCGATCAGTATCAACGGCTCCACTGATATCTTCCGGAATTGCCTCACGTATGCTGATCTTTGTCTTTGCAAATGCATATTTTCTCGCAACTGTCCAGAAACGGAAATCTTCTTCGTATTCCGGAAGACTGACGATCTGCTGTCTCTTGACCAGTTCTTCATTGGTCATCTTGTGTTCACTATCCTGCGTATTTTTTTCCTGCTCCTGCGTTTTGTTTTTTTCTTCTGAGCTTTCTGTCTGATCTTCCGAAGGCTGCTGTTCATTGTTCACATTGCCATCTGAAGGCTGCTGTGGTGTATCCGGATTGACCGGATCTGTCGGTTGCTCCGGCGTAACCGGCACATCTGGATTAGCCGGGATTACTTCTACTTCATCTCCTGTTATCGGATCAACCTTCCATCCTGTTTTCGCTGCATCACGCAGACCGGTATCTTCCAGATATCCAGTCTCTTCATTGTATCTGATTTCTTCATTATGAATCATCTCCAGGACAAGATCTGATACTTCTGTAAGTGTATCACGCCCATCAATGGATTTTGCCTGTAATTTTTCTCCATTTTCTGATCCATTAGAAGTAACATCTGTAAGACCGCCCTTTGCCGCCCAAGCTGTTGCCGGAGCGCTGAAAGTAAGTCCGAAAACAAGTAATCCTGCTAGAATTTTTACTCCTGTCATTTTTGCTACCTGTATATTTCTATATTTCAAAATCTGTTGCTCCTTCTTACAAATTCTGTAAAATGCAGTCCTTTTAGTCGAAACGCGACATTTTTATTTTACTACTCTTTGACAAAACCGTCCATATTTCATTAAAAATATTTCTGATAAAATTTTTCAAACTCAGAGAGTAATTTCTTTCGGAAAATATTTTGGTAAAATGAGAAAAAGGAAATGTCCTGACATATTTTACGTCAGAACATTTCCCTGTTTTTATGGCTTTAGATAAACTCCGGAAGAACAAATTATCCTTCGCTTAATTTTTATTTAACCAGATATACTTCTGCATTCGTCACGCCGAGAGCAAGTGCTTCTTCATGGCTGTTTACATAGACATCAATGTGGTTTTTCTTGATCGCACCACCACAGTCTTCAGCAGTAAATATATGTCCGCCGATGATGACTTTTGTTCCGTAAGGGATCACACTCGGATCCACCGCAATGGTCTGTCCTTCAATGACCGGGGTTCCGGTTGCTGTGATCCCGTCTGCTTTGTTACAGCAGATTTCACATGCACAGTAATATGTAATCGTAAAATTGCCAAGATCTGCGCCGTACATCTCTTCTGTCGCATTGACTGTTCCGATTCCGCCACCTGCAACAGTATAATGATCGTCCAGAATCCGGGTCGCCCATACTGCATCTTTGTCGTAAACAGTTCCGTAAATGATTCCCGCATCTTCATTTGCAGCTTCGATGGTCTTTCCATCTCCGGCATACATCACAACATGATATACATAACCGTTCTTTGCATAGAAGATCAGGTCTCCAGGCTGTGCGTCTTCTACTGGAATCTTGGTTCCATACTGGCTCTGATCCTCGGCAACACGCGGAAGATCATATCCGTAAGCCTTGTAAATCTGCTGTACAAATCCGGAACAGTCTGCTCCGTTTGTCAGACTGGTTCCGCCCCACACATAAGGATTACCGACAAACTGGGATGCATATTCAATCATTGACTGGCGGATCTCACCACTCGGCGTTCCTTCTTTTGTAGAAGTCAGCGTATAATAAAGAGCCTTATTATCTTCCGGATCCATGTTTTCATCTGCTACCGAATAGGAATCAGCTCCTCTTTCTGTCACCTGTGCTTTGGTTTCAGCATCTGATTTCAAATACTTCTTTTCCGCAAAGCCTCTGACATCTCCGGATTCTACATAAACCCAGTCTGAATCTTCATCTGCAAGAATGTAGCAGAGCTCTCCTGCTGTCATTGTTCCGACAACTCTGGAATCCGCATTCTTCTCCTCCTGAATATCCAGGATTCCTTTTTTATCGGTATCTACCTGTTCGCTTACCAGTGCCGGTTCTTTATCTGCAACCGTCTGGTTCACCGTCGCACGGAGATAGGTATATGCCTGATTATCTTTAGCCTCTACCAGTGCCTGTGCCGTCTTTGCGGTTCCCTCGATTCCGGTATAGTCTTTGTTTTCTTTGGAAGCTTTTAACCTGGCCTGTGTCTGATAGACATCCAGAAGTTCCTGTGCCGCATCTTCCGTATAAATTTCAGACGCCTTTACAAATCCCCTGACATTACCGGATTCCACATACAACCAGCCATTGTCTTCTTCTTTCAAAATATAAAGAAGCCCGTCCTGCGAAATCGTTCCGACCGAGCGGACCTTTTCTTCCATCTGCTGTGCTGCCAGGTCAGCAGTCACTTTTGCCGCCTGTTCTTCTTTCTGCTTCTGCAGATCCTTCTCAGCCTGTCTTGCTGTTTCAGCTCTTTTTCCAGCTTTCAGATTGGTCTGATTCGGCGCCTCTGTCTTTAATTTCGCTGATGAAAAAATGTTGAGTCCGGTCAGTTTGATCTGTGCAGATTTTTTTACACCTTTTGCCGTTTTTGTACGTTTCACTTTTTTCGTGTTGTATTTTTGATTCTCTATATCAAATCCGGCTCTCAGCTCTTTTGCATCTTTTTTTGCCGCTTCAAGCTCTGCTTCTTTGGCTTCCTCGGAAGTATCTGCCCTGCCATCTGCAGCTTCCGGAATTTCCTCCCGTACATTGATCGCTGTTCTGGCAAATGCATATTTTCTTGCCACAGTCCAGAAACGGAAATCCTCTACCATCTCTGGCTGCTTCACAATCTGCTGACGGTTGATCAGTTCAGAATTACTGACTGCAGTTTTTGATTCGTTCTGACCGGCTGCTTCTTCTGCTTTGCTGATCTCCTGTGTATGGTCGATCTCACTTCCCGGAATTGGGTCGGTCTTTGTATCTTTCCGGTCTTCGGAAGAATCTGCCTTATCAGTATCCGGTGTCTGAATCGGATCTTTGGAATCGGATTTTCCGGAATCCGGGCTATCCGGATTTTCCGGAGTGCCTGGTTTTTCCGGTGTCTCTGGAGTTTCCGGAGTATCCGGCTTTTCTGGAGTTTCTGGTTTTTCCGGTGTCTCTGGAGTTTCCGAAGTGTCCGGTTTTTCCGGTGTCTCTGGATTTTCCGGAGTGTCCGGTTTTTCCGGAACCTCTGGGTTTTCTTGATTTCCAGGGGTGTCCGGTATGGCTGGTGTCTCCGGAACATCCGGTGTCTCTGTCAGGCGTTCTCCTGTCTCCGGATCCACTTTCTGACCAGTCGAGGTATCTTCCAGATAGCCGGTTTCATCATTCAGCCTGACTGCTCCGCTTTCCATCATTCCCCGTACATAATCAGATACACCCACAAATACTTCTGATCCATCTGTCTTTTTTGCCTGCACTGTATTCTCTGCCACAACGGCCGTTTCTCCATCATCGGCAAATACCGCCATTGGCGAACCAAGAGCCATTCCAAATGCCAGAAGACTTGCCAGTGTCTTTGTCCCGATCCTTTTTGATACAAATTTGTTCCTAAACTTCAATAATTGATCCTCCTCTCGTAAATAGACTATAAGTTGTATGTTAATTTTTGAAGTTTTCAAAAAATTCTTCTTCGCATTAACAATTGCATTAATAAAATGTATGAAACATTAAATTTAGGGGTTCCATTCATCTTTTATTTGATTATTTTTAATTATAGCATAAATTCAACCATATGTGGTGTTTTTTTAGTAAAAATACACAATTCTACACCTTTTTCTACAAGTCCGTCTCCGCCATAGAACTGCTTTCCTATCTTCTCTTACCAGTTCCCAGTCATAATATCCGGTTGGTACTCAATCTGTGACACGATCTGTGAGGGCGTATATTTCCAGATTTTCTCTCCTGTATAATCTGCCGCCACAAACATCCCAAAGATAAGGAAACTGATAAACATCCGCGCAAAGAAACTGCTTCCGCCATTTTCTTCTGAAGAATGTTCTCCATATAATCCCCTGTATACATGCTGATACCTTGGATGCACCGCCGGGATACTGCCTTTTCTCCATTTTTGACGTGACATCCTAAGCAACTCCTCGCGGCGTTCCTGTGATTCGTTCATTCCAATCTCTCCCTTCTGCTAAAGCATCCAATTAAACTGAATGTGCCTCGGTGCATTCTACGCCGAACGCAGTTACTTGCAACATTCTTCTTTGCGCGAGTGCGCATCTTTGGCAGGTAGTTCTTTTCATTTACCAGAAAGTTCTTTCCCAATTTCAGACAAACAAAAAGGACATATACCTCTACCTCAGTATATGTCCCTCTTTTTTTCAAATATGCTATTTTTACCGTTTTGCCATCTCTTCCATGATGTCATCCCAGGTGATCCCGCGTTCTGCCATCAACACCATCATATGATACAGGAAGTCGCACATCTCATATTTGAGTTCTTCCGGGTTCGGATTCTTCGCTGCAATGATGATCTCGGCAGCCTCTTCTCCAACCTTCTTCAGAATTTTATCAATACCTTTTTCAAACAGATAGTTCGTGTAAGATCCTTCCTTTGGATGCTCTTTGCGATCCATGATCGTATGATACACGCTCTCGAATACCTGCTGCGTATTGATTTCTTCATACTGATCCCCTACGATTGGCTGGAAGAAGCAGGTCGGATTGCCGGTATGACATGCCGCACCTACCTGATCGACTTTTGCAAGCAGGGTATCTTTGTCACAGTCGATGGTCAGGGATTTGACATACTGAAAATGTCCGGATGTCTCGCCTTTTGTCCAGAGACTCTGTCTGCTCCGGCTGAAATAGGTCATCCGTCCGGTTTTCACCGTTTTTTCAAATGCCTCCTGATTCATGTATGCCACCATCAGCACTTCGGACGTCTTATAATGCTGGGTGACAACCGGAAGCAGTCCATCGGAATTTAATTTAAATTCGGAAAAATCCATCAGACTCTCAAAGGAAGTCATACGGATTCCATTCTGGATGCACTCTTCTTTAAAATCAGCACAATTGATTTCTCTCTGACTCACATACATTCCGGAAAGTCCTTTCACGCCCGGACATTCCAGGATCTTAAAAAGCTCTTCCTTTTCCAGTGTATCGGTCACAACCACACACGGAATATCCGTAATATTAACAACGGAATTCAGATCCAGACGGTGCATAAATACAATCTGGCTACTGTAAGTCTGGATCAGATGCTGCTGCTTAAATAATGCATCAAAGTCATTCAGTGACACCGCGATCTTCTCTTTCCCAAACCGCTTTGCCACCGATTCGATCAGTTTCTGTGAATCCGGCTTTGAAAAATTCAGCATGGCACGCTTTGCACCGGTGTAGAGGATTTTCTTGACATCCTCCTGCCGCTTTACATTTCCTCCGGCAACCATCGGGATCCGGATCACGCGGTTGATCTTTTTCATCAGTTCAATGGACTCATCATGATCCTGGTCCGTATTTGACAGGTCAAATACCAGAAGTTCATCCGCCCCGTTATCGCTGTACTCTTTTGCCAGCGCGATCACATCTTCAGATACAACTGTCGGGTCATCAAACCATTTTACCGCCTTCCCTCCAAGGATAAAAATGCAGGGAATCAATCTTTTATAACTCATACGAGAAACTCCTTTTATCTTTTTACAGACTGCCTTTTGTAGACCACACTTCTTTCATCCGTGGTTCTTCGGATACAGCCATATCAAGCGCTTTTCCAAATGCTTTAAATAACGCCTCTGCCATATGATGGTTGTTGCCGCCATCCAGGACTTTCAGGTGCAGGTTCATTGCACCACTGTAGGAAACAGCATAGAAAAATTCTTTTACCATCTCCGTGTCCAGTTCTCCTAATTTATCACAGGTAAATGTGGCGTCAAAATTCAGATATGGTCTTCCGGAAAGGTCGATTGCCGAAAGCACCAGTACCTCATCCATCGGAAGCATAAAATGTCCATACCGCTTGATTCCTTTTTTATCTCCCAGTGCTTTTGCAATGGTCTGTCCCAGCACGATTCCGGTATCCTCGATCGTGTGGTGGCTGTCTACCTCCAGGTCTCCGGTAACTTTGACAGTCAGATCAAAAAGTCCATGTCTTGCAAAGCCGGAAAGCATATGGTCAAAGAAACCGATGCCAGTGGAAATGTCAGTCTTTCCTGTTCCGTCCAGATTCAGTGTCATCTCGATCTGTGTCTCTTTTGTCACACGACTGCAGGATGCAACTCTGCTCTCCATCTTTTAGCCCTCCTCTTCAAAACGTACATGGATCGAATTGGCATGTGCAGTCAGCTGTTCCGCTTTTGCAAAGCTTTCGATATCCTTATGTACCTTCTGCAGTGCTTCTCTTGAATAAGAGATGATACTGGATTTCTTAATGAAATCGTCTACAGAAAGCGGGGAAAAGAATTTAGCGGTTCCGTTGGTCGGAAGGATATGGTTTGGTCCGGCGAAATAATCGCCCAGTGGCTCGCTTGCATATTCTCCGATAAAGATGGCACCTGCATTGCGGATTTTTGTCATCACTTCAAACGGATTCTTTGTCTGGATCTCCAGATGCTCGGATGCGATCTCATTTGCCACGTCGATCACATCTTCCATCGTATCGGCAAGCAGAATATATCCGTAATTATCCAGAGATTTGGAAATGATCTCTGCTCTTGAAAGTTCTTTTAAGAAACCATCTACCTGATCGGATACCTCATGTGCCAGCTTTTCACTTGTCGTAACAAGAATTGCGGAAGCGAGCTCATCATGCTCTGCCTGGGAAAGCAGGTCTGCCGCAACATATCTCGGATTAGCTGTCTCATCTGCCACAACCAGGATTTCACTTGGTCCTGCAATGGAATCAATGCTGACATGACCGTAAACTGCTTTCTTTGCAAGTGCTACATAGATATTTCCAGGTCCTACGATCTTGTCAACCTTCGGGATACTCTCTGTTCCGTATGCAAGGGCTGCAATTGCCTGTGCACCGCCGACCTTGTAGATCTTATCCACACCGGCTTCTTTGGCTGCAACCAGTGTATTCGGACTTACTTTTCCATTTTTTCCAGGAGGCGTTACCATGATGATCTCATCCACACCGGCAACCTTTGCCGGCATCACATTCATCAGTACCGAAGACGGATAAACTGCCTTTCCTCCCGGCACATACACGCCGACTCTGTGAAGCGGAGTGATCTTCTGCCCAAGAATGGTTCCGTCCGGTTTACTGTCAAACCAGCTGTTCTGACGCTGTTTTGCATGATAACTTTCGATATTGTCTTTTGCTTTGCGGATGACTGTAAGAAGTGTATCATCAACCTGCGCATATGCTTCTTCAATTTCTGCATCTGTGACGCGGATAGTCTCTTTTGTCACATCAGCTTTGTCAAATTCTTTTGTATAGGCAAAAAGGGCTGCGTCCCCTTCATTTTTTACTTTATCAAGGATCTGAGCTACTGTGGATTCAAATTTCCCATAGTTATTCGGGCTTCTTTTCAGCAGATTCTCAAGAATATCCTTTGTTGATTCTTTTGTTAATTTTACTGTACGCATCTTTACATCTCCTCCTGAAGAACTCTTCTTAAGTCTTCAATAAGTTTACGGATTCTCTCATTTTCCATCTTCATGCTCACCTGATTGACTACCATTCTGGCAGACAACGGGCAGACCTCTTCCAGCACCTTCAGTCCGTTTTCCTTCAGTGTACTTCCGGTCTCCACAATATCTACGATCACTTCAGACAGACCAACGATGGGTGCCAGTTCAATAGAACCGTTTAATTTGATCAAATCTACTGTCTGGTGTTTTCTGTTAAAGAAGTAATCCTTGGCAATATTTGGATATTTAGTCGCCACACGAATCAGCTGGTTATTCTCCAGAACTTCTCTGGCACTCTCCGGTCCACAGACACACATCTTACATTTTCCAAATCCAAGATCCATCACTTCATAAAGCTTACGGCCTTCCTCCAGGATCGTATCCTTTCCCACAATTCCGATATCTGCCGCACCATACTCTACATAGGTAGGAACATCCGGCCCTTTTGCAAGGAAGAATTTCATCTTCAGTTCTTCATTGGTAAAGATCAGTTTACGGGAATCTTTATCTTTCATCTCTTCGCAGGTGATTCCTGCTTTCTCAAACATCTCCATTGTTTTGTTGGCAAGTCTGCCTTTTGTCAGGGCAACTGTCAGGTATCTCATGGCTTATCTGGCCTCCTTTTTCAAACGTAATGCCACACATCTGCCCTCTGCACGAAGTTTCTGTGCCTCTTTAATGGCTTCTGTACGGTTCTGTGGCTCGTATTCGATTACTTCCGGCTTCTCCTCTTTCTCAGAGATCAGTTTCTGGCTGGAAAGTGCAAGAAGAAGGTTATCTACTTCAAGAGCAAATCCGATAGATGCCGCAGGTTTGCCAAAGTGTTTCATCAGGCCATTGTAACGGCCTCCCTTGATCATAGGTTCACCGGTTCCGTAAGTATATGCCTGGAAAATGATACCTGTATAGTACTGATATTTACTAAGCATTCCAAAATCGAAAGAGATATACTTTTCATATCCGTAGTTTTTCATAATCTCATAGATTTCTTCCAGTCTGGAAACTGCCTCCAGTGCGCAGGCGTTGTTTGTCAGACTTCTGGCTTTCTTTAAGACTTCTTCTGAACCAAACATCTGTGGGATTTCAGTAAAGGCTTTCTGCATACTGTCTTTAAGTTTCTGTTCTTCTACAAACTCTTCTACTCCGAAAGAATTTTTCTGCGAGATCAAAACACGAAGACGTTCTTCTGCTTCCGGACCGAGTTCGGCTTCTTTTAATAAGGATTTGAAGTAATCTACCTGTCCTACACTGATCTGGAATTCGGTAAGTCCTGATGCAAGAAGGCTCTCGATCGTCATCGCAAGAAGTTCTGCATCTGCCTCCGGAGAATCATCTCCGATACGCTCAACGCCCATCTGTGTGGTTTCTTTGAGATGTCCTCTGTAGCTGGTGTTATTAATAAATGTGTTTCCTGTGTAGCAGAGGCTTACAGGTTCTTTGTCCGGGGAAAAGTAGGTTGCACAGGCTCTGGATACAGACGGGGTGAAGTCAGGTCTGAGTACCAGGGTGTTGCCTTCTCTGTCAAAGAATTTGTAGAGTTCTTTGGAGGGGATGGTTCCTACTTCGCGGCTGAATACTTCA
>ERZ838839.3105-NODE-3105-length-11110-cov-6.837449_pt1 | contig 11110 bp, 9 predicted proteins | sample MGYA00519909_ERZ838839 | MGnify/ENA primary metagenome ERZ838839 (study PRJEB31850, sample SAMEA3708843) | human gut metagenome | biome: human gut; feature: human-associated habitat; material: faeces | place: China | collected 2014 ... | reverse complement strand
CGGCGTCAAGCGCACCACGGGTCAGCACCCCGGCGGCATGGTCGTTGTGCCGGACACCTACGAGATCTACGATTTCTGTCCCATCCAGCACCCGGCGGACGATGTGGCAGGCGGCCTGCTGACCACACACTTCGAGTTCAAGTACCTGCACGATACCCTGCTCAAGCTGGACGAACTGGGCCACGATATGCCCACCTTCTACAAGTATTTTGAGGAGTACACCGGAATCCCCATCGATAGTATCCCCATGAACGACCCTAAGGTGTACAGCCTGCTGACCAGCCCCGAAGCGCTGGGCGTGACCCCGGAACAGATCGACAGCCAGACCGGAACCTTCGGCATCCCGGAAATGGGCACCAACTTCGTGCGCGGTATGCTGGTGGAGGCACGGCCCAAGAACTTCTCCGAGCTGATCCAGATCTCGGGCCTGTCCCACGGAACGGACGTGTGGACCGGCAACGCGGACGAGCTGATCCGCAGCGGCACCTGCACCATTGCGGAGGTCATTGGCTGCCGTGACAGCATCATGCTGTACCTGCTGCGCAAGGGTCTGGAACCCAAGATGGCCTTTGATATCATGGAGGCCGTGCGTAAGGGCAAGGTGGCCAAGGGCGGTTTCAAGGATGGCTGGGAGGAAGCCATGCGGGAGCACGAGGTGCCGGACTGGTACATCGAGAGCTGCCGCAAGATCAAATATATGTTCCCCAAGGCCCACGCGGTGGCCTATCTGATGAGTGCCATCCGTCTGATGTGGTTCAAAATTTACAAGCCGCAGGCCTTCTATGCGGTGTACTTCACCGTGCGCGGCGACGACATCGACTATGAGGCCGCCATCGGCGGGGCTGCTGTGGCCCGTGCTCACATGGAAGAGGTCAAGCGCCGCCTGAAGGAGGAAAAGAACGCCAAGGACGAGGACGTTCTGGTGAGCCTGCAGCTGGTGAACGAAATGCTGGTGCGCGGGTACGAGTTCTTGCCCATCGAGCTGGGCAAGAGCCGCGGCTCCAAATATGTGGTGGAGGACGGCAAGGTGCGCCTGCCATTCAGTTCTCTGAAGGGTCTGGGCGGTGCTGCTGCCGACGCGCTGGAGCGGGTGACCATCCACGGCGAAGAGTACCTCTCGGTGGAAGAGCTGCAGCAGGCCTCCGGCGTCGGTCAGGGCATCCTGGACCGTCTGCGTCAGGTGGGCGCACTGGGAGACCTGCCCGAGAGCAGCCAGGTGAGCTTCTTCTGATAAAAAACTTGACACCATATGTGACACCACATATAATAGAAGCAGGAGCATGAACGATGTCAAAATGGGATAAACTGATCGCACGCATCTGTGCACTTTCCAAGGATATGCGGTTCGATGAGCTGCGCAAGGTGCTGGAAAGCTACGGCTATGTGATGTATGCGCCCCGGAGCGGGAGCAGCCACTACACCTTCCGCAAGGCGGGGTGCCAGCCGATCACGATCCCGAAGCATGAGCCAATCAAAAAGGTATACGTTGAGATGGTGAGGCAGATCGTAGAGAGTGAGGCGAAGAACGATGAAAACACTGAATGAATATCTTGCCATGCCCTATCGGATGGAGATCGTGGAGGACCGGGAAGAGGGCGGTTTCGTGGTTTCCTTTCCGGAGCTGCCGGGCTGCATTACCTGCGGCGAAACGCTGGAAACCGCTGTGGCGAACGCACAGGATGCCAAAAAAGCCTGGCTGGAAGCAGCCCTTGCGGACGGTGTGATGATCCAGGAGCCGGACAGTCTGGAAAAATACTCCGGACAGTTCAAGCTGCGGATGCCGCGCAGCCTGCACCGCGCATTGGCAGAACACTCCCAGCAGGAGGGCATCAGCATGAACCAATACTGTGTGTATCTGCTGGCCAAGAACGACGCTCTGCACGCGGGCTGACAAGCGGACAGCGACACAACAAAAACTCCCCCTGCGGTGGGCATTTGCTCACGGCAGGGGGAGTTGCTGTTTTTCATGGAACAGGTCAGCCGGAGGAATTGCTTACTCCACGCTGATCATATAATAATACACGGGCTGACCGCCGCGGATGTGGCTGACCTCCACATGGTTGGGGCACTTGGCCTTGACCATCTCGGTGACCTTCTCGGCGTCCTCATCGCTGACGTCGCAGCCGGAGATGATGGTGACGAAGCTGGAGTCCTTTTTGCACATACCCCGGGCCAGACGATAGGTGGCCTTGGTGATATCGGTGGAGGTGGAAACGATCTTGCCGTTCTCCAGTGCCATGATCTCGCCCTTCTTGATGCGCTTGCCGTCGTACTCGCTGTCGCGGGCGGCGTAGGTGATCAGGCCGGTGGACACCTTGTCGGCAGCCGCCATCATGTTGATGGTGTTGGTCTCGGCGTTCACGGAGGGGTCGAAGTTCAGCATGGCGGTGATGCCCATGGGCACGGTGCGGGTGGGCAGAACCACGACCTGACGGTCGGCCAGTTTCTCGGCCTGCTCGGCGGCCATGATGATGTTCTTGTTGTTGGGCAGAACGAACACGGTCTTGGCCGGCACGCTCTGGATGGCTGCCAGAATGTCCTCGGTGGAGGGGTTCATGGTCTGGCCGCCGGAGACCACGGCGTCCGCAGCCAGGTCGGTGAACACGGACTTCAGGCCCTCACCGGCAGCCACGGCCACAAAGCCGTAGTCACGGCTGGGGTCCACAGCAGCGTAGACGAACTCGCTGGCCTGAGAGGGAGCCTTCTCGGCAGAGGCCTGCTTCTCCAGGCTCTTGCCCTGCTTCTGGCGGGCCAGGAACTGCTCGTGCATATTCTCGATCTTGAAGTTGGTGAGGTAGCCGTACTTGATGGCCTCGCTCAGGATCTTGCCGGGGTCGGCGGTGTGGACATGGAGGTTGATGACGTCATCGTCCTCGATGCAGACGACGCTGTCGCCGTTGGACTCGGCGAAGGCGCGCATCTTTGCGGCGCTTGCGCCCTCGTTCTTATTGATGAGGAACTGGGTGCAGTAGCCGTTCTTGATGTCCTCCACCTTCATCAGGTCATCGGTGAACACGCCCTTGCCGGCGTTCTCAGTGGAGAGCTTTGCCTTGTTGGGGGCAGCCTCGCCGCCAGCCACGATGGGTTCGCCGTGGAACACCTTGCCCATGCCCTCAAAGATGATCAGGATGCCCTGACCGCCTGCGTCCACGACGCCGGCCTTCTTCAGAACAGGCAGCAGGTTGGGGGTGTCGTCCAGGGCTTCCTGACCGGCAGCCATCACAACGTCCCACAGGGCGGGCACGTCGGCGGCATCGCTGGCGGCAGCCTTTTCGCTGGCCACGCGGGCCACGGTGAGAATGGTGCCCTCGGTGGGCTTCATCACGGCCTTGTAGGCACCCTCGACGCCCTTCTGCAGGGCAGCCACGATGTCGGCCACGTCAGCTTCCTTCTTGCCTTCCAGCGCCTTGGAGAAGCCGCGGAACAGCAGGCTGGTGATAACACCGGAGTTGCCGCGTGCGCCGCGCAGCATGGCGGAAGCAGCGGTCTTGGAAGCCTCACCCACGGTGCAGCTGTCGTCCAATGCTTCCAGCTCGCGCACAGAAGCACCCACGGTCATGCCCATGTTGGTGCCAGTGTCGCCATCAGGAACAGGGAAAACGTTCAGCTCGTCCACGCGGGAGCGCTGATTGTTGATGTTGTTGGCGCCAGAGATAATGGCGTCACGCAAAATCTTACCAGAAATCATTCTTTTTTACTCCTTGTACTTGCCGGAAAAGCCCGGCGCATTCGGATGAACCAACAAAAATCAGGCGATCACATCGTCTACCGAAACCACAACGCGGGCAACCTTCAGGCCGGTAGCCTGCTCCACCTCGTCCTTGACGCGGTGAGAGATGCTGCGTGCGGCGGTAGAAATGTTCAGGCCATAGCTCACTGCAATGTGCAGTTCGATCACCAGACGACCATCCTCCTGCGTGACACGGACACCCTTTTCCGGGTAATCAGAACCGTGCACCATGCTTCTGACGGCATCGGTCATATCACGGGGTGCCATTGCGGCAACACCGTAACACTGTTTGGCTGCTTCACCTACCAGAGTAGCAAAATACCCGGACGTAAAGCTGACATCCCCCAGAGGGAAACGGGAAGTGATCATAGTCGCTCTGCTCCTTTATGTTATTTTCATAAAACACATTCAAGGTCTGGTGCGCAGCGGCGGACAGATACACATACTGCGCCGAGAAACACCCACATTATTATACAACTTTGGGGCGCGCTTGTACAGCGCAAAATGCTGGTATATCAACTTTTTGCGCAGGTTTCTGCATTGGCGGCATGGTTCGGGCGGCTTCGCACCGGGAAGGTGATAGCATAACGGACGCTGGTTGCTTTTTATCAAAACCGAAAGTATGACGAAAGAAAGCAAACAATCTGTTAAAAAAATATAAAAGGTGGGTGATAACTCTTTATTCGACTATGAAAAAGTGCTAAAATAGAAACAAGGATAGGGACTGCGGCGCAGGGTCCCGCTTGTGCGGATGAACTGCGTTATTTTTTGCGCACGGCGCGTGGAACAATGTTTAGGAGCTGTTGTCATGAATATTCTGTTTTTCCTTTCACCCAAGCAGGATCTGATGTATGTTTACGACGATTTCACCCTTCGGCAGACGCTGGAAAAGTGGGAGAATAACCGCTACGCGTCCATTCCGGTGCTCAACCGGCAGGGAAAATATGTGGGCACCCTGACCGAGGGCGACATTCTCTGGGGGCTGAAAAAGTTCCATGGTCTGGATCTGGAAGCGGCTGAGGATGTCCCCATTTCGGCCTTCCCGCACAAGCGCGACTACAAGGCTGTCACCGTGACCACCAGCATGGATCAGCTGATCGAAGCGGCCATGAACCAGAACTTTGTGCCGGTTGTGGATGACCGCGGCATCTTCATTGGCATCGTGCGCAGGCAGGCGATCATCCGTTACTGCTATGAGAAGGCCCGCACAGAGCAGCAGGCCCATGAGCAGCGCATCCCGGAATATGCCGCTGTGCATTGAACGATATAAATAGGTGGCCAGCCGCCCGGTTCCGCATCTGAAGCCGGGCGGCTTTTTGTCTGCAAAATGCGTTGAAAATCCGATTTATAGTACCTGCTGTGTGCGATAATACAGCCATGGAACAAAAACGTTCTGAAAAGCTGCAAAAAACGAGATACAGGAGGGAACACGGATGAAAGATTTTGAACTGCGTTATGTTGGAAGCCATGTGGAAGTATACACCGGCAGCGGAGTGTTCCTGTTTTCGGCCGATACGGTGCGGGAAGCAATGGAAGAACTGGCAGAGTAAGCGCCCGCAAACAGACAGGGACTTCGGTGCAAATGTAAAATTGATGTAAAATAATTGAAAAGGAAAGAGCACGAATTCATTAAGAGACGGAAAAATGTGTAGAAAAAGTGATTTTCTTGTAAAATAAACCTTGTTGTGACAGGATAAAAAATGATATAATAGATCCAAGCGCGGTCATTGTGCGCCGTTCTGCGCAGCAGAGCGGCAGGCCGCAGCATCTGCCGGATCAAGCAGGCCCGGTGTGCGGGCAGGGCAGATGTACAAGGATCAAAAGGAAGATCATTTTTAGGAGTATCGTTATGGATATCACACACATTACCTCTCTGTTGGGTGGAATTGCGCTGTTTCTGTACGGCATGTCCATTATGGGCGCTGGTCTGGAAAAACTGGCCGGCGGCAAAATGCAGGGCGTGCTGCAAAAGCTGACCTCCTCAACGCTCAAGGGCGTTATTTTTGGCACCCTCATCACGGGTGTCATCCAGTCCTCGGCCGGCACGGTCGTTATTTGTGTCGGTCTGGTAAACTCCGGCATCATGACCCTTACGCAGTCGGTAGGCGTCATTATGGGTGCAAACATTGGTACCACTGTTACCGGCCAGCTGATCCGCATGGCGGATATCTCCGGTGACAGTCTCTGGCTGACACTGATCCAGCCCAAGACCTTTGCGCCCGTGGTGGCGTTTATCGGCTGCATTTTTTATGTGTTCCTGCGCAGCGCTAAAAGGAAGAACATCGGCCAGATCATGCTGGGCTTCGGCATCCTGTTTACCGGCATGAGCCTGATGGACACCGGTGTGGCTCCTCTGCGTGAGAGCGCCGTGTTCCAGAATCTGTTCGTTACCATGACGAATCCCGTTCTGGGCATTCTGGTGGGCGTGGTGGTCACGGTGATCATCCAGTCCTCCTCGGCATCGGTGGGTATCCTGCAGGCACTGTCCAGCACGGGTCTGGTCACCTTCAGCTCTGCCATCCCCATTATTCTGGGCGCACACATCGGCACGGCCTTTACGCCGCTGCTCACCATTGGCGGCTCCTCCAAGGACGGCAAGCGCGCTGCACTGATCCATCTGTACTTCAACATCATTGGCAGCGTGATCCTGCTGGCACTGGTGTATGCGGTGCAGTTCACCGTTGGCATCCCCATGTGGAACGACGTGATGAACAAGAGCACCATTGCAAACATCCACACCCTTTCCAGCGTGTGCGCCATGCTGCTGTTCCTGCCGTGCAGCGGTGTGCTGTCCAAGCTGGCACTGCTCACTGTGCCGGACAGCGCCGAGGAAGCACAGGAGCTGAGCATGCCGGTGCTGGACGAGCGCCTGTTCAAAAGCCCGGCTGTGGCCCTGCAGCAGGCTAAGAGCGCTGTGATCAAGATGTCCCGCCGTGCTGCCCGCAATGTGAATCTGGCTGCACCGCTGCTGCTGAAGATGGACGAGGATACCGTCAGCGCCATCCGGGTGCGTGAAAACCTGATCGACCGCATGGAGGTGGCAATCTCCAACTATCTGATCAAGATGACCGATCAGGAGCTGGGCGACGATGAGAGCCACACTGTGACCGAACTGCTGAATTTTGTTACCGAGTTCGAGCGCATCGGCGACTATGCGGTGAACATTATGGAAAAGGCAGAAGAACTGCAGGAAAAGGAAGCGTCCTTCAGTGAAAGCGCCACCAAGGAGCTGCAGCTGCTGGAGAATGCGCTGAACCGCATCCTGAACCTGACCAACGATGCCTTTGAAAACAGCGATATGCGTCTGGCGGCTCAGGTGGAACCGCTGGAAGAGGTGATCGATGTGATGGCGGAGCGCCTGCGCGACCAGCACATCCTGCGCCTGAAGGACGGCGTGTGCTCCATTGATACGGGTGTCGTGTTCCTGGATGTGCTGAACAATGCAGAGCGTATCTCGGATCACTGCTCCAACGTTGCTGCCCGCCTGATCGGCATGGATGCCGGCGAGGACTACGACTCCCACACCCTCAAGAGCATCATGCACCACAACCCCACCAAGGACTACATGCTGGAATACGAGGAGTGCCGCAAGGCCTACCTTGTTCCGCTGGAAGAAATGGAAGCCTGAACCTGAATGAGAAAAGGACCTCCGGAGAAGCATCCGGAGGTCCTTTTTGCATCACAGTGAAATGGAGTGCTCAGGCACTTTTGGGCAAAGAGACAATGACCCAGCGGTGCGGCCCGTGAAAGCCGTCCACCTTGGCGGCTTTGCTGCAGGTGCCGGGGCTGGGCGGGCCGAGGTGGATACCGCGGTCCAGCTGCTTGCCGCAAAGACGGCACTGGTAATGGAGGGTGATCTGTTCTGACATGAGGAAGCACTTCCTTTTATGATCGCTGCAGGCGGTTAAAAAACTTTACTTCTATTATCATTATATAATTTTTACATCGGGATGTCAATAAAAATAATCAGTAAAAGTAGATAAAAATTGAGCATTCTGCACTCAACCGCCCAGATCTTCCAGCAGCAGGTCCAGTTCCCGTTCGCTGTACACGGTCACACCGCGCTTGATGCGCACGGCATCGTTCTCCGGCAGAAGATTGGTGTAGATGCCGGTGACGGTGACAAGCACATCCGGCTGGCCATTGGTGCCGCAGCGGTAAACGGCCACGCGCCCGCCTTTGTCGCACAGGCGGTAGCTTTGGGCAGCAAGCTCCGGCATGGCCTGTGCGGCAAGGTCTGCTGCGGAGGAAGGCGGTGCTTCGCTGCCGGGGTCGGGCACCGGAAGGCTGAGCTTGGGCAGGGCCATCCAGAACAGGCTGAACACGATGGTGAATACGCACAGCCCGTAGAACAGGCAGGTGCACAGTTTGCGCATGGAGAAACACGCTCCTTTCCGGCTGAAGTATGCCCCAAAACAAGGGGGCACAGTCAATTTTCACACGGGAATGCTGTACTTTGTCCGGCAGATTGTGTTATACTACAGATGATTAGACCTATCAGGGCCGAAGATTGGTTCTTGCCCGCGTTCTGTGCACGTGCTATAATATGGTATTGCGTGCAGTTCTGTGCGCTTTGATGGAAAAGTACCAGCGCATGGCGCTGAAAAAGCAGCCTGAATGTTAGGAGGCGATTTCTATCTCCGATATGAGAAAGATCAACCGTGCCGGTGAGGGGCATTCCCCGGCACCGGCGGGGCGGAAGGTAAATGTGAGCAACAGCCGCCGGGAGTCCCAGCCGGGACCCAGACGCGGCCGGGAACCCAAAGAACCAAAGGAACCCTGTGAAAAGGGCAGACATCCCATTCTGCGCTTCATTGGCCGAACCGTTGCTACACTGATTTGTCTGGGCATCATGGCAGGCAGTCTGGTGGCAGTGGGTGCTGTGTATTACGTGGTGCAGGCTACCGCCAACGACGGCGACCTGCTGGATCTGGACAACATTGAGCTGAGCCAGTCCAGTGTGGTGATGGCCACCGACCCGGACACCGGTGCACAGGTGGAGTATGCCACGCTGCGCTCTTCCAACAGCCACCGCGTGTGGGCGGATCTGGAGCAGATCCCCACGAACCTGCAGTATGCGTTCATCTGCACCGAGGATAAGGACTTTTACAACGAGCCCGGCGTCAACTTCAAGCGCACCATCGGCGCAATGGTCAACGAATACCTGCTGCCCATCTACAGCTCCAAGCAGGGTGCATCCACGCTGGAGCAGCAGCTGATCAAGAACCTGACCGACGACAAGAGCGCCAGCGGCATTGAAGGCGCACTGCGCAAGCTGCGCGAGATCTACCGCGCCCTCTGCCTGAGCCGCAGCTATTCCAAGGAGACCATTCTGGAAGCGTACCTGAACACCATCAGCTTTACCGGCACCATTCAGGGCGTGCAGACTGCGGCCAACGAATACTTTAATAAGGATGTCAGCCAGCTGACCCTGTGGGAGTGTGCGACCATTGCGTCCATCACCAAAAACCCCACCAACTATAACCCCTACACCAACCCCGAAAACCTGATCAACCGCCGTAACTTCCTCATGTACAACATGTGGCAGCAGGGCGTGATCAGCGAAGAGGACTACCGCAACGCAGCGGCCCAGCCGCTGGTACTGGCCGAGGAAGAGGATACTAAGAAGAATTCTTCCGTTACCTCTTACTTTACCGATGCACTGTTCACCGAGCTGGTGCAGGACATCATGGACAAGGAAAACATTTCGGAATCCGAGGCACAGAAGCTGCTGTACACCGGCGGCTTTACCGTTGAGTCGACTGTGAACACCAAGGTGCAGTCCGCCATGGAAAACCTGATGCTCAACACGGACGATGCCTACTTCCCGGCCGGCTGGCATGAGGAAGAGGTGACCTCCATCTCGGACGACGATGTACAGGTGATGAACGAGGACGGTACGCCCAAGACCCGCACCGGCGACGACGGTACCGTTTACTATTACCGCAATGTGCGTACTCAGGCAGCCATGGTCACGCTGGACTATGACGGCAATGTGATCGCCATTGTGGGTGGTCTGGGCGAAAAGAACAAGAGCCTCTCGCTGAACCGTGCCTACAGTGTCACTCGTCAGACGGGTTCTACCATCAAGCCTATCGGTGCGTATGCACTGGGTGTAGAGTATGGTCTGGTGAACTGGTCCACCATGCTCAACAACTCGCCCTTGTATCAGAAGCAGGATATGGTGATCCGCGATGAGGATTACTGCCGCAAGAACGGCCTGATGGGCCTTTCCGACAAGCAGCTGCGCGCTTATCCCAACGCATGGCGCAGCTGGCCCCGCAACTATGGCGGCAACTACGGCGACAACAGTGATGTGCCGCTGTGGAACGGTCTGGCCCGCTCGCTGAACACCATTGCGGTGCGTGTGGGTGATCTGGTGGGCGCAAGCAACATCTTCAATTTTGTGTACAACACCCTGCAGCTGAACACGCTGGACCCGGTAAACGATGTGGGTCTGGCGCAGATGGTCATGGGCAGTCAGACCCATGGCGTTACGCCCACGGCGCTGGCAGCTGCGTTCCAGATCTTCTACGATGGCCAGTACACCACCCCGCACCTGTATACCCGCGTGCTGGACCGTGACGGCAATATCTATCTGGAGAACAACTCCACCAGCTATCAGGCCCTGACCCCGGATACCGCTTATGTGATGAACCGCCTGCTGAAGAACGTGCTGTACTCCAGCGTGGGTACCGCCGGCGGCCGCTACCCCAACTCCAACGGCATGGAAGCCTTTGGCAAGACCGGTACCGCCAGCGACGAAAAGGATCTGTGGTTCGTGGGCGGCACGCCGTACTACGTTACCGCCGTGTGGTGGGGCTACGATGCACCCTATGATATGACCAAGACGCTGGGTAAGCAGCAGGCCAAGACCCGTACCTGTGTTATGGCGTGGAAGGCGCTGATGGAACAGGTGCAGGCAAACCTGCCGTATAAGGCATTCCCGACCTCTGCCGGTGTGGTGGAGCGCCGCTACTGCACCCAGAGCGGCCTGCTGGCAGGCGGCTCCTGCCCCAGTACCGCCGTGGGCTACTACCGCGCCGATGATCTGCCTGGCACCTGCAACTACTCCCATGCAGCAGCTCCTGCAGCGGCTGCACCTGCGGAGACTGCGGCACCGGAGCAGGCTGTCATTCCTGCGGATACAGGTAATCAGGATACAGACTGATCTGTAGCCATATGAAGGACAAAGGCGTACTATCGGCACCGGCGCGGGGTGAATCCGGCAAGGAAATACCGCGCTTGCCGCAGCAAAACTGGATAATCTGACAAAAACGCATCCGACCTCTTGCATTGCAGGGGGCCGGATGCTATTATATTCACTGCAAGAACACTTGTGTTTGTGAGGTGAACAAGTTGGAACGCCGCTTTTATCTG
>ERZ838839.3104-NODE-3104-length-11114-cov-2.662628_pt1 | contig 11114 bp, 5 predicted proteins | sample MGYA00519909_ERZ838839 | MGnify/ENA primary metagenome ERZ838839 (study PRJEB31850, sample SAMEA3708843) | human gut metagenome | biome: human gut; feature: human-associated habitat; material: faeces | place: China | collected 2014 ... | reverse complement strand
CTTCTGTGATCTGCTCTGTTGTCATTCCATATTTTGAATCTCCCGGATTATCCATGATATCATTACTGATCTTGAACATTCCGCCCGGATTGTAACGACAGCTGATAGTCTCCGGAATATGTCCGATTGCTTTTTCAAGAAAATCAATGTGTGTGATATCATCCAGGTTGATGATCGCATTCAGCTTATCTGCCAGTACGAATTCTTCTGCAGGTGTATCATTCGAAGAAAACATAATATCCTCTCCTGTTGCCCCGATCGCATCGGAAAGCATCAGTTCTGTATAAGAAGAACAGTCACATCCGCATCCGTATTCTCTCAAAATATTGATCAGAAATGGATTCGGTGTTGCCTTTACTGCAAAATATTCTCTATATCCCTTATTCCATGAAAACGCTTCTTTTAAGGCTTTCATATTCTCACGCATTCCTTTTTCATCATATAAGTGAAATGGTGTCGGATATGTTTTGATTATCTCATCCAACTGTGCTTTTGTTACAAATGGTTCTTTTTTCATCAATCTCTGTTCTCCTCTCGTATCGATAATAATTTTATCTCATTCGCAAGTGCTGTCTTGTATAATTCCACAAAGTTTTTTTGTCCGGAATAAAGACACGTATTCATGCTTCCTTCTCCGTATTCACCTGTCAGTACATATTTGGAGTCAGCAATGACTCCGACCTGCATTCCTCTGCTCTCTCCGAGATATACTTTTGCATTGCGGAAAGTTGCCGGCTGATCCGTAATGATCACAACCTTTTTTCTCGCTTCCATCAGTGCATCCAGTTCCCGGATCAGAAGTAACAGATAATTTCTTGTACAGCTGATATAAACTCTCTGATCTACCTGCGATAACAGATTCTTTATCTTATTCAGTATATTCTCTGCGCCTTCGATCGTAATATATCCTTCTGCGTATGCTTTTTCCGATGGCATATGTTCCTGCAGCCATCTTGCGGATTCTTCCAGCTTGCGGACACGATTCTTGCAAAACTCGTTGAGCGGGACAGGCACATACTTCCTGGTACTTGCCTCTTCCACAAGATATGCCGCACCTTTCTCTGTCATACTTGCCAGAGAATTATATGCATTAGACCTGGATATTCCTGTCTGTTTTGCAACCTCATACCCTGTTACCTTTCCCTCTGTCAGCAGGCACTGATAAATGCTTGCCTCCTGTCTTGTAAGTCCGAATTCCATCAGGCGTTCTGTAAATGATGTCTGTTCCATCTTAATCATTCACCTCTGGGTTCATTAGTAGTTCTCTACAGGAACACTATAAGTGAATTTTCTCTGTATGTCAAGGAGAATCTTTCTCAAAAACAACTGGAAAACAATCAAAAAAACAGAAAGCTTCAGACCCGAATATTTCAAGCCCCTTTGCTTTCTGTTTTTCTATACCAAAGTATGCAAGAGAAGTTGCCGGTGACAAGTTCTCTGTATTGCCATGCTCATTTATAATCTTCTATTTTCTGTCATCTACCATAGCGATTCTCATCATATTGCTTACGGTTCTGTTCTCAGATACATTCGTAGATGGAATTCCAAGTGTTAACACAACCATATCTCCTGCTTCTGCAAGCTGTTTTGCACAGATCAGATCGATCGCATTATCACAGATATCTTCTGCTGTGTATACTGCAACTGATTTCAGTGGTCTGACACCCCAGTTGATCTGCATTCTTCTCAGCGTTGCTTCATTTGGGCTGATACCGATAATACCTGTCTTTGGTTTGAACTTAGATACAACTCTTGCTGTAGCACCGGATACAGTAGGTGTTACGATACATTTTGCACGAAGGTTATTTGCTGTTGTTACCGTCGCATGTGCAAGTGCGCTGGATGCGCTCTTAAGTCTGTGTTCTCCAGCTTTTCTGAGGATCATATCATAGTCCAGGTGTTCCTCTGTATTCTCAACAATGTGAACCATCATCTGCAGTGCTTCTAATGGATATTTACCCTGTGCGGTCTCTCCGGAAAGCATCACTGCATCTGTTCCGTCGTATACCGCATTGGCAACGTCTGTAACCTCTGCTCTTGTTGGACGCGGGTTACGCATCATTGAATCCAGCATCTGTGTAGCCGTGATAACCGGTTTGAAGTTATCGTTACATTTCTGGATAATTGTTTTCTGAAGGTATGGAACTTCTTCGGCAGGAATCTCAACACCAAGATCACCTCTGGCTACCATGATTCCGTCTGCACAGCGGATGATCTCATCGATGTTCTTGATTGCCTCAAAGTTTTCAATCTTGGCAATAACCGGAATATATGGAGCTTTACATTCTCTTAAGAATGATTTGATCTCCAGGATACATTCTGCATTTCTTACGAAAGAAGCAGCGATAAAGTCTACGCCCTGTTCTACACCGAATTTCAGATCGTCACGGTCTTTGTCTGTGATAGCAGGAAGACGGATTGCTACGTTCGGTACGTTAACACCCTTCTTCTCTCCAAGTTCACCGCCATTGACAACTTCACAGTTGATGTTATTGCCCTTTTTATCTTTTACCTTCAGCTCGATCAGACCGTCATCAATCAGGATTGTGCTTCCGGCTTTGACATCTTCTACCAGACCTTTATATGTAATAGATACGATCTTATTGTCTCCTACGATCTCATCTGTTGTCAGGGTAAATGTCTCGCCTGCTTCAAGCTGTACTTTCTTTCCGTCTTTTAATACACCTGTACGGATCTCAGGTCCTTTTGTATCCAGAAGAATCGCGATTGGTTTGTTCTCTTCCTCGCGGATCTTCTTTAACATATCCATACGACCTTTTTGCTCCTCATGATCACCATGAGAGAAGTTAAATCTTGCGATGTCCATTCCATTCTGGACTAACTTTCTCATCAGAGATTCATCGTTGGTATTTGGTCCCATTGTACAGATAATCTTTGTTTTTTTCATATTTTCCCTATTCCTCTCTTAGTTATTTAACATGTGTATGTGTGAACAAATGATCCTGGCAATATTCATAATTGCCATTACATTTTGAGCAATACCGGAATTCCAGATTCGGATCATCCATTTCTGTTCTTCCGCAGATTGCACATCTGTGTTTTGCTCCATTTGCATAGACATTCACCGGTCTTTCTGCCTGTCTCATCTTGCGCTTGAAATCATTCTTTCTCTTCATCTGGCCCGGTGAATACGGCTTCATATTCCGTGAACTTAAGAAAAAAATGATAAAGTTCAGGATCGAGATGAACGCAGCAAGTGCATTCGCCTTATAATATATGCCATAGTCACCTCCGCCGTAGGCCGGAAGAAAAGCCTGTACGATCGCATACACAAAATACAGACCATCCAGCATCGCCAGCCATTTGATCTTGATCGGTATGACAAAGAACAATAACAGCTGGATATCCGGGTAGAGTGCCGCAAATGCAAAGAATAGCGACAGATTCAGATACCATGTATCCATCGGTAACACAGCGCCTGTCAGTAAATATGCCAGTATGGCTCCTATTACAATAAAGAGCATTCCCGAAAAGAAATACAGATTAAAACGAAAAGCCCCCCACGCTGCCTCTAACTGCTTCCCTATCATATAATAGAGATACAGTACAAATACAATAAAAATCAGGCTGTCAGATGGAGGCTGGATAATAAACGTAACGATTCTCCATATCTGCCCCTGAAGAATCTTACCGGCATCCAGGCTCAGGAACTGGCTATAGAACGTCGGATTGATCAGATTCAGCACAAATCCGGCTGCATATAATATTATAATATAAGTCATGAGATTTGGAATCGCATATCTGCTAAATTTCCGTTCAAGTTTGTCTAACCAATTGTTCATATAACTGCTCCTTTATGTTTATTCTCACACTGTAGATATTCTACCTTCCTGAGAGATATTTGTCAATTATGCCAAGTAAAGTTCATCTCTTTTTAACATATCTTCAACATTTGTTAATTGTCTTTTGGCCACTTTTGTCGTATAATGTTACAGGTCACAATTAAGCAAAATGCATTTAATAAGAAGAAAGACATATATTTTAATATGATAAGGAGTTACATAATATGAATCAAAAGGAATTATACACACTTGGTATCGACATCGGTTCTACGACCGTAAAGATTGCCATATTAGATGAGAATAATGAAGTGGTATTTTCTGATTATGAGAGGCATTTCGCTAACATCCAGGAAACTCTTTCCGATCTGTTAGGAAGAGCGATACATAAATTAGGTCCTGTCCATGCATCACCGGTCATCACCGGTTCCGGCGGACTGACACTTGCGAAACACCTTGGAGTACCATTCGTACAGGAAGTTATCGCCGTATCAACTGCTCTTCAGGACTATGCACCTCAGACAGACGTTGCTATCGAGCTTGGCGGGGAAGATGCCAAGATCATCTACTTTGAAGGTGGTAATGTAGAGCAGCGTATGAACGGCGTCTGTGCCGGTGGTACAGGATCCTTCATCGACCAGATGGCTTCTCTTTTACAGACTGATGCCTCCGGACTGAATGAATATGCGAAAAATTATAAAGCTCTCTATACCATTGCCGCACGATGTGGTGTATTTGCCAAGACAGATATCCAGCCTCTGATCAACGACGGTGCTGCCAAAGAAGACCTTGCTGCTTCTATATTCCAGGCAGTTGTCAACCAGACGATCAGCGGACTGGCTTGTGGTAAACCGATTCGCGGACACGTCGCATTCCTCGGAGGACCGCTTCACTTTCTCTCTGAGCTGCGCGAAGCATTTATCCGCACACTGAAACTGGACGATGAACACATCATCGCCCCGACACATTCCCATCTGTTTGCAGCAGTCGGATCTGCTCTGAATTCCAAGAAAGATCTGGACGTGGCACTCATCGATATGCAGCGCCGTCTGGAAGGAAAAATCAAGATGGAATTCGAAGTAGACCGTATGGAGCCGCTGTTTGCAACGGAAGCAGATTTTAAGGAATTTGAGGAACGTCACGCAAAACATCAGGTGCCAGTCAAAGATCTTGCAACTTATCAGGGAAAAGCATTCCTCGGTATCGATGCAGGTTCTACAACAACCAAGGCAGCCCTGGTCGGCGAAGACGGTACTTTATTATATTCTTTCTATCATAATAACGATGGAGATCCGCTTGGTACAACGATTTCTGCAATTAAAGACATTTACAGCAAACTGCCGGAAGGCGTGGAAATTGTCCACTCCTGCTCTACCGGATATGGCGAGGCGCTGATCAAGGCAGCTCTCTTGTTGGACGAAGGAGAGGTCGAGACCGTCTCTCACTACTACGCCGCTTCTTTCTTTGAGCCAGACGTAGACTGTATCCTCGACATCGGCGGCCAGGATATGAAATGTATCAAGATCAAGAATCAGACTGTTGACAGCGTGCAGTTAAACGAAGCGTGTTCATCCGGATGCGGTTCTTTTATTGAAACATTTGCAAAATCACTGAATTATACCGTCGAAGACTTTGCTCACGAAGCATTATTTGCCAAGAATCCGATTGACCTTGGTACCCGTTGTACTGTTTTCATGAATTCAAAAGTAAAGCAGGCTCAGAAAGAGGGTGCGGAGGTTGCTGATATTTCGGCTGGTCTTGCTTATTCTGTAATCAAGAACGCATTATTTAAGGTTATCAAGGTATCCGATGCATCTGAACTCGGTAAACACATCGTTGTTCAGGGAGGAACCTTCTACAACAACGCCGTACTGCGAAGCTTTGAAAAGATCGCCAACTGCGAAGCAATTCGTCCGGACATCGCCGGTATCATGGGCGCATTCGGTGCTGCACTGATCGCCAGAGAACGTTATGAAGGCCAGGAGACTTCCATGCTGAGTAAAGAGCAGATGGAGACACTGGAATATTCCACTTCCATGACTAAATGCCACGGCTGTACTAACAACTGCCGTCTGACCATAAATAAATTTTCCGGCGGACGCCGCTACATCTCCGGCAACCGCTGCGAACGCGGACTTGGTAAAGAGAAGAAGAAAAATCCGGCTCCGAACCTGTTCGCTTATAAAAATGAACGTTATTTTGGTTACACGCCATTAGATCCATCCGAAGCAAAACGTGGAACGGTTGGTATTCCAAGAGTTCTCAACATGTATGAGAACTATCCGTTCTGGTTTACTTTCTTCACAAAACTGGGATATCATGTGTTACTCTCTCCTGCTTCTACACATAAGATTTATGAACTTGGTATTGAATCTATTCCGAGCGAATCCGAGTGTTATCCGGCAAAGCTGGCGCACGGACATGTACAGTGGCTGATCAACCAGGGTGCAGACTTTATCTTCTACCCTTGTATACCATACGAACGTGGTGAATTTGCCGATGCCGACAATCATTATAACTGCCCGATCGTCACCTCATACGCGGAGAACATCAAGAACAATATGGATCCGATCGTACACGGTGAAGTAGATTTCATGAATCCATTCCTCGCCCTCACAAGCGAAAAGACAATCACAGACGGACTGGTCCGTGAATTTACTTCTGCAAAGAATCTTCCAGCAGAAGAAATCAAAAATGCCGCTCATGCTGCATGGGAAGAACTTGCTGCATGCCGTCAGGACATCCGCAAAAAGGGTGAAGAAACACTCGCTTATATAGAAAAGACAGGAACCCGCGGCATTGTACTTGCCGGTCGTCCATACCATTACGATCCGGAGGTCAACCACGGTATCCCGGAGATGATCACCTCCTACGGACTTGCCGTTCTGACGGAAGATTCCATCTCCCATCTGAATCCGGTAGAACGTCCGCTGATTGTTATGGATCAGTGGATGTATCATTCCCGACTGTACGCAGCAGCCAATTTTGTAAAGACAAGAGATGATCTGGATCTGATCCAGCTGAACTCTTTCGGATGCGGTCTTGATGCCGTAACAACCGATGCTGTTGCAGATATTCTGACCGGTTCCGACAAGATTTATACCTCTCTTAAGATTGATGAGGTTAATAACCTGGGTGCTGCACGTATCCGTATCCGTTCTCTTCTCGCCGCCATCCGCGTCCGCGAGCAGAAACATATGGAGCGCACCATTCGTCCGGCAAATATCGAAAAAATTCCTTTTACAAAGGAAATGAAGGAAACCTATACCATTTTGTGTCCGCAGATGTCACCGATCCACTTTTCACTGATTGAGCCAGCCTTCCAGGAAGCAGGCTACAAACTGGAAGTACTGAAAAATGATAACAAGCATGCAGTTGACATGGGCCTTAAATATGTAAACAATGATGCCTGCTACCCGTCTCTGATGGTAGTTGGACAGATCATGGAGGCTATCCTTTCCGGCAAATATGACACCGACCACCTGGCTGTCATTATTTCGCAGACCGGTGGCGGATGCCGTGCTTCCAATTATATCGGATTTATCCGCCGTGCTCTTAAAAAAGCCGGTTACGGACACATCCCTGTTATTTCAATCAACTTAAGCGGGCTTGAAAGCAATCCTGGATTCAAGATCACCCTTCCACTTGTACTGAAAGGTGTGTATGGTCTGATATTTGGTGATCTCTTCATGCGCTGCCTGTACCGTGTCCGCCCATATGAAGCTGTTCCAGGCTCTGCCAATACCATGCATAAGAAATGGGAAAAGACAGTTATCGAATTTATCAAGAAAGGCTATCCAAGCAGACACGAGTTTAAGCGTCTCTGCCGCCAGATCGTAGAAGATTTTGATTCTCTTCCATTAAAAGATGTCAAAAAGCCACGTGTCGGAGTTGTCGGAGAAATCCTTGTTAAATTCCTTCCAGCTGCCAATAACTACCTGGTAGATCTTCTTGAACAGGAAGGTGCCGAAGCCGTGGTTCCGGATCTGACCGACTTCCTGCTCTACTGCTTCTACAATACAAACTTTAAAGCAGAACATCTCGGCATGAAGAAATCAACCGCCCGCATGGGTAATCTCGGAATCAAGGCTCTGGAATGGTTCCGCAAGCCTGCCGTCGATGCATTAAAAGCAAGTAAACGCTTCGATCCACCATCACATATTGAACACCTGGCTTCGATGGCAAAAGAAATTGTTTCTCTTGGAAACCAGACCGGTGAAGGATGGTTCCTTACCGGAGAAATGCTGGAGCTGATCCACAGCGGTGCACCAAATATTGTCTGCACACAGCCTTTCGCCTGTCTGCCAAACCACGTAGTCGGAAAAGGTGTTATTAAAGAACTGCGTCGCCGTCATCCGGAATCCAACATCGTTGCAATCGATTATGATCCGGGAGCAAGCGAAGTAAACCAGCTGAACCGCATCAAACTGATGCTTTCGACTGCGCAGAAGAAGATGTAGAATTTTAGGATATGTAAAATATATTTGGTTGCAATAAGACGACCAGAGGAAACAAAGTACTCCCTCACATTCAGTTGCACTAACCACTTCGTTCAAGCCTCTTAAGGCAGGAATCGTGTTCAGCAAAGGCTTCCACGATTCCTGAGTCTTGAACTCCGTAGTGCAAATTCATGTGAGGGAGTACTTTGTTTCCTCTGGTCTGTATATTGGTAACTTTGTTTTACATATGCGAAAGTTTTTTGGGTGGTGAGGACTAGGATTTAGGGAATTGCAGTCGGAAGGGAAGATTAGTGTAATATCTTTCTTTACAGTTTTTTCTCTCCGAATTCAGCACCGTCATTTTTACCAGTACAGTTAAACGGTCGATTTTACAAAAAAAGTCCTGCAATTCACTTTTGTGCAATGGAGATGAGACTCAGAAATCATGGAAGCCTTTGCTGAACATGATTTCCGCTCTAAGAGGCTCATCGGAATGGTTTGCACAATGGAATGGGAGGACTTTCTTTTGTACAATCGGCCACCACAACCTTTACATCAAAAAACAGTGAATTCTCCTTCTGGAAAATCCACTGTTTTCTCACATATATTAAGCTTCTTCGACTTCTACTTTTTCGCCAAGAATTTTATCAATACTTACCAGTTTTACGCTGAGTACGAATACCTGTGCTGCAACTTCCAGTTCTTCTGGTGTCGGGAAGGACGGTGCAATTCGGATATTGCTGTCTTTTGGATCCTTTCCGTATGGGAAGGTTGCTCCCGCTTTTGTCATGATCAATCCGGCTTCTTTTGCTTTGGCTACGATTGCTTTGGCACATCCATCCAACGCATCGAAGGAAATGAAGTATCCTCCTCGCGGTGCTATCCAGGAACCAATCTCAAGTCCGCCAAGCTCACTTTCCAGTACACTTAATACGGTGTCAAATTTCGGTCTTAAGATATCTGCATGTTTCTTCATATGCTGAACCATTCCATGGATATCACCGAAGAAACGCGCATGTCTGAGCTGGTTTAATTTATCATGACCGATGGTCTGTACGGACATCATCTTGCGGATTTCCGCAAGGTTTTCATCGGATGCTGCAATTGCTGCAATACCAGAACCCGGGAAGCTGATTTTGGAAGTAGAACCGAATTTGTAAACCATGTTCGGATGTCCTTCTTTTTTACATTCCATCAAAATCTCGATCAGATAATCCTGTTTATCCTCATACAAATGATGGATTCCATATGCATTATCCCAGAAAATACGGAAATCTTCTGCCGCTGGATTTAATTTCGCAAAACGGTGTACGGTTTCATCAGAATAAGTGATTCCCTGTGGGTTAGAATATTTCGGTACACACCAGATACCTTTTACAGCCGGATCATTCTCCACATACTGCTCTACCAGATCCATATCCGGTCCATCCGACGTCATTGGAATATTGATCATCTCAATTCCAAAATGTTCGGTGATTGCAAAATGTCTGTCATATCCAGGTACCGGGCACAGGAATTTTATCTTGTCAAGCTTTGCCCAAGGGGTGCTTCCCATGATACCATGTGTCATCGCTCTTGCAACAGTATCATACATTACGTTCAGGCTGGAGTTACCAAAGATGATAATATTATCCTTCGGTACTTCCATCATATCAGAAAGAAGCTGTTTTGCTTCTTTGATTCCATCGATCACTCCATAGTTACGGCAATCTACTCCTTCTTCGCAGACAAGATCTGATGTGCTCTTAAGTACATCCATCATCCCCATAGAAAGATCAAGCTGTGCTTTGGACGGTTTACCTCTGGACATATCCAGTTTCAGACCTTTTCCTTTAACATCTTCAAATTCTTTTTCCAGTCTGCTCTTTAATTCAAGCAGTTCTTCTCTACTCATATCTCTATATGCAGTCATCTTGAAAACCTCCCATAATCATCAACTAATCATTGTGTGTTTCTTGCCGTACTTTATACTTCCGAAATCTGCCATCTGCAGTTTCTTTCAGCTGTTTTGACAACATCAAAACTCACTACAAGTAGTAAGTATATAGGAAAAATGATTTTTCGTCAACCAATTCTTGCATATAAATATGATATATCGTGATTTTTGTTGATTTAAATGTGATTTTTTGAATTTTTGTTTTTCATTTCATGCATTTTTCCATTTCAATGCTTTTCAAAAAGAGTAGATCAGATTTATATGCAGCATATTTTCTTTTCTCCTGCAGTATGTTTTGCTCTTCTGACAACAAAACACCCGGAACCATTTTCATGATTCCGGGCAAATATATTTACTATTTTACTAATAATGATTTTCCAGTCATATCTGCTGGCTGCTGCATTCCCATCAGCTCGATCAGCGTCGGAGCGATGTCTGCAAGGCATCCGCCTTCACGAAGCTTATATGCAGGATCTGCATTTACAAGAATGAACGGAACCGGGTTCGTTGTATGAGCGGTAAATGGTTCTCCTGTCTCTTCATCGATCAGCTGTTCTGCATTTCCGTGGTCAGCGCAGATAAACATCTGTCCACCAACTTCTTGCACTGCATCAACTGCTTTTCCTACACATTCATCAACAGCTTCAATTGCTTTGATCACTGCTGCTTCTACACCGGTATGGCCAACCATATCCGGGTTTGCAAAATTAATTACGATTACGTCGTACTTGTCCGCTTTGATTGCATCTACAAGCTTGTCACATACTTCATATGCACTCATCTCCGGCTTCAGATCGTAAGTTGCAACCTTAGGCGATTTGACAAGGATTCTGTCCTCTCCCTTGTTCGGTTCTTCTACTCCACCATTAAAGAAGAATGTAACATGTGCATATTTCTCTGTCTCGGCGATTCTTGCCTGTGTCATATCATGTGCTGCTA
>ERZ838839.3091-NODE-3091-length-11175-cov-3.667446_pt1 | contig 11175 bp, 9 predicted proteins | sample MGYA00519909_ERZ838839 | MGnify/ENA primary metagenome ERZ838839 (study PRJEB31850, sample SAMEA3708843) | human gut metagenome | biome: human gut; feature: human-associated habitat; material: faeces | place: China | collected 2014 ... | reverse complement strand
CGCCTACTGCTGTGGTAACGCCCATACGCAGCATGGCATCAAAGATACAGAATTCAATTTTTCCGTCTTTTACCGGGTCCTCATGCATATGAATGTCGATAAAACCAGGAGCCACTACTTTTCCTGTGGCATCAATAACCCTGTCAGCCTCAGGTTCTTCTTCTGTTACAGCCACTACCTTTCCGTCTTCCAGTATCAGGTTTAAATAAGCCTGTACCTGGTTGGCCGGATCGATGAGAAGGCCGTTTTTGATCAGTGTTTTCACGACCTTATCCCTCCTTTTATCTACTCACAAATCCCGCACTTACGTGCTCTACTGCCTGCTTACGCAGGCGATTTAGTATAACTTACCTAAAATCTCATGCTCTGCAAACAGGGCAGTTGCTCCGCCGGTGTGCCAGAATACTACATTGCTTCCCTGAGGAACTTTTCCGCTTCTTACATAGTCGATAAGACCGGCCAATGCCTTTCCTGTGTATACAGGATCCACAAACAGGCCTTCTGTGCGTGCTAACAGGCGGATGGCTTCGCTGGCTGCCTCGTTTGGCTGCTCATAGCCTGGTGCATAGTAGCCGGTATCCATATGAAGGTCTTCTTCTATGGTTACATGGGCCGGGCTCTTTATCAGTGCCAGCACATCATTTGCCAGTTTTTCTACTTTGCGTAAATACTTCTCATCCTTAGGGCTTACAGTAATGGAGATGATCTTTGTATCGCTTTCTGCCATCTTTCTTCCTGCTGCCAGACCGGCCATGGTGCCGCCTGTTCCTGTTGCGTGGAAGATGTAATCTACATTCAGGTTCATGGCCTTTACCTGTTTTTCAAACTCTACATAACCATTTGCAAAACCAACAGAACCTACAACACTTGCTCCGCCCATTGGGATATCATAGCATGGATGGCCGGACTCATTTAATTCCTTTGCTCTTGCAGCGCCCATTTCAAAGGAACGTGCTTCTGCGTCATCCTCTGTTTCTCCCGGAAGGATGTCTACAATATGAAGCTCTACATCCAGGATCTTGTCTAACAGCAGATTTGCCCTTACATCCGCATCATCCGGCTCTACTACTGCAGTCAGATAAAGGATAGGTTTGATCCCGCATCTGCGGCAGGCTGCTGCTGTCTCCATAGCATGGTTGGACTGGGTAGCGCCGTAGGTAATGGCATACTCACAGCCTTTTGCCTTTGCTTCTCCTAAAAGGTATTCCAGTTTGCGGACCTTATTTCCTCCAAACAGGTTCATTCCCGTAAAATCATCTCTCTTGATAAACAGGTTGACGCCTAATTCTTCAGAAAGACGGTCCAGACGGTAAAATGGGGTCGGGAAAAATCCCAGCTGTTCCTTAGGCAGAGCCTGTAAAAGTTTTTCTGCCTGTTCCAGTATCTGTGACATGATTACTCTCCTCTCCGCATTTACCCTCAAACTCAATAGGTAAATGTTTATTTTTCTACAACTATAGCACTTTTGTGTATATTTGTACATAAAAAATGCAGCCACGGCGCAGATTTCTTACGATTTCTGTGTCATGTCTGCATATATTGTTCTTTTTCTTTCCAAGACCCAAGACAGCCTATCACCCACTGACGCAGGTGAAGAGCATAAACTGCCATTCCTGTCGGTACAGGAACCAGGCCATCACATTACTCCCCATCATCCAGCAGATACGGTGTCATCTGATATACATAGAAGTTCAGCCAGTTTGTATACAATGTATTGGAAGTATTTCTCCATGTAAGCTCCGGTACAGAGAACGGATCATTATCTTCATAATAATTCACCGGAAGGGACGGGTTCAGTCCCTTATTCAGATCTCTGTGATATTCGTTATTTAAAGTCATGCGGTCATATTCCGGGTGGCCCTGGACGAAGATCTGCTTTCCGTCACGGCTCATCACAAGAAATACTCCTGCCTCTTCGGACTCTGCCAGAATGACCAGCTCCGGATGCTTCTCAATATCTTCCCTGCGCACTTCTGTGTAACGGGAATGAGGTGCCAGGAACGTATCATTAAAACTTCGCACTAACGGTACTTTCCGGTCTAATACCCTGTGATTATAAATACCGGACAGTTTTTCCGTCCTCTTATATTTCGGGATACCATAGTGGTAATATAAGCCCGCCTGGGCGCCCCAGCAGATATGGATGGTAGATGTTACATGGGTCTTGGTCCACTCCATGATACCGGAAAGCTCTTCCCAGTAGTTTACCTCTTCAAATTCCATATTTTCAACCGGTGCACCGGTAATGATCATTCCATCGAATTTTTTCTTCTTAATGCTGTCAAAGGAAACATAAAACTTGTTTAAATGACTGGCAGATGTGTTTTTGGACACATGGGTAGACAGCATTAAAAAGGTACAGTCCACCTGCAGCGGTGTATTGGACAGCGCACGAAGCAGCTGTGTTTCTGTATCTTCTTTTAAAGGCATCAGGTTTAAGATCAGGATCTCCAGTGGTCGGATATCCTGGCTCATAGCCCTGTCTTCATCCATAATAAATATATTTTCTGATTCCAGGATCGCCCTTGCAGGCAGGTCCCTCTGTACTTTGATTGGCATATCAGCCTTCCCCCTTTTCCTTCTCCTGAAGCAAATTCAGGAAATCTTCTTCCGAAAGGATCGGAATTCCCAGTTCTTTCGCCTTTTTGTTCTTGGAAGAACTGGACTGTGTATCATTGTTGATCAGATAAGTGGTCTTTGAGGTAACAGAACCCGTTGCCTTTCCACCCTTACTCTCGATCAGTGCCTGTAATTCTTTTCTGTTTGCAAAATGCTCTACAAAACCGGTAATAACAAAGGTCATTCCTGCAAAGGCAGTACCATTTTCCTCAGTCTGCTCTTTTTCAATATGCAGCTCCTGTAATAAATGATCTAATACCTCATTGTTCTTTTCAGAAGCAAAATAGTCTACCCAGGCCTGAGCCAGCACACCGCCAATACCATCTACAGCTGTCAGCTCTTCCACGTTGCAATGACGCATCTGATCCAGGTCATAATTAAAATGACGGCAGAGCATTTTGGCATTTGCAAGACCGATCCCGGCGATCCCCAGTCCATAGATCAGTCTCGGAAGTGTGGTATGGGAGGCCGTTTCAATAGAACTGATCAGGTTATCATAGGATTTCTGACCAAAGCCTTCCATTTCTGTGATCACTTCTTTATGGCCGGATAAATGGAAAATATCCGCATATTCATGGATAAAACCGGCACCAATGAATTTCTCCAGTGTTGCCTCGGAAAGACCATCAATATTTAAAGCATCACGGCTTACAAACAAGGTAAAGCTTTTGATCTTCTTTGCCTGACATTCTGGATTGGTGCAATATAAACTCTTTACATCATTGGTCTGGCGGATCTCCGTAGCGCCGCCGCATACCGGACAGATCTTAGGGATATCCCTTACGCCGCTGCGGGTCAGGTTATCTGCGATCTGTGGGATGATCATATTTGCCTTGTATACAGTGATCTTATCTCCCACGCCTAACTTAAGACCTTCCATAATACTGATATTATGGACACTGGCGCGGCTGACGGTCGTTCCCTCTAACTCAACCGGCTCAAATACAGCTACCGGGTTGATCAGACCGGTTCTTGAAGGACTCCATTCAATATAAGATAATGTAGTCTCCCGGATCTCATCCTGCCATTTAAAGGCAATGGCATTTCTTGGGAACTTGGCTGTACGTCCTAAAGAATCACCATAGGCAATATCATCGTATAACAGAACCAAACCGTCTGAAGGGATATCATTGTGCTCGATCTGCTCTGCAAACCAGGCTACTTTATCCGGCAGATCAGCTGCCGTTACCTCTTCATGGTGTACTACTTCAAAGCCCTGATTTTTCAGCCATAAAAACTGTTCTTTTCTGGAATTTTTAAAATCAACGCCTTCTGCCTTAACAAGGGCAAAGGCCTCAAAATGAACGCTGCGCTCTGCGGTGATCTTGCTGTTTAACTGGCGCACAGAACCGCTGCAAAGATTTCGCGGATTTTTATATTTGGCATCTGCATCTCCGATTTCTTCATTGATGCGCTCAAAATCCGTATAGGTAATGACCGCTTCCCCTCGGATAATCAGCTGTCCCTTATAGGCAATAGTCAGAGGGATATTGGAAAATGCCCTTGCATTTGGAGTGATAACTTCCCCGATCTCCCCATTTCCTCTGGTAACAGCCTTTGCAAGTGTTCCATTTTCATAAGTAAGGACTACAGTCAGACCATCCATTTTCCAGGACAAAAGGCCTTTCTGGCTTCCTAACCACTGCTGTAAGTCCTCTACACTTTTTGTCTTGTCAAGAGACAGCATTGGCTCTTCGTGAGTCTCTTTTGGAAGCTCGCTAAGGACCTGATAACCAACCTGCTGGGTAGGGCTTCCTGACAGGATGATCCCTGTTTTTGCCTCCAGGGCAGACAGCTCATCATACAGCTTATCATATTCAAAGTTGCTCATGATCTCCCGGCTCTCCTGATAATAGGCTTTTGCAGCCTGACGGAGCTGGGGGATCAGTTCTTTCATTCTCTGGATCTCTGTTTCCATTTATTCACCTGATCTTCTTTTCTAGGGTGGAAAGCCACATATCGTTTTCCTCTTCTGTCTGCCTCAGACAGACTTGTGGAACCTTCCAACAGTTTTATAAGTCGTTTGTATTCTTCCCCGGTGACCTTACGATATTCTCCTGTTTTCAAACCGCCTAACTGGATATTCATAATGCGCACCCTGCGAAGAAGATGTACCCGGTATCCGCAGGCCTGGCACATTCGCCGGATCTGCCGGTTTAAGCCCTGGGTCAGGATAATCGAAAAACGACGTTCTCCCTGTTTGCGGACTTTACAGGGCAGAGTTTTCCGCTCTAATTCCTCTAACCATACGCCTTCTGACATTTGTTTGATAAATTCATCGGTCAGAACCTTGTCCACGGTTACGATATATTCCTTTTCATGGGCATTGGTACTGCGCATGATCTTATTTACCAGATCCCCCTGGTTCGTCATAAGGATCAGTCCCTCAGACTCTTTATCCAAACGGCCAATCGGGTAAATACGCTCCGGATAAGAAAGCATTTCCACAATATTTTCTGCCCGGTCTTTGTCAGAAGTGGTGCAGACGATCCCTCTTGGTTTATTTACCGCAAGCAGAACAGGGCGGGGAGGTTTTACTTCTCCCCGCCGTCTGTATCTCCTACCGGCTTTCCGTCGCATATTACTTTCTGTCCATCTTCTACACGCTGCCCCATCTGGGCAACTTTTCCATCAATTAAAACTTTGCCCTCTTGGATCAGCCGGTCTGCCTCCCGCCTGGAACACACTCCCATGCGGCTGAGCCATTTATTCAGACGTTCTTCCATTTAACTTCCTACGCTTTCTTTACAGGCTGTGGATCATCAGCTATGAACATGGCATCTCCGAAAGAGAAAAATCTGTATTTTTCCCTGATTGCCTCATTATACGCTGCTAAAATGTTCTCTCTTCCTGCTAATGCGCTTACTAACATTACCAGTGTAGACTCCGGTAAATGGAAGTTTGTGATCAGCGCATCCAGGATCTTAAACTTATATCCAGGGTAAATGAAGATATCGGTCCAGCCTGTTTTTGCCTGTAAAATGCCGTCTTCTGTGGAAGCAGACTCTACTGTACGGCAACTGGTGGTTCCTACACAGATCACACGGCCTCCTGCTGCTTTTGTATCATTTACCTTTTTTGCCTCTGCCTCTTCTACTACATAAAATTCAGAGTGCATATGGTGGTCTAAAACATTTTCCACCTTTACAGGGCGGAAAGTGCCAAGACCTACATGTAAGGTAACGTGGGCGATCTTTACTCCCATATCTTCGATCTGCTTTAACAGTTCTTTTGTAAAATGAAGTCCTGCTGTAGGCGCTGCTGCAGAACCTTCATGGACTGCATAAACAGTCTGATAACGGTTCTTGTCTTTTAACTGGTGTGTAATGTATGGAGGCAGAGGCATCTGACCTAAGCGGTCTAAGATCTCCTCAAAGATACCTTCATAAGAGAACTGGATCAGTCTGTTTCCATCATCTACAGTCTCAATAACCGTTCCTGTAAGAATACCGTCACCAAAGTCAATAACCGTTCCCGGCTTTGCCTTTTTACCAGGTTTTACCAGAGTCTCCCAGATATCATTTTCACGGCGTTTTAATAAAAGGACCTCGATCTTGGCTCCGGTGTCCTTTTTTACACCAAATAATCTTGCAGGAATAACCTTGGTATCATTAATCACAAGGCAGTCTCCTGGTCTTAAATACTCTACAATATCCTTAAAGATCCTGTGCTGGGTCTTTCCTGTTTTCTTGTCCAGAACTAAAAGTCTGGAAGAAGAACGGTCCTCCAAAGGATCCTGTGCGATCAGTTCCTGTGGCAGGTCAAAATAAAAATCTTTTACATCCATTTTCTATTACTTCCTTAATTTATAAATTAATTGTTCACATGTAATCTACGCAAATATGTCTATGATCTGTATGCTCTTACTGGATCGCAACAGCTGCGTCAGAAGACTCTCCTGCAGACTCCGGCGCTTCTGTCTGTGCTTCCTGGCTTTCTTCTGCTGAAGTCTCGCCTGCAGCGCTGCTTTCATCTGCATTTCCTTCACCTGCATCAGAAGAAGCATCTGCTCCATCACCGATCATAACCTGGCTGTCTGCGCCTTCTTCTGAACTGCTTACTACTGCACCATTGCTTAAATCCTTGTAAATACCGGCTAACAGACTGTCAGACTCAACGGCCTGTTTTAAACGCTCATTGACCTGTGTAGATAAAAGGCGCACATCCTCTGTCTGGTTCTGGTTGGCAACGTAATCTGCCTCATCTCCTACTACATTTTCGCGGATGATATAATCGCCGTTATCATTTTTCACTACATAACACCACATAAGGCCCGGTGCCAGCGTATCTACCCTGCGGAACTTTACATCATAGGTTACATATACTACATAAGAGTCATCTGTCATTCCCGCCTTTGTATAGCAGGTAATATCCTGATAATCTTCAATGTAAACTGCTTCATCTTTTAACTGCTGTTTTCTTTCTTCTAAACGGTCATCTTCCTCTTTACCGAATACTTTGTAAAGCAGCTGAACATCCTGGTCTACTTTTGCCTGAAAATAGGTACTGATCAGCTCATTGACCTGTGGATAAGCATCCTTCTGAAGTTCATATGCGGAAAAATCCTGATGATATTCATTATTGTCCGGCTCTACAGATCCATCATCCGTGCCGGTCTCTGTATCATTTTCAATGGAAATATCAGAAGCATTTGTGACTTCTGCAGATGTACTGCTTCCCTGCGCCTTATCACCGGCCGGTTTTCTGTCCATAACTAAAATGACCACAAGTAATACCAGTACAATGGCTGCAGGTATCGCTAACATTCTGGCATACTTTGTTTTATCATCAAAAGCCTTTCCTGACTTTCTCCTTCCTCTGTTACTGTGTCTCATGTTCTATCATTCCTCCATTATTTGCCACTACTCCGCTCTATTCTAACAAAAAGCAGGCTAAAATGCAATACAGCGAAAATCGGCGGATACGTCAAAAAAACTCCCGTATCCTAAGGAATAAGCCCTTTTTTACCAAATACGGAAGTTTTTAAGATTACAGGTCAATTTTATTAACTTAACTTTAAGTCTCCTTCTTTGACCCAGCCGATCTTCTTTAAGAACATATTGATGATCGGGCAGATCACTGCAGGAAGGATAATGGATACAAGAAGCAGTCCAGCCCAGTCACCTGTTGTAATAGCTGCCTTGGTTCCCTCAGAAACGTCTTTGACCCAGCCTGTATACACGCCGATCTGACCAACCAGACCACAGGTACCCATACCGGAAGAAACAGCAGCTCCGTTCATTTCCATATGGAAGAGACAGGTTGCGATCGGTCCTGTAATAGCGGAAGTAAGGATCGGTGCGATCCAGATCTTAGGATTTTTTACAATATTTCCCATCTGGAGCATGGATGTACCAATTCCCTGGGATACCAGACCGCCCCATTTATTCTCCGGGAAAGACATAACTGCAAAACCTACCATCTGGGCACAGCAGCCTGCTACTGCTGCTCCGCCAGCCAGTCCTGTAAGACCTAAAGCTGCGCAGATGGCTGCGGAAGAAATCGGAAGTGTCAGGGCAATACCTACAAATACAGATACTAAAATACCCATTAAGAATGGCTGAAGCTCTGTTGCCCACATGATCACATTTCCCACCTTCATGGCTGCTTTTCCAAGAGCCGGTGCAAGAAGTGCAGATAATGCGATACCTACGCCAATGGTAACAAGAGGTGTAACAAGGATATCCACTTTTGTCTCTTTGGAAACAGCCTTACCTGCTTCTGATGCCAGAACTGCTACAAACAGAACTGCCAGAGGACCACCTGCGCCGCCAAGTGCATTGGATGCAAAACCTACGGTGATCAGGGAAAATAATACAAGGGGCGGGCAGTGAAGGGCATAGCCAATCGCTACCGCCATAGCCGGGCCACTCATGGCAGATGCAAGGCCGCCTACTGTATAGGCTGTGTCATTAACAGTTGCCACTGTCATGGTTAAAAACGGGATATGAAGCTGACTTCCCAGTGTATTGATAATGGTTCCGATCAAAAGGGAACAGAACAGTCCCTGCGCCATTGCACCAAGAGCATCAATGCCATACCGTTTTACACTGATCTCAATGTCTTTCCGGTGCAGAAAATCTTTTAACTTTTCCATAATGCCTCCATAACATAATCTGTTTTCTTTTCATCATTTAACGTCCCCGCAATTTTAACTCTGTTTTTCTGTCTTGTCAATTACTTTTGTCATATGACAAGACAGTTGACTTTACAAAAATAGTTCAAAGCAGTCTGCACACTTTTACACATACCAAAAAGCCAGGAGTTAAACTCCTGGCTCTCTGGTGTAATGCGAATAGGATTTCATTGTTTGTCTGCCGGAAAGCCTTTCCCGAACAGCTTGTATAGATTTTAGCATACTTTTCATATAAATGCAACTCATATTTAACAAAACAAGGCCTTATAGGGAATTTTTGTAACTTTTATGTAAAATTTCACCCTGCAAACATGACTCCATCCAGTACGCTTTCAAGTTCCTCCCCATTTATTTTCTGGGGCCAGTCACTGTTATACATAGATACCTTTCCGTACTGATCCCCATCATAACGAAAGATCACGTAACTTTCATTATCTGTCATGTAAAAATACAGTTTTGTTCCCACAGGGATCACTTCTGTTTTTCCATTTTCTCTTCCAGAGGCATCTGTCTTTTTTACAGTCAGTGCCTTTTTTACTGTAACCACTATTTCTGCCGGGCCTACCACATAAGGATCTCTGCTTTCTAAAAGTCCAGAGCTTCCTACATGATAATGTCTGCTGCCGGAATAGGTACTGAATGCGTTCATAGTCTTTTCAAGGTAAAGAGCACCTGGATCATTGTATGCAGCCACATCCTCGCTGTTGGTAAAAAGACTGTTCTCATTATAATTATACTCATATCGTATCAGTGCCGGAGTTCCCTCTACATATCCCAGATCATGGATCTGCCCATTTGTGATCTCATACACATTATCCGCAGTCCAGTCATTTTCTGCATGGGTCAGAACATGGAGAAAATGTCTGTCTCCTGATCTCACATAATATGCGTCCAGATTGAAATAGTACATATCGTTGAAATCCTGGCTTGCGACTTCTTCCTCTTTATTTTGGATCTGGATACGAAGGGCATTGTTTGCAAACCCATCTGCTCCGTAGGGATAAACACTTACATCAACAAATGTACCGTCATTATAAATATCAGCACTGTAATCTGCATAAGCTGCGATCTTTACAGCATAATCTGCAGGTGCCGCCTGGTATTCTTCTTTTACCAGGTCCGGATACTTTTCAAAAGGAAGACTGATACTGATAAGACCTAAAGCCCAGGAACCAATCGTATAAGGATTATAATAAATATTCAGACGGTCTGTCCCCAGACTCCAGGCAACAGCACCATTGTCCTGTGGTGTATTGATACATTCAAAAAATACATGTGCATCTTCCTCAGGAGTACTGTTCTCTACCAGACCTTCTTCGCTGGCATACTTGTCTTTTAGTTCGTGTACGATCCCGGATTTCACCTTATCTTCATCTGTGATCACATCATAAAAACCCAGCTTTTTCCCGGTTTTTGTATCAAAAGTAAGACCTGTATAGGAATTATATCCATGGGCTCCGCCGTAATAGTCATAATAAAACAGCTCGTAGCTTACCACATTTTCATCTGCGCGAAGGATATCGGGTGTATACACAGCTGACAGCTGCATATTACTATCCTCCTGTACATATTCAACCATCTCCTCTGCCGATGTTTTCAGGTTTTCCAGATCTTCTTCTGCACTCTTTTTTAATGTGTCATACTCCAAAGCCAGCGCCTGATTCAGCTTCGGATAAGCAGCCGCTTCCTCATCGCTTAACACAAGTCCCCCTGTTTTCAGACTGTAACTTACCTGAACGCTGCCATCTGCACTGTCTGCATATCCATTTGCACTGTCTGTATGGATATAGGGATGTAACATCTGTGGCATACCGTCATTCGTTTTTTTTGACTCTGCATTTTCTTCCGTCTCTGGTCCGTTTTCTGACTCTTCTGCACCTCTTTCACTTTCATTTACACTTTCTTTTGTTGCTGCATCCGCTTCCTGGCTTTCCTTTGACGTTGTCTCTGCCGGTTCTCCCTTTAAAATTTTCTGACATCCAGTTCCTGTAAACGCCATGATAACAGCAAGTCCTGCTGCCATAATTCTTTTCTTTTTCATCTTTCTCCTCTGAATTGTAATAAATTTTGAATGAACTTCTTTTTCAAATTGATACTTGAAGTTTTAGTGAAAATATAGTATTATACAAGAGATGCGTTTGTAGCTCAGTGGATAGAGCAGTGGCCTCCGGAGCCGCGTGCGGAGGTTCGATTCCTCTCAGACGCATTTTTTTATTACCCTTTTTCGGTCTTTCCCTTGACAAATCCTCCCCCATCCCTTATTCTGATTACATATATTTCAATATATCTTCTATTATCTGTCAATCTGTAATCTCATCATAATTTCATTCATTTTATTTTTTATAATTCTTATTTCTATTATTTTACTCCTTATTTTATATCCCGGCTACTTTATTTTTACAAATGATTTTGCTATGGAT
>ERZ838839.3089-NODE-3089-length-11186-cov-4.529692_pt1 | contig 11186 bp, 10 predicted proteins | sample MGYA00519909_ERZ838839 | MGnify/ENA primary metagenome ERZ838839 (study PRJEB31850, sample SAMEA3708843) | human gut metagenome | biome: human gut; feature: human-associated habitat; material: faeces | place: China | collected 2014 ... | reverse complement strand
GTAGACGATCCGGAGCTGCTTGAGCTGGTTGAGATGGAGATCAGAGACCTGCTGAACGAGTACGAGTTCCCGGGCGATGACACACCGATCATCCAGGGTTCTGCTCTGAAGGCTCTTGAAGATCCGAACGGCGAGTGGGGCGACAAGATCATGGAGCTCATGGACGCTGTAGATTCCTACATTCCGGATCCGGTACGTGCTACAGATAAGCCGTTCCTGATGCCGATCGAGGACGTATTCACAATCACAGGTCGTGGTACTGTTGCTACCGGTCGTGTTGAGCGTGGTACTCTGAAACTGAACGATGAGGTTGAGATCGTTGGTATTCACGAGGAGACTCGTAAGACTGTTGTAACTGGTATCGAGATGTTCCGTAAGCTGCTTGATCAGGCTGAGGCTGGTGATAACATCGGTGCTCTGCTTCGTGGTGTTCAGAGAACTGACATCCAGCGTGGTCAGTGTCTGGTTAAACCGGGTTCTGTAAAGTGCCATAAGAAATTTACTGCTCAGGTTTACGTTCTGACAAAAGACGAGGGTGGTCGTCATACTCCGTTCTTCAACAACTATCGTCCGCAGTTCTACTTCAGAACCACTGACGTAACAGGCGTTTGTGAGTTACCGGCTGGTACCGAGATGTGTATGCCGGGCGACAACGTAGAGATGACTGTAGAGCTGATTCATCCGGTAGCTATGGAGCAGGGTCTTCGTTTCGCTATCCGTGAGGGCGGCCGTACAGTAGGATCTGGTAGAGTTGCTACTATCATTGAGTAATCAATGAATTAAACAAAGGTGCTTCTTGTATGCGCAGCAGGCAAGAAGATGTACTGTATATATATAATATAAAGTCGCTTCCAGGAAGCGCATTGTGTCCAGACGTAAGAGATACCCCGGAACCGTAAGGTTTCCGGGGTTTTTCTGTTGTTTCATAGGAAATTGCGTTCTATGAAACAACAAACGCTCCGCGAGGATGCGTACTCGCGCGAAGCAGAAACATGTCGCAAGCGACCGCGCGAGACGCCCGAATGTGTCAAGGTACATTCTTTTTCACAGAATTTCAGCCTTTTACGCATTGTCGGTTGCCAGAAGTCCGGCGGCACGCAGGTTGGCAAGAAGTTCATTGAAGCGTTCAACGACATCTTCAGCACTTGTTGCATCTGCGACGGGAGCAGCGGCGGTGACGATGGCGGCGGGACCGGTAGGACCCGTTGCGCCGGTAGGACCCGTTGCGCCGGTAGCTCCTGTAGAGCCGGTAGGACCCGCAGCGCCGGTAGGACCTGTAGCGCCAGTCGGACCCGCAGCGCCGGTAGCTCCTGTAGCGCCAGTTGGGCCGGTAGCGCCGTCAGCGCCGGTCGGCCCAGCCGGACCAACAGCACCGTCAGCGCCGGTAGGACCTGTAGCGCCAGTCGGACCCGCAGCGCCCGCAGCCCCGTCAGCGCCAGCCGGCCCAGCTGGACCCGCAGGACCGGTAGCGCCGGTCGGCCCGGTCGGCCCAGTCGGACCAGCCGGACCCGTAGCGCCGTCCAGTCCATCGAGTCCGGCAGCACCAGTGGGACCGACAGGTCCGATCGGTCCGGGGCAGCCGCGTGGTCCTATGGGACCGGGACGACAGCAGTTGTAGGGTTCAAAAGAACCGGGACAGCCGCGATCGCGTCCATAGCCTCCATAGCCGTTATTTTCATAGTCACTATCATCAAAATAGTAGGGATAATTACATGAATGGCGAAACATAAAAAACTCCTTTCCAGATTTAGGACATCCATCCTGATGTAGTATATGTGTGCGATGAAAGAGATGTGCATTAGTAGAAAAGGGCTGGGAAATGTGGAATATTATAAGTGTGGAAGACGGTAAGAATGAATGTAGGAAGTGTGGATGCCGCTGGATGGAACGACTCCCAGTCCGCCGCTCAGACCACTGCAGAGGTCGGAGAGAATGTCACAAGATAGGTAATCCGTTTGTTTTATGGTTTGAGGATATGGTTTGAAAGTATTCTTCATTTGTCAAAACCGCCGGAGAATCCGGGCGGATTTTTTTTGTTTCCTTATGATAATACAGTGCCTTATCATAGTTTCCCATCCGATCATAGCAGACGCAGAGCTGGATTAAAGGAATGAAATCATAGTAATCAGTTTCGATAAAGGCATTTGGATGATATTCTGGCCGGTCTTTTAGGGCAAGCTGGTACCAGAAAACAGCTTGAGAAATTTCTCCGAGGGAAAGTTTCAACCGTCCAATCTCACAGCAGGTTTTAGCACGTGGGCGGTCGTAGAGGAAACTCTGGAACAGAGAAAGCTGGCTGGCAGCCGTATTTCTGAGCATTTCATGGCAGCGCGCCAGAAGCAGACAGGCATCTATCTTATTTTCATACCATCCGGCCGGTTCGTTCAGGAAATGTTCCAGAACCGGGCGGGCTTTTTCGTATTGTTTGTGGTCGATGAGTTCGCGGGCGTAGTAGTATTGATGGCGCGGATCGAGCAGTTCGCCGTCTGCAAGCATTGTTTCATAGATTTTCAGGTTCCGGTCAGAATGGGTGAAAGCGGAAGCAGGCTTCCGGTGTTCGATCTGAATAGGAGAATAGAGAATTCTGCCGCGTGGCGCGATGGCTTCGTGGACGCGTCCTTTCCAGAGAAAATGCCGGTCCGTTCGCAGAATCCGTTCGCGATCGTAGGTAAATGCAGGTGTGCCGTCCGGCTGGAATCCAGCGATGTATTTCATCATGACAACGTCGGGCTGCGGGGATTTGCTTAAAGTTTCTTTCAACTTTAAAATCGCTGTAATCGATTCTGCGGGAACGACATCGTCGGCGTCGAGCCACATCCAGTATTCGGTTGTGACCTTTTCACAGATGAAATTGCGCGCGGCGGCGAAATCATCGTTCCACGGATAGTGATAAATATGTTTGGTGTATTGCCGGGCGATTTCTACAGTTCGATCGGTGGAACCGGTGTCGGCGACGAGGATTTCATCCGCAAATTGTATGGCAGATGCTAAAACACGCGTCAAAACGGCTTCTTCATTTTTGACGATCATACATAGGCTGAGGCGGATCATGGGATCTCCAAAATCAATATCAAATTGATATTAATATATGAAAGAAGTTTTTTGATGTGTACAGACATTATATATATAATTATATAAGGATAAACAGGAGAAAAGTAACGTACTTTTCTCCTGAAATGATGGCTGCAATTCACGCTGCGCTATTTAACAGCACTTGAAAAAAATATTATAGAGCTTCGAAAAAAGCATCGGTCAATTTCTGTATATTCAGATACGGGTTCTCATAATCAAAACTACGCATCCGTCCCTTGGCAGCCAGAACACCGAGCTGGATCGGCTCAGCGATATCCGAATTGAGCCGATCATCGAGCATACCGCTGATGAAACCGCCGGCAAAGGAATCACCGGCGCCGGTATCGTTGTTTAACTGGTACTGGTAGAGCTTTTTGTGGCGGACTGTGCGGATCTGACATACGCCGTCCTTAAAATGGATCAGCTCATGGCGGTCATCGTGCTTGACAATGAGGGTGCGGGTGGGATCCGGGTTGATCGCAGAAAAATACTCACAGAGGTTCGCGTAGAGCGGACGGGCGCTGCGGGCATTGAAGCCGAGGTTTTTCTTTTCGGATTTATTTAAGAAAACATAATCGGCATATGCGATCAGTGGCTGTAAGCGCTCACGGCGCAGCGATGTATACTCAAAACCAGGATCCATGCTGACTTTCATGGCAGGATTTAAATGTTTTGCCTGGATGACCGATTGCATGATTGCCTCGAATTGGTCGAAATCAGACAGAGATGACAGGTGGATCCAGCGGGCCTGCGCGAGGTACTCCGCCAGTGTGGTTCCCGTCCGGGCTTCCTGTTCATGGATGCGGTCTAAGAGAGTGTTGTTGGCACACGGCGCGATCTTGATGCAATTGCGCGTGTGATTATAAAGGCGGACAATCGATTTGGCAATCGCTTTGGAATATGGATCGTCGAAGCGTTCGCGCGTGGTAAACAGCCAGTCGCGGTTATCCAGGTGCGCCAGCTCAGCGTCAATGTCATTTGTCTTGCCGAAGCGCAGATCGAATGGACTGGGCGTGCCGCACACGCCGACGTAAGCGACCTGCAGGTTAGGGAGAATATGCTTTGCCACTTTCAGGGTGATGAAAGCAGAACCGCCGATCTGGGTTGTGTATTCCTTGCCTTTTATCGCCAGCTCCTGAATATCGTTTTCCACATCGGAAATCGGGTTGCTTAAGTTCTCGTCGCCTCCACCGGCGGATGTCTCCACCAGATCAAGCCCGGTGCAGTGAAACATATAGTCATAATTGATAGCGCCAATGCAAATAATATCTAAACCTGCCATGAGATTCTACCTCTTTTGTCCGTGTATTTTTTAGTATTTAAAATGAAGAGCGGTGCGGGATTTTTGCTTTTTCAGCAGGATCTCGCACCAGCACCATTTACAGAATATAACACGGTTTTTCGTTTGTCAAATAAAATGTAAAATTAGTGTAAAAAAGACGCGGAAAAGTGCCGAAAAGCCTTTATTTATAAGAAAAAACTACATTTTTTATTAGAGAAAATAAAGAAAAAAGATGGGGAGAAAGAGTGGAAAATGAGAATGGGAAAATAGGGGAGATGGAGAAAAAGGGAATGGAAAAGTGCGGATGGACAGCGGGTGAAATGTTCAGTATAATTTGATGGAATAGAGATAGAATGGACAGGAAACGAAGGGAGGAGAGTGCGATAAAAGATCGAATCAAGGAAAAGCAGAATGAGAAATCAGAGGGGATGGAAAGAGTGGTTTTAACCCGCCTCCATCTCAGCGCCTCCGCCCTTAAATATTTAGCACTCCTGGCGATGACGGCAGACCACATTGCGGTGATCTGCAGACCGGTTCCGGGATTCCGGACATTTGGGGATCTGGCGTTTCCATTGTTCGCCTTTTTATTAGTAGAAGGTTTTTTTCACACGCGGGATCGCAGATGTTATGGACGGAGGCTGCTTTTGGCGGCGGTTGTGTCGGAGATTCCGTATGATCTGGCATTTTCCGGACGGTGGATGGATGCACAGCACCAGAATGTCTGCCTGACCTTTTTTCTGGCGCTGGTTGCGATGGAGCTGTTAGAGCGGTATGGAAACGGTATCTGGGAGAAGCTGGTGCTAACGGCAGTGTTCTGTACGCTGACAGAAGCGGCGGGAGCAGACGGCGGCGCATGGGGGATGGGAATGGTGCTGGCATTTTATTTTTGTGTAATAGAAAATTCAGGCACTAACGTGCCAAAGCACATTCTTTTTCATGAGAAAACAGCGGGGGTGTTTATGAAGATGATTGCCGCCGTCCTCATCGGCACGTTCGCGTGGCAGGAACCACTCTGGGTGCTGGCGCTCACGGCTGTCTGCTTCATGTTATATGATGGCTCCAGAGGTCGGAGCAGATTTCGTTCCTTCTTTTATGTCTATTATCCGGCGCATCTTTTGACGCTGTATTTTGTGGGAAAATGGCTGGGATGACTTTTATCCTATGGGAATTTTTGACAATTTTCGGGCGTAAAACACGCCCTTTTTTTATTTCCAGGTCAGGCAAAAAAACTTGACAATAAAGTTAGCATGTGCTAACCTTATGTATGGGTTAGGAGAAACTAATGAAAATTAGTCTCATCTAATGAAAATTAGCTCTCTCTAACAACTGTTAGCAGGCACTAATGAAAATTAATGTACGCGAATCAATTAGATTACCGGCAGATGAAAACAGCCGTTTCCGCCAAGTGAGACATCATGACGGGCAGAAGGTGGAAAAACAGAGGAAGGAGAATCGTATGCAGGGAGCAATGCCGATTTCGATGGCAACCGTAGGAACCGCCTATACGATCAAAAAGATCAGCGGAAACACAGAGGTTCGTTCTCATTTAAAATCCATGGGATTTAACGAGGGAACCGAAGTAAAATTGATAACCCAGCTGGACGGAGACGTGATTATTCACGTAAAGGAGTCCAGAGTGGCTATAAATAAGGATCAGGCAAGACACATTCTGGTCTAAGACAAGGGAATGGGGATATTCCGGAGCAGGTTGTATGGTAGAAAAGCAGACGGAATCCCGAGTAAAAAATTGGAATGGTTAGGAGGAACAGAGAATGACGCTTAAAGATGCACAGGTTGGATCTACCGTCAAAGTTGTCAAGATTCATGGCGAAGGCGCATACAAACGCCGCATCATGGATATGGGCATCACGAAGGGAAGCGAGATTTTTATTCGAAAAGTAGCTCCGCTGGGCGACCCGGTAGAGGTTACGATTCGTGGATATGAGCTTTCACTTCGTAAAGCCGATGCTGAGTGCGTAGATGTTCAGACAGTTTAATAAGTTTGATTAAAAAAGCAGGAGGATGAAAAATGGCAATTCATATTGCTTTGGCGGGTAACCCGAACTGCGGTAAAACAACCATGTTTAACGCACTGACGGGTGCTAACCAGTACGTAGGTAACTGGCCGGGTGTTACAGTTGAGAAGAAAACCGGTAAATTAAAAGATGCTTCGGGAGAAGAAGTAAATGTAACGGACCTTCCAGGAGTTTATTCCCTTTCTCCGTATACACTGGAGGAAGTTGTAACCCGTGATTTTATCTTAAAAGAGAATCCGGATGTCATCGTAGACTTAGTCGATGCAACCAACATTGAGCGTAACCTGTATCTGACCACACAGCTGATCGAGACAGGTATTCCGGTTGTTATCGCTTTAAATATGTGCGATCTTCTGAAGAAGAACGGCATTAACATTGATGTAAAGGCACTGTCCAAGAAACTTGGCTGCCCGATCATCGAGACTTCCGCGCTGAAGAAAACCGGTCTGAAGGAAGTCATTGCAGAGGCAATCAAAGTTGCAAAGAGCCATGCAGCAGGCACTGTAAGTGCTATTTTCGAGAGCAGCGTAGAGGATAAAGTAAGCGCAATCGAGGCAGAGCTTCCGTCCAGCATTCCGGATGCAGAGAAGAGATGGTATGCAATCAAAGTTCTCGAGAATGACAGCAAGGTTGCAGAGCAGCTTGGCCTTAGTGCAGACAACCGTTTCTCCCGTTACACCAAGGAACTGGAGAAAGAGTTTGATGATGACGCTGAGTCCGTTATCACTGACCAGAGATATGTATACATTCAGAAGGTTATCGAGGAGACCGTAAAGAAACCGGCTCAGAAAATGAGTCTTTCTGATAAGATCGATAGCATCGTAACCAACCGTTTACTTGGTATTCCGATCTTTGTTCTTGTTATGTGGGCGGTTTACTATGTATCCGTTACTACCGTGGGTACATTCGTAACAGACTGGACCAATGATACATTTGTTGGTGCAATTCAGGGCTGGGCTGGCGATGCGCTGGCAGCAGCAGGCGCTTCCGACCTGATTGTAAGCCTTGTAGTGGATGGTATCATCGGCGGTGTTGGCGCCGTTCTTGGTTTCGTTCCGCAGATGGCTATCCTGTTCCTGTTCCTTTCCATTCTGGAAGATTGTGGCTACATGGTACGTATCGCATTCGTTATGGACCGTGTATTCCGTCACTTCGGACTGTCCGGTAAGAGCTTCATCCCGCTGCTGATTTCCTCTGGCTGCGGTGTTCCAGGTATCATGGCGTCCAAGACCATCGAGCAGGACAACGACAGACGTCTTACCATCATGACAGCAACCTTCGTTCCGTGTGGTGCGAAGCTGCCGGTTATCGCTCTGATGGGCGGCGTTATGGCTGGCTATATGAGCGGCGACATGGATCTGGCTACTATGATGGCTCCGATCATGTACTTTGTAGGTATCGCTGCGGTTCTTGTATCCGCTATCATGTTAAAGAAGACAAAACCGTTCTCCGGCAAACCAGCTCCGTTCGTTATGGAGCTTCCGGCGTACCACATTCCGTCCGCTAAGACCGTTCTCCTTCATGTTTGGGAGCGTCTGAAGGGATTCATCATCAAGGCTGGTACAATCCTGTTCCTGGCTTGCGTTGTTATGTGGTTCCTGTCCTCCTTCGGATTTGTAGACGGTGGATTTGGTCTGGTAGAAGAATCTGCTGATTCTATCCTGGCTATGCTAGGCGGCGCTATCGCAATCCTGTTCCGTCCGCTTGGTTTCGGCGAGTGGCAGCCGGTTGCAGCTTCCATCACTGGTTTCACAGCAAAAGAGGCTATCGTTTCCACCATGGGCGTTCTGGCAAATGTATCCGAGGATCTGTCTGAGGAGACCGATGTCGTAGCAGCAGCAATCCAGACATGGTTCCCGACAACCATCGCAGCCTTTACATTCCTGCTGTTCAACCTGCTTGACTCTCCGTGTCTGGCAGCGATTTCTACCATGGCAAAAGAGATGCAGAGCCGTAAGTGGTTCTGGTTCGCAATTGTATTCCAGAACGTATTTGCTTACGCAGTAACCCTGGTCGTTTATCAGATTGGTTCCTTCTTACTGTATGGTACCTTCGGTGCATGGACCGTGATCGCATTTGCAGTACTGCTGTTTATGCTGTTCATGCTGTTCCGTCCGGATCCGTACAAAGATCAGAAGACCTACGCCAAGAGATCTGTACAGGCTGCCTCATAAGCAATCTAAATTTATATTTGAAATCCATTTTGAAATTGAATTTTGCAGCTCTGGTTTTCACCGGCCGGGGCTGTGCTGAAAGAAGGGAAACGAAGTGTTAGCAGATATTGTTGTGGTGGCCGTCATCGCCGGATATTGTTTTTATGTGATCAAAAAGCATTGCGATCAGAAAAAGTCGGGCGGATGTACCGGAGGCTGTGCCGGCTGTGCTGGCTGTGCAGGCTGCCATCCTTCCGCCCCGGATTCGAAAGATAATAACTGATCTCAGAAGGGCAGTTCCGCTGCCCTTTCTGAAAAGACAGGGGTTAGCAAAAACTAACCCAAAAGCAACCCCAAAAGCAACCCAAAGGAGGTACTTTATGTCAGCTGAGGCAAAAAAAGGATTTATTATTTCTGAATTGAAAAAGAATGGCTGCCGGATTACCAACCAGAGAAAGCTTCTGATCGATGTGATCCTGCAGGATGAGTGCAGTTGCTGTAAGGAGATTTATTATAAAGCAGCAAAGCGTGACCCAAGTATCGGTATGGCTACCGTTTATCGTATGGTAAAAACACTGGAGGAGGCAGGTCTGATCCAGAGAAAAAACATGTACCGCATTGATTACGATATGGGAGAGCGAATGGCGTTTGCATGAAAGGAAAAAGAAAAGGAGTGTTAATGAGAAAAAATATCATTAACACTCCTTTTCTGCCTTTATTAAGAAAGTTTATCAAAAAAACTCTTGAAATTTGAAATTCAATGAGTTAAAATACGCGTTAAACAAAAAAATTAAAATACTTATGAGGAGGAATCCAGTCATGTTAAAAGTTTTAAAAGCATTAGATATCAAGAAATCCGGAGTTTTCGCAGCAGGTGTCCTGTTTGGTACGGCAGGTGTTAAGATCCTTGCAAGTGAAGATGCCAAAAAGGTTTACACCAACTGTACAGCAGCTGTCCTCCGTGCAAAAACATGTGTCCTGAACGTAGCAGCAAGCGTACAGGCTAACGCAGAGGATATCCTTGCAGAGGCTCAGCAGATCAACGAGGAGCGTGCGGCAAAGGCTGAGGCTGCGGCCTTCGCTGATGAGGCAGCAGAGGCTGAGGAAAATGCAGCAGAGGCAGCAGAGGCAGCAGACGCTGAGTAATTTCGGACTATTTACCAGGCAGAGACAACCGCAAAAAAGCATGCGCTCTGTTTTGGAAACAAAGCAGGAAAAGGATGCACGATCATGCTCTGCATCCTTTTTCATTGCCGGAAATGGCTTAAATGCGCTGTCTGGCGCGTTGATTACTGACAGAAAACGTTACGAAAATAGTAACGAAAAGGTAACTATTCAGTAGGTCTGCGCATTTACTGCGCTGACCGTAAGAAAACATAGGATGGCAGGCAAAAATCCCATTGCCGCAGGCAATTTTCATGGATTTTTGCTCGTGAATGTGAAGGTACTGAGCAGTTACATGAAAAGAGGAATACACTATGAAATTTGTGATCAAACATGAGATCCGCGGAAGAATCCGTGTTCAGATCCTGCAGGGCCGCATGAGCATTGAGCAGGCAGACATCCTGCAGTATTATTTTAACGCAAAACCATACTCCATTTCCGTAAAAGTGCGGGAGCGCCTGAGTGAAATTGTGATTCATTACGATGGTGACCGGGAAACGGTTGTCCGTGATCTGCAGACATTTTCCTACGAAAAGGCAGAAGTTCCGGAGTCTTATATCCAGAATTCCGGCCGTGCCCTAAACAGCGAATACTGGGAAAAGCTGATGACACGTGTCATCATGCGTGTGGGAAATAACCTGTTTTTACCTGCAGGCGTCCGTGCAGTCATTACTTCTGTGAAATCTGTAAAATATATCTGGAAGGGAATCTGTACGCTGGCAGCCAGAAAGATCGAGGTTCCGGTCCTGGATGCAACCGCCATTGGTGTTTCTATTATAAGAAGTGATTTTGACACAGCCGGCTCTGTCATGTTCCTGCTTGGCATCGGCGAGATCCTGGAGGAATGGACCCACAAGAAGTCGGTGGGTGACCTGGCGCGCAGCATGTCCTTAAATATCACCAAGGTATGGCTGGTAAGTGACGGACAGGAGGTCCTGGTTCCGACCACGACCATCCAGAAATCGGATCTGGTACGCATTCATATGGGCAATGTAATCCCGTTTGACGGCGAGGTGGCAGACGGCGAGGCTATGGTTAATCAGGCCTCCTTAACCGGTGAGTCCGTTCCGGCTGAAAAAACGAAGGGTGCCACGGTTTATGCAGGTACTGTAGTGGAAGAGGGAGAAATCACCATCCGTGTCAAAGAGACCGGAGGCTCCAGCAAATTTGATAAGATCGTGACCATGATCGAGGAATCTGAAAAACTGAAATCTTCCCTGGAGGGTAAGGCAGAGCATCTGGCAGATACCCTGGTTCCCTACAGTCTGTTTGGCACCGGCCTGACCTGGCTGATCACCAGAAACACAACCAAGGCACTTTCTATCCTGATGGTAGACTTCTCCTGCGCCCTGAAGCTGGCTATGCCGATCTCGGTGCTGTCCGCGATCCGCGAGGCCAATATGTACGACATTACGGTGAAGGGCGGCAAGTATCTGGAGGCTATGGCAGAGGCCGACACGATCGTTTTTGATAAGACCG
>ERZ838839.3079-NODE-3079-length-11215-cov-2.785036_pt1 | contig 11215 bp, 10 predicted proteins | sample MGYA00519909_ERZ838839 | MGnify/ENA primary metagenome ERZ838839 (study PRJEB31850, sample SAMEA3708843) | human gut metagenome | biome: human gut; feature: human-associated habitat; material: faeces | place: China | collected 2014 ... | reverse complement strand
CTCGTAACCGGATACGACATCATCTTCTTCTGGGTTATCCGTATGGTATTCTCCGGATATGAGCAGACCGGCAAGTGCCCGTTCAACACCGTCCTGATCCACGGTCTGGTACGCGACAGCCAGGGACGCAAGATGAGTAAGTCTCTTGGCAATGGTATCGATCCGCTTGAGGTTATCGACAAGTACGGCGCAGATGCCCTGCGTATGACGCTGATCACCGGTAATGCACCGGGCAACGACATGCGTTTCTACTGGGAACGTGTAGAGAACAGCCGTAACTTTGCAAACAAGGTATGGAATGCATCCAGATTTATCATGATGAACATGGAAGATAAGGTAATTTCCAAACCGGATGAGGCAGACTTTGAAGTAACCGATAAATGGATTTTATCCAAGGTAAATACACTTGCAAAAGATGTAACTGAGAACATGGATAAATTTGAACTGGGTATTGCAGTACAGAAAGTATATGACTTTATCTGGGATGAATTCTGTGACTGGTACATCGAGCTTGTAAAATACAGGATCTACCATTCTGATGAAAATTATAAGAGCGCCAATGCAGCACTTTGGACACTGAAGACGGTTCTTGGTAATGCACTGAAGATGTTACATCCATTTATGCCATTTGTAACAGAAGAAATCTACAGCGCACTGGTACCGGAGGAAAAATCTCTGATGATGTCAGACTGGCCGCAGTTTAGCGAAGACTGGTGCTATGCAGACGCTGAAAATATAACAGATCATATGAAAGAAGTTATCCGTGGTGTCAGAAATGCGCGGGCAGAAATGAATGTACCGCCGAGCCGTAAAGCAAAGGTTTATGTAGTATGCGAAGATGAGAAGCTCTGTGAAGGATTCGAAGAGCTGGCAACATGCGCATGCCCGCTTATGAGTGCTTCTGAACTTGCTGTCCAGGCTGATAAGGCAGGTATTGCGGATGATGCCGTATCGATCGTAGTACCGGATGCTTCTGTATATGTACCACTGGAAGAGCTGATTGACTTCGAACAGGAAATCGAGCGTCTGACAAAAGAAGAAGAAAAGCTTACAAAAGAAATCAACCGTGCAAAGGGAATGCTTTCAAATGAAAAATTCGTCAGCAAAGCACCACAGGCAAAGGTTGATGAAGAAAAAGCAAAGCTTGAAAAGTATACACAGATGATGGAACAGGTGAAAGAACGTCTGGAGGCTTTAAAGGCAGGAAGATAATCACTGCAGGGAAAGTACTAAGGCATATTCTTTTTTAGCCGGATATACCAGCAGGCGCAGCATAAACTGCGCCTGCCGGTACAGAAACACGTAAGGGGTTAAAAGACGATGAAGGAAATTCATTTTAAAAAGATTCAGTGGAAAAAACCGGATCTGAAAGGAAAATGGCAGAAGCTGAAGAATATGAAGCCAGGAGATATAAAGGCGCATTTAAAAAAGCAGCATGAGCGAAGACAGCAGATTCTTGAAAAGCGGCGAAACAGCAAATTCGCAAAAAAGATGGCACCGTACTATAAGATAATGAACCGGTTCTCTTTGCCGCTTCAGGCACTGTGGGCTTGTATCATTAACTTTATCATTGAAGCACTGTCCAGACATTCTGCAATTGCAGCTTGGCAGTATATGACAGGAACACCGCTGGTATTTTTGTACAATGCCGGAATGATTTTCGTTACACTTTTAATCGCTTATCTGGTGCGGCGCCGGGTGTTTACACGACTGATCATCAGTGCATTGTGGCTCTTTCTGGGTGTTGTCAACGGAGTGATGCTGGCAAAGCGTGTTACGCCGTTTAATGCACAGGATCTAAAGACATTTACAGAAGGACTGTCACTGTTTACAAACTATTTCTCGGTGGCAGAGCTTGTGATGATGGGAATTGGTGTTCCGGCACTGCTCATCTGGCTGGTTGCCATGTGGAGACGTGCCGGACAGTATGAAGGAAAGATGCACAGGATCCCGATGCTGATTATTGTTGTTGCAGCGTTTTTTGGATATTCTGTACTGACAAATGTTGCTGTAGATAAGAGGATTATTTCTACTTACTTTGGAAATATCGCATTTGCTTATCAGGATTACGGACTTCCGTATTGTTTCTCGGCCAGCCTTTTTAATACAGGTATTTCAGAACCGAATGATTATAACAAAGACACGATCGAGAAGATCACGGATAATAGAGAGATGACAGAGAGCACATCCGACAATGGTGTGAGACCGAATGTCTTGTTTGTACAGCTGGAATCTTTCTTTGATCCTATTGAATATGAGGATCTGCAGATGTCAGAGGATCCGATTCCGAATCTGCGCAAGATGTTTGAAAATTATTCTTCCGGATATTTTAAGGTTCCTTCCGTAGGAGCCGGAACAGCCAATACAGAATTTGAAGTGCTGACAGGTATGAACCTGCGTTATTTCGGACCGGGCGAGTATCCTTATAAGACAAAGCTTAAGAATCAGGTATGTGAAAGTGCAGCAACTGCATTTTCTGCATTCGGTTACGGAACCCATGCGATTCACAACAACGGTGGTAATTTCTACAGCCGTGCGAAGGTATTTAACAATATTGGTTTTGACAGCTTTACAAGTAAAGAGTTTATGAATATTCTCCAGACAACAGAGAATGGATGGTCAAAGGATGATATTCTTCTGACGCACATCAAAGACGCTCTGGACTCTACCGAGCAGGAGGATTTTGTATTTACAGTCAGTGTACAGGGACATGGAAATTATCCGACAGAAAAGGTGATTGAGAACCCGAAGATCACCGTAACAGGAGCACCGACAGAAGAGAAGAACAATGCCTGGGAATACTATGTGAACCAGGTATATGAGATGGATCAGTTTGCCGGTAATCTGGTAAAAATGATGGAAGAACGCGGTGAGCCGACTGTGATCGTATTCTATGGTGACCATCTGCCGACAATGGGACTGGAAGCAAAGGATATGAAGAACCGTTATCTGTACAATACAAATTATGTGATCTGGGACAATCTTGGACTTCAGAAAGAGGACCGGAACATTCCGTCCTACCAGATCATGGCGGATGTGATGGACCGCCTGGGATTACATTCCGGTACGGTATTCAACTATCACCAGCAGAGACGCCAGACAAAGGATTATCTGAAGGATCTGGAGCTGTTACAGTATGATATTCTGTATGGAGACCAGTATGTATACAATGGTAAGCCGCCGATCACAGAAGGCCATATGCAGATGGGGATCAAGGAGGTTACGCTCACGGATCTTGTAGAAAATCTGGATGAGACCTATAGCCTCTACGGAACAAACTTTACTAAATGGAGCAAGGTTTACATCAATGATGAAAAGCAGGAATCTACTTTCCTCAATAATACAAGGATCGAACTTCCGGACAGTAAGCTGAAGGATGGAGACATCATTACGGTCAGCCAGGTCGGATCAAGCAATACCATCTTCAGGACTTCAAGCGAATATATTTACATGGATGGAAAAATCCTGGAATATACAGATGAAGTAAAAGAACAGCTAAAGAAAGAAAAAGAACAGAAGAATTCTGTAAAGACGGACGGCGATCAGCAGAAGACAGAAAATGCCGGACAGTCCGGAGAACAGCAGGATCAGAATAATAAAGAAGAAAAGAGCGGGCAGCAGTAGAGTTCCGCTTAAGAAAGACGGGAAAGATTGTGAAGTATGAAGAAGTAGTCCGATATATAGAGGACATACCAAAATTTACAAAGAAGCATACGCTTTTGCATACCCGTGAATTTATGAGAAGATTGGGGAATCCCTGCCAGGGAAGAAAGGTTCTTCATGTGGCAGGGACGAACGGAAAGGGAAGCGTCTGCGCATATATGCAGGCGATTCTTCTTTTTGAGGGAAAGCGTGTTGGATTTTTTACATCACCACATCTGGTGAAGCTCAACGAGCGGATCCGGATCAATGGAAAAGATATTGACGATGATACCTTCTGCCGGATTTTTGCAAAGGTGCGGCAGGTGGCAGAAGAACTGGAAAAGGAAGGGCTGGAACATCCTTCTTATTTTGAATTCCTGTATGGAATGGGTATGCTTGCATTTGAAGAGAATGATGCAGAGTATATTGTACTGGAGACAGGACTTGGCGGAAGGCTGGATGCGACTAATTCCTTCGAGCATCCGTTCCTGAGCGTGATCACATCGATCGGACTGGATCACACAGAGATCCTTGGAGATACGATTGAAAAGATCGCGGGAGAAAAAGCCGGAATCATCAAAAAAGGCGTACCGGTATTTTTTGACGGCTCTGATGAAAGAAGTAGTCGGGTTATAGAAGAAACTGCCGAAAATGTAGAAGCACCGTGGTATAAAATGGAAAAAGATGCGTTGAAAATTCAAGAAATTACAGACAAACATATTGCTTTTTCTATTTTGGATGAGTATGATAATAATACCGTATGGCAGGTGGCCAGCACCGGAATCTATCAGGTGATGAACGCAGCACTTGCAATCCGGGCGATGAGATATACATTTGGCGAAAAGGCAGAAATCTGCAAATGGCAGAAGGTGGTTGCATCTGTTAAATGGCAGGGAAGAATGGAAGAGGTTCTTCCCGGAGTTATCTTTGACGGGGCGCATAATCTTGCGGCAATCCGTGAATTTACAAAGAGTATCCGGCTGCAAAGAGAGGTGGAAGGGGAAATCCATCCACTGATAATCCTTTTTTCAGCCGTTGCAGATAAGGATTACAGTCATATGATCGAGCTTTTATGCAGAGAATCGAAAGCAGATGCTTATGTCATTGCCAAAGTAGACAATAAAAGGGGAGCGCAGGCAGATACACTTGCCGCGTTGTTCCGGAAGTATACAGACAGACCGGTCTATCGGGAGGACACGCTTGCTGATGCATTTACACGTGCACTGAATGAAAAGGGCAGCGAAGGGAAACTTTACTGTCTGGGGTCGCTCTATCTGGTAGGGGAGTTAAAAGAACTGATAGGAGGAGAAGATGCTTAATTTTGAAGAAGAACTTAAGAAGTTCAAACCAAGTCTGGAAGTAGAAGATATCGAGAATGCAGTATATCAGGAGGATCTGTCTGATATGACAGATATCTTAAGAGAGATGATGGATCAGAAAAAATAGGGGAGATTTTGATGGACTATAAGCAGAAACTCGAGTACCAGTCGAACTACTGGTACAATGATGGACTGAAGAAAGCGCAGATCCGGGATCTGTCCGGGGCAATTGTGTCGTTAAAAAGAAGTTTGCAGTTTAACAGAGAAAATATCACAGCGAGGAATCTTCTCGGACTTGTCTATTATGGACGTGGAGAAGTAGCGGAGGCTCTTGTAGAGTGGATCATCAGTAAAAACTTCAGGGCTTCAGAGAATATTGCCAGCTACTATATCAGTAAGGTTCAGGATAATCCAAGTGAGCTGGAGAAGGTGAATCAGGCAGTTCACAAATACAACCAGTGTCTTGGATACTGCAGACAGAATGGAGAAGATCTTGCGATCATCCAGCTGAAAAAGGTGGTTGTGGCACATCCGTCTTTCCTGAAGGCATATCAGCTTCTGGCACTTCTTTATATGCATTCCGGACAGTATTCCAAAGCAAGACAGAGCCTGAAGACGGCACTCAAGCTGGATGTGACGAATGATATTACGCTCCGGTATATGCATGAGCTGAACCGTCAGCGGAATCGGCAGGTTGCACATATTAAAGAGGAAAAGCATGGCAGACAGTCGGTTGTCACATACAATCTGGGAAATGAGACGATCATCCAGCCTGCAGCAACACTGCGAGACAATGCGGCAGTGATGACAGTTGTCAATATTCTGATCGGTATGGTGGTTGGAGCGGCAGTGGTGTGGTTCCTGATCGCTCCGGCGGTAAACCAGACAAAGTCGTCTACAAAAAACCGGAATGTCATTGCACTAAGCGAGCAGATAGCTTCACAGAAGACACAGATCCAGACGCTTAAGGATGAACTGGAGGGATACCGTAACAGCAGTGATGAGGTAGAATCGGCAAAGCAGACCGCCGCATCCACACAGGACAGCTATGATGCCCTGATCAAGGTATATCAGCAGTATTATGGCGGAACAACGAGCAATGCGGATATGGCAGATACGTTGCTTGGACTGAACAGGGATTCGTTGGGAGAAGAGGGACAGAAAATCTACGATTCGATCTCCGGTTCCGTGTTCCCGCGAGTATGTGTGAGTCTGTATTCGACCGCGCAGTATGAAGTGCAGAGTGGAAATTATGATGATGCCATTTCGGATCTTGAAAAGATCCAGAAGATGGATGACTCTTATAGTGATGGTGGTGTGTACAAGCTTCTTGGAGACGCGTATGCCGGTAAAGGTGATAAGGACAATGCAAAGAGCAATTACGAAAAAGCAGCGACCGATTATCCGGGAACACAGGCAGCATATTCGGCACAGAGCGCACTGGATGCAATGGGATCAGATGGAACTTCGGAGAATACTTCCGGTGGAACAGGCACCCAGGGACAATAAAATATAAAAGGCACAAAAGAGAAAGTAGCGAAAAAAGGCGTTACTTTCTCTTTTGTTTTATAGGAAATTCCGAAGGAACTTCCTATAAAACAAAAGGCACTATGTACCGTAAATGCGCACTCTTTTTATAAATCCATCAGGGCTATTGGCGTATTTGTATAAATAAAAAAGACAGAAAGGGGTTTAAGCAAAAATGCAGTATCAGATCAAAGAAAATTGTCTTACGATTTTTCTTCCGGCGGAGGTGGATCATCACAATGCGGAGGAGATCAAACGGGAGGCGGATAAAGTGATCGAGGAGCAACATATCAAATATGTGATCTTTGATTTTGGAAGAACGAATTTTATGGACAGTTCCGGGATTGGAGTGATCATGGGACGGTACCGGCATATCTTTCTTCTTGGCGGGGAAGTATGGGCGATACATACAAGTGAACGGATGCGGCAGATTCTGAATATGTCCGGCGTGACGAAGATCATACAGATTTATGAGGAGGGAATGATGTAATGGAATATTTTAACGAGATGGAAGTAGTTTTTGACAGCAGATCGGAGAATGAGGGATTTGCAAGGGTGGCAGTGGCTGCGTTTATGACGCAGATGGATCCGGTTCTGGAGGAAGTGGCAGACGTGAAGACAGCGGTCTCCGAAGCAGTGACGAACAGCATTATTCATGGATATGAGGGCCGGACGTCCGGAAAGATCACGGTCTGGTGCGGGATTGAAAAAGATAAGAAGACCATTCTGGTCACAGTGAAGGATCAGGGCATCGGTATCGAAAACGTGGAGCAGGCGATGGAGCCACTCTATACGACCAGGCCGGATATGGATCGGTCCGGGATGGGATTTGCATTTATGGAGGCATTTATGGATGAAGTACAGGTGGAATCTGTGCCTGGAAAAGGGACTACGGTTTGGATGAAGAAAACGACAGGAGGGGAAAAGAAGGAAGCTGTATGGACCACACAATCGCATTGATCAGACGGGCTCACGAAGGGGATGAAAATGCGAGGGCACAGCTTGTGGAGGAAAACACCGGTCTGATCTGGTGTGTGGTGAAAAGATTTTACGGACGGGGCACAGAGGCAGAGGATTTATTTCAGATCGGAAGCATCGGACTTTTAAAAGCGATCGATAAGTTTGATCTGACATATAATGTAAAGTTTTCTACTTATGCAGTTCCGCTTATTTCCGGGGAAATCAAGCGTTTCCTGCGGGATGACGGAATGATAAAAGTGAGTCGTTCGCTAAAAGAGATCGCTTATAAAAGCGTACAGGCAAGAGAACGTCTCATCAGTTCGCTGGGGCGCGAGCCGACAATAGAAGAGTTATCAGAAGAAGTCGGAGTGGAAAGAGAAGAACTTGTACAGGCGATGGAGGCGGGATGCGAGATTGAATCCATTTACCGGCCGGTTCATCAAAAAGAAGGAAGCGAGATACGGCTTCTTGATAAATTAGAAGAAAAAGAGAAAAGAGAAGACAAGATCTTGGATCTGATCGTTCTCAAAGAACTTCTCGAGACACTGGATGAAGAAGAAAAACAGTTGATTTTTCTTCGGTATTTTGCTGATCGGACACAGAGCGACGTAGGAAAGATCATGGGAATTTCTCAGGTGCAGGTGTCGAGATCCGAGAAACGGATCATTGAAAAATTAAGAAAAAAAGGAGGAAGATAAAAGAATCGTATAAAATCCGGCAAAGGCAGCATACTACAGTAAAAAGAAGTGGATTTACTGAAAAATGCAGTGAAAAGGAGTCGGATCATATGATGGAAGATGGAAACGGACGAAAAAAAGTATGGATTTGTCTGTCGATTGTCGTGCTTGCGGCGGTTGTAATCGGAGCAGTGTATTACATGAATATGCCGAAGGAACACTCGGAAGAAGGATTTTTAATCCGGAGAGAAAGCGAGGACTGTGCGGATGGCATCAGGGAAAACGCTCTATATTAAAGGCGATAGAGATGTGGAGGTGACTAAGCCGGATGTAACACTTGCAGATCTGCTTTCTATGGAGTGCTCCGATCAGTCGCTTCTTCCGAAGCTTAAAACAATGAAGTTTAAGAAAACGGGCAATCAAAGATGTGTGATTTCGGTGCTGAAAATAATCGCATGTATCCACGGCCAATATCCGGATATGGAAGTGCAGAATCTGGGAGAAACAGATATGATCGTAACATACGAAGATCAGAAAACACCGTCTTATGCATGGCATCTTACAAAAACTGCCTTTGTGACGGCTGTGACATTTTGCGGGGCGGCATTTTCGATCATGGCGTTTAATAACGATGTAGATGTAACGAAACTGTTTGATCAGATTTATCATCTTGTCACCGGAAATAAGCCGGGCGGCATAACGATTTTGGAAATCGCATATTCTGCCGGGCTTATGATCGGTATTTTGATCTTTTTCAATCATTTCGGGAAACGCCGTTTTACAGTAGACCCTACGCCGATGGAAGTGCAGATGCGTCTCTATGAGAATGATATTCAGACAACGCTTATTGAAAATGCGGCAAGAAAAGAAAAAGAGATCGATGTCGGAAAAGGAGGCGGTATTCATGGGACAGGCGGCTGAGGTGATCGTGGAACAGCTTGTGCTGGCTCTTGTCGGATTGAGTGCAGGGGCGGCTGTGGCAGGCGGCTTATTTTCTTTTATCGTGGAACTCGGAGTGATCGCTGATTTTGCCGATCGGACACACACGGGAGACAAATTGCTTTTCTATGAAACATGTGTGGCGCTTGGCGGAATAATCGGAAATATCGTTTTTCTTTTTTACTCTTTTGCGCCGAATGCGGTATCGTTTGCTTCTGCGTCTTTTGCGTCCGGGGCGGTACAAGTTCTGTTTGGGATTTTTGCCGGGATTTTTGTCGGATGCTGGTCGATGGCGCTTGCGGAGATATTAAATGTTTTTCCGATCTTTATGCGCCGCGCGCGAATCGTCAGATACGCGTCTGTTTTTGTGATCGGCGCAGCCATAGGAAAAGGATTGGGAGCAGGATTGTTTTTCTTAAAAGGCTGGTAGAAGATGAAAGACAAGGCGGGATTTCAACAGGAAAATTATCTTGAAAGAGGCAGGGTTTTGGACTATCATTAATCTTAGTATTCTGAAAACAGGAAGCCCCTTGGCTTCAGACAATGGTAGTTCACTGCAGAAAGTCTGTCATATAGGGTGTATGAGATATTGTTTGGAAGATGACGATAGATTTAAGACACGGAAAGGAACGAAAACAGTATGCTTCAGATAAAAGAAATATGTAAGGAATACCGGACGGGAAGTCTTGTTCAAAAAGCGCTTGATAAAGTGAGCCTGAATCTGCGTGATAATGAGTTCGTGGCGATTTTAGGACCAAGCGGTTCGGGGAAAACGACGCTGTTAAATGTCATCGGAGGATTGGACAGGTATGACGGCGGAGACTTGATCATAAACGGGATTTCGACGAAGAAATACAAAGACCGGGACTGGGATTCGTATCGGAATCACACGATCGGTTTTGTGTTTCAAAGTTATAATCTGATCCCTCATCAAACACTTTTGGCAAATGTGGAACTGGCGCTTACGATTTCGGGAGTAGGCAAAGCGCAGCGCAGAGAACGTGCGAGACAGGCGTTGGAGAAAGTTGGCTTAGGCGAGCAGATCCACAAGCGCCCGAGTCAGCTTTCCGGCGGACAGATGCAAAGAGTTGCCATTGCAAGAGCGCTTGTAAATAACCCGGATATCCTCCTTGCCGATGAACCCACAGGGGCGCTTGACAGCGAGACAAGTATTCAGGTGATGGAGCTTCTTAAAGAGGTTGCGCAGGACAGGCTTGTTGTTATGGTAACTCATAATCCCGAGCTGGCGCAGCAGTATGCTACAAGAATCGTTGAGTTAAAAGACGGAAAGATTCGTTCGGACAGCGATGCATTTTATGTGGATGAAGAAACGGCAGACGTTCCGGAACATAAAAATATGGGGAAATCATCCATGTCGTTTCTGACGGCGCTTTCACTTAGCTTTCATAATCTCAAGACGAAAAAAGCGAGAACATTATTGACTTCTTTTGCCGGATCGATCGGAATTATCGGCATTGCGCTTATTCTCTCTTTGTCCGCAGGAGTGAATGACTACATAAAAAATATAGAAAGAGAAACGCTTTCCCAATATCCGCTTCAGATCCAAAGTACAGGATTTGATTTTACTTCGATGATGACAGGCGGGGAAGATTCGGAAGAAGTAAAAGCGGTGTCTGCGGGAACGGGAACATCTTCAAAAGAGCGGCGGGAAAAAGAAAATATATGGGTGATCGACATGGTCACGAATATGTTTTCGACAATGGATTCAAATGATCTGGAATCTTTGAAAAAGTTTTTAGACAGTAAAGAAAGCCGGATCGATCAATACACAAATGCAGTTGAGTATTCTTATCAGGTTGTTCCGCAGATCTATGCGCAAGACGGGGAGAAAGTCCGTCAGGTACATCCGGACCGCTCTTTCGAGGCGGCAGGGCTTGGTTCGTCTGTCGGCTCAAACAGTCTGATGTCTTCGATGATGAGTACAGACGTCTTTTATCAGATGCCGGCAGATTCCGATCTGTATAAAGATCAGTACGATGTGAAAGCCGGCAGGTGGCCGAAATCATACAATGAATGCGTGCTTGTGCTGACGTCCGGCGGAGGTATGAGCGACCTTTTGCTGTACACGCTGGGCTTAAGAGATCCGTTGGAGCTGGAAGAGATGGTTGCGGGATTCGTCGAGGAAGAGCA
>ERZ838839.3062-NODE-3062-length-11267-cov-8.490546_pt1 | contig 11267 bp, 9 predicted proteins | sample MGYA00519909_ERZ838839 | MGnify/ENA primary metagenome ERZ838839 (study PRJEB31850, sample SAMEA3708843) | human gut metagenome | biome: human gut; feature: human-associated habitat; material: faeces | place: China | collected 2014 ... | reverse complement strand
AACTGGATTATTTATAAAAATGCATAGATAAAAAAGTTAAAAGCGAAATCCCTGATTTAATTGGATTTTCATTGACACATATAACACCTTACAATATAATAAAAGCAAATATATAGCTTATAAAGGAAGTTCCTTAATGACGAAAAAAATAACCGCAATATTCTTGGCATTGTGCATGGCAATTTCCGTTTTGCCGATGACCATTCAGGCGGCATCAAAGCCCGATATTAAAGTTGGCGACTATGTTAAAATGGGCGCGTATAACAATGCCTCAATTCTTTGGCGATGTGTAAGCATTGACAATAACGGACCGCTTATGCTTGCAGACAAAATTGTTGACACCCTTGCATATGATGCCAAAACAAATGACAACAGCAATTCAAAATCACACAGCAGAAGCTATAAGCGTGATGATTACGGTTCTAACTATTGGAAAGACAGCAATATGCGTTCTTGGTTAAATTCGACCGCAGCTGAAGGCAAAGTCGATTGGCTTTGCGGCAACCCTCCGAAAGACGGATATGTAAGTGGTGTGGGAGCGTACAACGAAAAAGCGGGTTTTCTCAACGCTTTTTCAAAATCTGAAATTGCGGCAATGAAAACCGTTACCCAGCGTTCTCTCGTTTCTCATCCCGAATACAACAAGGGCATAGTTGATGGAGACGCAAATTCGGATTTGTTATACTACACCGATATTTCGGAAGCGGTGGCAAACTACGACAGTTCATATTTTGAAACTACAACCGAAAAGGTTTTTCTTCTTGATGTAAAGCAGGCTAATGCCGTGTGGAAAAATCTCAAAGGTTATTATGTTGCGTATAATAATGACGGTATGGCTTGGCCTTATTGGCTTCGCACTCCTGTTACCGATTGCAATCACGATATGCGTTATATCAGTTCATCGGGTCAGGTCGGTCGTTATGCTCCGTGGTATTCCGATTTGGGTGTAAGACCTGCATTTTATCTCGATTCCGAATATTTTGTTACAACTTCCGGCAGCGGCTCACAAAGCAGTCCTTATATCGGCTCTGCTCCAAATAAGCAAGAGGATGATTATACAATTTCGGAACCTGCCGAGGACGCAAATCCCGATTGGAATGTCAGCACCGAGCAAAGCATTCAGCTCACCCTCGGCCCGTGGTATTCAAATGACGGAAAATATTCTAATCCTACCATCCCTGTTTATACCATCCAAAAAACACGCAGCGACACGGAAAATATGGTTGTTGTCGTTTGCGGCGAGGGATACACAAAAAGTCAGCAGGGCAAATTCATCAATGATGTCAAACGACTTTGGCAGGACGCTATGAAATATGAACCGTATCGCAGTTATGCCGACAGATTCAATGTTTACGCTCTTTGCACAGCTTCCGAATCGACTTTTGACAATGGTGGAAGCACTTTCTTTGATGTTATAGTCGACAAATATAATTCGCCTGTTATTTCTAATAATCTCCACGGAAGTCAGTGGAAAAATCATATTTTTGAGAGATGTATCGGTCCTGAATTTATCGAGAAAATTCACGATGCTCATATCAAAAAAAAGTGTGATCCAAACACAATTCCGTCCGGTTCGGAATATGAGCCTTATTATTATGTTCACGATTATATTGCTCAGTTCGCTATGGTTGTAAACACAAAATCAGATTTCGGCGGTGCTTATAATAACCGTGAATACGGCTTCCATTATTTCATTTCGCCATCAGACAGTTATCGTGCGTCAAAAACTTTTGCACACGAGTTTGGACACGGTTTGCTCGGCCTCGGTGATGAATACAGTAACGGATATTTGCTTGACGATAAGGAACTTAAATCACTCAATCTTTCCTCGGTTGAAGACCCGGAAAAGATAAAATGGCGACAGCTTTTAGGTTTTAGAAACACATATACCTGCCGCAATGCTTACGACTCAAAAATGCTTGTTTCAAGTTATGAGTGCATAATGAGAGACACAAACTATCAATTCTGTGAGGTTTGCCGTTTGCAGGGCTTCAAGCGAATGTCTCAGCTTGTTAAGGATGTAGACCTTTATGTTGCAACTCCCGAGGTTAAGGAATATACGGGCGCTTATTCAAAGCCGTCTGATTTTACCGACCTTGAAACAAGTTCATATTATAATTACACATATAATCGCAATGACCGACTTTTGAGCGGCAACAGCAAAAGCAGATTTAATACTAATATGAACGGTAAAAAAATCGAGCTTAGAACTGTTATTCAAAACATTTCAGATAAAAATGCACGACAATTAAAATTCAAAATGTGGATTAAGCACTCCGACGGAAGCGTTGCGACCGATTCATCGGGGAATCCGCTTCAAACAGTACAAACCTTTGACATTCCTGTTTGGAATGATAAGGCAAATTTCTGGCCGCTCGGTGCTTTGGATCACATCAAAAGCGACTTTAATTCAGGCTTAAAGAGTTGCTCGCTTATTTATCAAATTCCGTCTGATGCACAGCTTAAGAGCGGCGATACCGTGGCATTTCAGGTGCTCGATGAAAACGGAAATGTGCTTGCAGACGACAATACGGAAACACAGCGCTACACAACCGTTTCAATTCAGTATAAATTTGAGGACGGCTCTGAAATTCCAAACACTGCCGGCGGAACATTTACCGTGCCATACGGCACAAAGCTTGATTTAACACCGGCAAAAACACTTTATGATTATGAATTTATAAAGGTTGACGGCTTGAATAAGCCTATTGTTTCGGACGGAACGGTTGTTACATATTATTACAAAAATAAAAACGAAGAACACACTCACAATCTGACTTTGGTTGCTGCGAAAGCTGCCACCTGCACTACTGCGGGCAATTCCGCATACTACACCTGCGATGGCTGTGACAAGTGGTTCGCAGATGCAACAGGATCGGTAGAAATTACCGATAAAACCAGTGTGAAGATTCCGGCTCCCGGACATACCGCAGGCACAGAATGGAAGTCTGATGATACTAACCACTGGCATGAATGTTCTCGTTGCCACGACAAAAAGGACGAAGCGGCTCACAGCACCAGCGAGTGGATCATTGACACGGCAGCTACCGAAACCGCAGAAGGCGCTAAGCATAAGGAATGCACCGTCTGCAAGAAGGTTCTTGAAACCGCAACGATCCCCGCAACAGGCAGCAGCCATACCAATAGCTACGGCGTATACGTTGGAATGACATATACGGCAGGAAATTTAATATACCAGATTACATCAATTGATACTGCAACAGTAGGACAATCAAAGGTTATTGGTGTAGTAGCTGCTAAAAAGAATAAAATAAAGAAAGTTACAATTCCGGACAGAGCAGATTGTAAGGGATATAGATTAAATGTAACAACAATTGGTAACAATGCGTTTGCCGGCTGCAAGGTCCTTGAGAAGCTTACAATAGGTAACAAGGTAACTGTTATCGGAAAAAATGCATTTAAGAACTGCTCAAAACTTGAAACAGTAGTAATTGGAAAAGCAGTTAAGACAATAAGTTCTAAGGCATTTATAGGAGATAACAAGATTAAGAAGATTACATTCAAAGGTGACAAACTTAAGACTGTAAAGAAGAATGCATTTAGCAAGAAAGCAAAGAAAAATATTAAGTCTAAGAAGACTAAACTTAAAGGAAATAAGAAAGCCATTAAGTTGTTTAAGAAGAAACTTAAAATTAAATAATTAAAAAGTAATTAAAGAGGCTAGCTTTTCAAGAGTTGGACATGTTATGTATGTCTTGTATTCTGCGAAAAGGTAGCCTCTAATAAGTTTATTAAGGCAGTCAGATACAATATCGCCAAGCAGGTCAAAAAGATATTTTGACAATAATGTCCAGTTGGATTATCATTGGAGTGTTCAGGTACTTCGTTACAAACATGAGGAATTCTCTATCATGTATTTTCCGACAGCAAATTTACGCTACCGAAAAATAATATAAACTGGACTTTTTTGTTAAACAAAAACCATAATAACAACATAGGAGGTATACATATGTCAAAGATGGGAAGACCAAAATCAGACAATAACAAAGATAAAATTGTTGCTGTAAGGCTTACAGAAGAAGAACATCAAAGACTTACAATGTATGCCAAAAAACATTCTTTGAAAATTTCAGATGTACTAAAGAATGGATTGTACGAAGTGCTTAACAAACCAGTCAATAAATAGATACTGACAATAATAAAAGAAAGCTTAGGTGGCTAACAATTGGATACCACTTGAGCGATTAATCGCATTAATATACATAAATGAGGTTAAAATTGATGCAAAAAAAACATTATAACAAAACATGGTCCGCATACAAGACGTTAGAAAATGCGGAGAGGAGATATGTATGAGGAGAAATATATTATGTATTATATTGTGTATGATATTACTGAGTGCATGCAGTTCCAAAAATAATGAGATTATTGAAGGGTATAGTAACTGTGAAGAATATTACAGTGATGGATTTCAAGATTATATAGATTATTGCAAATATTTCTATAAGAAAAGCGAGGATAAAAAATTTGAGGAGAACAGTTATTATTCTATTGTAACAAAAGAAAATATAGATGATATAAAGAGTTATTTTGATAAGTTCCCTTATGAAAGTATGGAGGATAGCAATAAGTATGACTTTGAAACAGATAATATAAATGAAGGAGACTATTATAGCCTGAGAGCAGGGTCAAATAATGATAATTACAGTGTATTTTTATATGACGTAAATAGTCATATATTGTACTATATACATTATAATATATAGTGTAATGAAAATTATTGATTTGCAATTGTGCAATTAGATTATTTTATGCACTAGCACTAAAAAATAAAGTATTGTGTATAAAATGTCATTATTAAGAATAATAGTTCATTAATTTGAAACGTATTTTTTATAGGTATTAAAATAACTTGATGAAATAAGAGCTAGCCTATGCTATAATACTTTCGTGTCAACACTATGGCAACACGAAATCAGAAGGATAATACAAATTATATAATATAGGTAAATTAACAGATAAAAACACACGAAACTTAAACAAATATGTTTAAGTCAAACTCGGTACAAGCCGAGTTTGAATAGTAAAAAAAGAAACCATGGGCTTGAGGTTGTATCCTATTTGGTGCTACATGGTTTCTTTTTTTGATTTCTTCAATGAATTACAGTACAAATATTTGCCCACTATTTCCTAAGAAATTCCCTCAACCTATCCGGATAATAATTCATTATTAATTCATTATCAACATTCATTGATTCTACCAATGGACCGCAGTGGTCGTAGTTGGCAATATCAGTTGTAAAGTGTGCATCACTTCCCATTATGAAAGGATGATTGTATTTCTTACAGTTTTCGATAATTAATTTCTGGTTTTCTTTTACATTTTTTCTATTTTTATCCCTAAGGGCATTATTATTTATTTCAAGAAGAACGTGATATTCTTTTGCAGCCTGAACAAGGGCTTCGTAATCAAGAGGACAACGGCCGTCGTCAGGATGGCTTATAATGTTTACATTAGGATTCTTAATGGCATTTATTATTGCAGCAGTGTTTTCTTCTTTTGAGCCGAACTTGTAACATACAGAATGGATGCCGGCAATAACAAAATCAAGTCGGTCAATGTATTCCTGACCAAGGTCAAGTGTACCATTGTAGTCAATTATGTTAATTTCCGCACCAAGTCTTAAATCTAATCCAAAAAGGTCTCTTGGAACAACTCCTAAATTCTTAAAATACAAATCAGCACAAGTTCCGGGGATTCCTGAACTGTGTTCAGTGATTCCATAAATTTCAAGTCCTTTGTTTGCTGCTTCTTTACACATTTCTGTAAGTGTGGCATAAGCGTGACCGCTTGCAATGGTGTGAGTGTGCATATCTGCGAGAATTTTGTTCATAGATTTTTCCTCCTGTATACTTCGTTTATTTATGATTACACGGATTGTTGCGTGCTTCGCACTCCCACAATCCTTCCCCTCAATATTCGCATATTGTGAAGTTTGCACTTCACTTTTATGCTCATATTGTGGGCGTGTCTCAAAGTCATTATCCCTTTATTGTGCAGGCACAAGTGAGATAAGATTTTTTGACGTTGTAATCATTTAATATTGTAGCACCATTGTATTGACAATGAAATAAGATAATTATATATTATATAAGGTTAGAAATACTAAACTTTTTGTTTAAAAATAACAAACTTAGCCTTAAAGTATGATTAAAGCTAAAAATAAAAAGGGATAATACTATGGATATAGGAAAAAAGATTAAAGAGTTAAGAATTTTGAAAGGACTTACTCAGGAGGAATTGGCTGATAGGGCAGAGTTGACTAAGGGATTTATTTCTCAGGTTGAGAGGAATCATACATCTCCGTCAATAGCAACTCTTGTGGATATTCTCCAGTGTCTGGGTACGGATTTGAAAAATTTTTTTGAAGAAGATGAGGATAATCAGATTGTCTTTTCTAAGGAAGACTATTTTGAGAAGGAAGATAAAGAACTTAAAAATATGATTCAGTGGATTGTGCCAAATGCACAAAAAAATCTGATGGAACCTATTTTGGTCACATTAGAGGCAGGCGGTTCAACTTACCCTGACAATCCTCACGAGGGTGAAGAGTTTGGCTATGTTTTGTCAGGAACGATTAAGGTTGTGCTTGGAAGCAAGACTTATAAAGTGAAAAAAGGTGAAACTTTTTATTATGAGGCAAAATATAAGCACTATCTTAAGTCAGACAAGGGCGCAAAGGTGTTATGGATTAGTGGCCCCCCAAGTTTTTAAAATAGTTTAGGAGAAAGTTATGGAAAAGAAGATTATTGAATTAAAAAATATTAGCAAGAATTTTGAAGACCAGCAGGTTTTAAAGGGGATTGATTTAAACATATATGAAAACGAATTTCTTACATTACTTGGACCAAGCGGATGCGGTAAGACTACTTTGTTAAGAATTATCGGTGGCTTCGAGGAACCAAGTAATGGTCAGTTGATTTTTGACGGAAAGGATATTTCAAAGGTTCCGCCTTACAAAAGAGAAGTAAATACAGTATTTCAGAAGTACGCCCTGTTTCCTTTCTTAAATGTGGCAGATAATATTGCTTTTGGTCTTAATCTTAAGAAAATGGACAAAGACGTCATAGAGAAAAAGGTTAGCAGAATGCTTGAACTGGTAGGTCTTAAAGGCTTTGAAAAAAGAGACGTAACTTTACTTTCAGGAGGTCAGCAGCAGAGAGTTGCCATAGCAAGAGCCCTTGTTAACGAACCTAAGGTATTGCTTCTTGATGAGCCTTTGGGTGCGTTGGATGCCAAGCTTAGAAAAGATATGCAGACTGAGCTTAAAAAGATTCAGAAGGAAGTTGGAATTACATTTATTTTTGTTACTCACGACCAGGAAGAGGCACTTTCAATGTCAGATACAATCGTTGTTTTGAACGACGGTGTTATTCAGCAGATTGGAACTCCAATGGATATTTACAACGAGCCACAGAACAGATTTGTAGCTGAATTTATTGGTGAGTCAAATATTATTGAAGGTAATATGATTAAGGACTGTCTTGTTAATTTTGATGGCATAGACTGGGAATGTGTAGACAAGGGATTTAAGGATAATGAAGATATTGAAGTTGTTTTAAGACCTGAAGACATGGATGTTGTGGAACCGGAGGCAGGTAAGGTTTCAGGAACTATTATTTCAAAAGTTTTTATGGGTGTTCATTATGAATATCTCGTGGAAACTAAAAACAGAAATTATAAGGTTCATACAACAGAAAATTATGAAATTGGGAAAAAAGTAGGACTTACAATTGATCCTTTTGACATTCAGGTAATGCACAAAATGGAGAATTAAGGAGGAAAGAGATGCATCATTATAAAGGCTTAGTGAAACCTTATGTGTTATGGTCTTTTCTGCTAATAGTTTTGCCTTTGGCATTAATATTACTTTACTCCATTACAACAGGGGATAATTCACTTATAACAATACATTTTACATTAGATAATTTTAGAAAAATATCTGATCCTATTTACTTAAATGTTTTTATTAAATCTTTGCAAATGGGACTAATTACAACGGGAGTTTGCCTTGTTTTGGCATATCCAATGGCGTATATTATTTCAAAGTTTGATGAAAGTTCTCAGAATATTTTAATACTGTTAGTCACAATTCCAATGTGGATTAACACATTGCTTAGAACTTATGCATGGATAAGTCTTTTGTCAGACAACGGAATTATTAATTCATTATTTAAACTGTTAGGATTAAATCAGCAGACAATGATGTACACTAATTTTTCGGTTGTTATGGGCTTAGTATGTGATTTGTTGCCATTTATGGTTATTCCAATTCACACATCACTGGCAAAAATGGACCACTCACTTGTGGAAGCTGCAAGTGACCTTGGTGCCAACAGATTTCAGACTTTTACAAAGGTTATTTTGAAATTGTCACTTCCTGGCGTTATAAATGGTGTTTCAATGGTATTCCTTTTGTCTATTTCAAGTTTCGTTATACCACAGTTACTTGGCGGACATCAGTTTGTACTTATTGGTAACCTTATTGAAAATCAGTTTATTTCTGTAGGTGACTGGAATTTCGGAAGTTCCATTTCAGTTATTCTTGCAGTTATTATTTTAGCAATGATGGGATTTATGAAAAAAATAGATCCTGACGAGAATGGAGGTAACTAATGAATAAGAAGAAAATCTCCATAGGACCAAAATTATATATTACATTGTGTTTTATATTTTTCTATTTACCAATTGCAGTTACAATGTTTTTTTCATTTAACTCATCAAAATCCTTAACTAAGTTTACCGGATTTTCACTTAAATGGTATAAGAAACTTTTAACAGACAATGATATTATTGCAGCAGTTTATGTATCTATAAGTATTGCTGTTATTGCCACAATTATATCTACAGTTCTTGGTACAATTACGGCAATCGGACTTTCAAGAAGCAGAAAAATTCTTAGAGAATGGCTTTTGAATGTTAACAATATGCCTATTATGAACCCTGATATTGTTACGGCAATCGGACTTATGATTTTGTTTACGTCAATGAGACTTGAACGTGGATATCTTACAATGCTTTTAGCACACATTGCTTTTTGTACGCCATATGTTATAACAAGTGTTTATCCAAAGGTTCGAAGTATGGACCACAACCTTGCAAATGTTGCCATGGATCTTGGTGCCACACCGTTTCAGGCGTTAACTAAGGTTATTATTCCGATGTTAAAACCGGGAATTTTTGCAGGAATGCTTCTTGCATTTACAATGTCACTTGACGATTTTGTTGTTTCATATTTTGTAACAGGAAACGGTGTTTCCAACATTTCAATTGTTGTTTACAATATGACAAAGAGAACAAATCCTACAATTAACGCTTTGTCAACATTGCTTATTCTTGTGGTTGTTTTGATTTTGGTTGGTGTAAATGTTATACCGGCTCTTGCAAAAAAAAGACACAAAAAGGTTGAAATGTCAGCATCACACAATAGTCCCCTTAAAAAGATTGGTGTGGCTGTTGCAACTGTTGGAGTTTTGGCAGTGGCAGTATTTTGTGGGGCAAGATTTTCAGCCATTAGCAGTAAGCCGGTTCTTCATGTGTATAATTCAGGGGAATATATGGATACTTCTCTTATTGAGGATTTCCAGAAAGAGTATAACTGCAAGGTTGTATATGAAACATTTGATTCTAACGAAACAATGTATACAAAGCTTCAAAGTGGGGCAGAATATGATGTGATAATACCGTCTGATTATATGATTGAACGACTTATATCAGAAGATTATTTGCAGCCAATTGACTGGAAACTTATAACTAACAAAGACAAGATTATTCCAAAGCTCTTGAAGAATGATTTTGATCCTGATAATAAATACACAGTACCTTATTATTGGGGGACTGTAGGGATTTTGTACGACAAAACAGTTGTAGATGAAAATGACTTAAAAGAAGGTTGGAATATTCTAAGGAATAAGAAATACAGCGGTCAGATTTATATGTATGATTCTGAAAGGGATTCTTTTATGGTGGCTTTGAAAGGCCTTGGTTATTCAATGAATACAAGAAATAAAGATGAACTAAAACAGGCGTACAACTGGCTTATTGAACAGAATAATACAATGAAACCTGTATATGTTGGAGATGATGTTATGGACAACATGATTTCAGGTAATAAGGCAATGGCTGTAGTATATTCAGGAGATGGCTCATATGTTATTAATGAGAATGATAATATGGGATTTCTCGTGCCGGATCAGGGAAGTAATGTTTGGACTGACGGAATGGTTATTACCAAAAAGTGCAAAAATACTAAACTTGCTCATCAGTTTATTGATTATTTCTTAAGTTATGATGTGGCAGAGCAGAATACTGATTATATAGGATATGACAGCGCAGTAAAAAGTGTTTACGAATATTTTAAAAATGATGCTTATGCAGGAAATCCGGGCTGTGGACCTGACACGTCAAATCCTAAAAATGAAGTTTTTAAAGACCAGCCACAGGATATAAAAGCGTATAGTTCAAGCCTTTGGACAAAAGTTAAGTCACATTAGAATTTAAAATTTCAATCACACTAAAGTTTTGGCTTAAAAATTAAAAGTAATTTAAATATATTAAATTGAAGTTTATGTTTTGAAATAAATGAGAGAGGGAATCATGGACAAAAATTTTTGGAGGGAATATTTTTCTATTCCTAATATAATGGGATATTTTAGAATAGCGTTGGCAATGTTATATATGTTGCTATTTTACAGGGCGTTAGACGGTGCTCCTTACTGGCCTGTAATTGTGACAATTGTAATCTCGGGAATAACAGATTTCTTTGATGGTAAAATTGCCAGAAGGTTTAATATGATAACAGACTGGGGAAAGATGCTTGATCCAATAGCCGACAAAATAACTTTGGGAGCTATTATTATAAGCATGTCTTTCAAATATTCCATAGTTGTACCCATGGTTGTCTTTTATATAATAAAAGAAGGCTATATGGCGGTTGCAGGAATTATATCAATTAGAGCCGGACACAAAATCGAAGGTGCAATGTGGTATGGCAAAGTATGCACTTTTGCAACTTATGTAATTCTGATTGTATTGCTTTTATTTCCTAATATGCCGGAAGTTATGGTTAATGTTTTGGTTATAGCTGACATGGCTATAATGGCATTTACCCTGATAAAATATTTTATTTATCACAGAGGCTTGTGGGAAGAGTTAAGAGGTAAGTTGCCGAAAAACATGGAGAAATAGTATGGTATACTACTAGTACAAAATAATTTTCATATAAGAGAAATTAAAAAAATCTTGA
>ERZ838839.3061-NODE-3061-length-11269-cov-2.375245_pt1 | contig 11269 bp, 9 predicted proteins | sample MGYA00519909_ERZ838839 | MGnify/ENA primary metagenome ERZ838839 (study PRJEB31850, sample SAMEA3708843) | human gut metagenome | biome: human gut; feature: human-associated habitat; material: faeces | place: China | collected 2014 ... | reverse complement strand
GCTTACCCTGTAATACGGTATCCAGTCAGCGCCTGCGCATTTTTATCTGGTGCCACATAAAGTTCCATGCCGCGCACCATGCGCACATCACGCTTTGCCGGTTCCATCATACGAAGCAAACGTTTCATGTTTCCTGCACTTCTTCCCATAAACCGAACCTTACCTGAATATACAACACGTCCTCTCACACAATCCTTATCTAGTACGATTTTTCGACCTGGCGCTGCAATAAATACAAGATCACCTACACGCATGCGACATGCACGATATGGAATCAATCCGATGCGACGCTTCATAACCTTGATGCGCGGTGATTCCTGAATTGCACTTCCAAACTTTGTATATACCACAATCTCCATGATCTGATTGTTGAATTTAGGCTGACGAATCCACCCTATGATACACCAGAGAAGAAAAAGTGAGAATAAGACAAAACCAATCGGTATCCAATAAAGAAAACTTCTTTCCTCTATTGTAAAGACTGCCGTACACGATGCCTCCTCAGAGAGTGTCAGTGCCACTTCTCCAGTTCCATAAAACCAGCTTAGGCCTTTCGGCTGGTATACACATGTTCCATCATCTTCAATATACCACCGTCCAGAAATGCCATTTCTTTTTTCGCCTGTTTTCCATATAAAAAATGAGCTGTCTGTCATCTTAACAGCTAGCGCAGGCTTTGTCTTTAGTGCATCAATTGCTGCCCTATCAAGTGCCTCTGCATCAGCTGTAATCTTAAACTTTATTGGCTCCATTTGCCCAAGAGATGTCTGAGCTGCATGAGCATCCTGTCCACCAATCTGTATAATCTGATAATGTATTCTTGGAATCACATCAATAACTGCCTGACCTGATGCCTCTAATTCTTCATTTTCTACATAAACCGTAAGTGTGCCAGTACTGTCTGTTTCACCCTTTGGCTTAAAAATCCACTCACCACTATCCTCATCCTGGTACCACTCATACTCCACCTCTGCACCAGTTAATACCGGTGTAGAAAGCGGGTAATTCTTTGCTTCATCAGCACTCATTTTCACGCCATCTGCTGTAAGGTAAAAACGAATTTCTTCGCAGGAATCTAACTCATTCTGACGCACAGATACATCAGCTGCATCTGATTCTACACGATATACAACTTTTGACTTTGTCGTAAAACGCTCATCTGCCGTCTTTGGCAAAAATCCTGGCATCTGAATTTGTCCGCTTATGCGCCCCTCACCAAGCTGTAAAGTGATCGGCAGCTCACCTGTATCAGAACGTGCAGCCTCATTTCCATCTACTTCGTAGACAAGTGTATTGGCAGTTCCTTCCTCCAAAAATGAACTATCAATCACCGTATCGGTTCCGCTCTCAACAGCCTGCGCCGTGATCGTCACTGTCTCACCCTCTGGAATTTCTGCTAATTTTTCTGCCGAAACTGTCTCCCCATTATATTGTACAGCCAGACGGCACTCTACAGCCGGCTCAACCATAATATTCAGGCTGCCCGGATCAACTCCTGCTGTAAACTGCACCTGATATGTACCTGCAGGCATATTCGCACCACCTGCATCAGTCACGATTGCATTTCCAAAAAGTGATGGATCGGCATTGTATCCATCTGGTGCAAGAGTCACGTTTCGTCTTATTTCATAGTTTTCGCCATTTGGTCCAGTGACAGAAGATACTGCTGCCTCTCTTCCCTGCGATAAAAAGGATACACTCTTTAATGGAAGTTCGCTAGTAAAACTGACAAGCGTATCATAAACAGAAATCTCTGAAGCATCAAGACGATAGCGGCCTGAAATAGTATCAGCTAACGCTCCTATTGCATGAATCATACTCTGGCCATCTGACGCCGTCTGCGCATGAAAGTTAAGATCTGGCCTATCAGTAAGCGCCACTGCCTCTGCACCAATTGCCAGATAATATGTATTCATATGTGTCTGGTTTGGCATCAAGGTTCCATAAAAGGATTCAAACTGTCCCTGCACAGTCCCAGTGTCAATCGTAATCTGATTTGTCGCATCGTCCATAAAACCACCATCTGACAATACAATCAGATAATATTGTGTGGAAGAATCAGTATCTTCATGAGATACTAATTCATTATATCCCATCTGCACTGCACCAAACGGTGTTCCTGCACCCTGCCACGGATTATTTCTCACCTGATCGGCACCTGATTGCGGATTTGTCAGGTCAATATCTTTTGCAATCGCTGACGGATCAAAATTTCCCGGTTGCGCCGCCAGCTGTCTTGCAGCATCACTCATATAAATTAAATGAAGTTCATCCTCTTCATTTAAAAGCGCAATAAATGCCTGAATCGCATAATTAGCATTCGAGTAGCGATTCTCATTTGCCATACTAAAGGAATCATCAAAAACAATAGTCACGATCTTTCTTCCTGATGACTCGCTTGCATAGCCAATCGTATTCTGTAAAGGAAAAACTCCTGCTGTCATAAGCGACAACAGGAGCACAAAAAGTATAATTTGTTTTTTCATCCGGCCTCCCCATGCGCATCACATTTGACTGCACTGTTTTGCATCTTTCGACACAGCTTTTTCTTTTACTATAGCACAGCGATGTGTCAAACACAAGGAAGTGATTCTTACGGTTTTTTTAATTTTTTGCGAAGATTACACTTAAAAAATGTTTTATTTTAAATATGAAACAGTCCAGGTTCCAGAGCCAATCTCTGCACAGAAAAGTCCATCCGCTCCTTGTTTCATGCAAAAATCACCACTTGGATCGTGCGCTTCTTTTTCAAGTATCAATTGTGCAGTTGTGTTACAAAAAAGCTTGACCAGTACACTTCCTCACTTATTTAAAACTGAACTGACTGCATTCTTCCAGCCTGAGTACTTTTCTTTTCTTATATTCTCTTCCATGCAAGGTTTATATGATGTGCGCTGTAGCTTTGTAAAAATTTCTTCTCCCCACAGGCCAAGACGATATCCTGCCGCATAGGCAGGTCCAATAGCTGAAAGCTCCTCTGCGTTTGGTACAAGAACACTAGCACCCAAAATATCACTTTGAAACTGCATCAAATAGGAATTTCTTGTTGGACCACCATCCACACAAAGCTGCTTTACACTAATCCCAGCATCCTCTGACATTGCATTTACAATATCTGTAATTTGATATGCAATACATTCCAGTGCTGCCCGCACAAACTCCGCTTTTTTAGTAGTTCTGCTCATTCCAACAATAGAAGCCTTTGCCTCGCTGTCCCAATATGGTGCACCCAGTCCGCTAAATGCCGGAACCAGATATAGCTTATCTTCCTTTATAGCACGTCTTGCCAGATCTTCTGTCTCTGACGCTGAGCAGATCAACTCTAAATCATCCTTTAACCATGTAATCACAGCACCCGTATAATTTAAATTCCCCTCTAAAACATACTTAACACTGCCGCCTATTTTCCAGGCAAGCGATGTCACAACACCATGTGTACTTAAAATCGGCTTTTCTCCAATATTCATCATAATCGAAGAGCCGGTACCGTATGTTGCCTTAATTTTACCCGGCTGTAAACATCCCTGTCCAAACAAAGCGCCATGAGAATCGCCCATTACACTGTGAATTGGCACCTTTTTTGGCAAAATTCCATCAAAATCGGTTTCACCAAATACCCCATCGGAGTCTGTCACCTCTGCCATATTTTCCGGATCAATTTCAAATAGATGGCATAGCTGTTCATCCCATTTTAATTCAAAAATGTTAAACAGCTGCGTTCTTGATGCATTGGAATAATCGGTTCGATATTCCTTTCCACCTGTCAGCTTGTAGACAAGCCAACTGTCAATGGTTCCGTGGCAAATTTCATGCTTACCTGCTGCCTCTTTCGCGCCCTCTTCATTTTCTATAATCCATGCAAGCTTTGCAGCCGGAAAATACGGTGATAGTTTCATTCCCGTCTTTTTTTGTATCGCATCTGCCATCAGCACGATGGACTCTCGCTCGCAAATCTTTGTTGCTCTCGCACACTGCCATACCACTGCATTTCCATATGGCTTGCCAGTGATTTTATTCCATGCAACTGTAGTCTCTCGCTGATTACTAATTCCTACACCAACCACACAGTTTGCATCAATTCCTTCTAGAAGCTTGGAAACGACAGTAAGCACATTTCGATAGATCTCCTCTGGATCATGTGAAACCCATCCCTTCTCATTGACAATCTGTCTGTGAGCACAGTCAGTTCGACGCACAATCGTTCCTGTCTCATCAAACAATAGTGCCTTTGTTCCCTGCGTACTCTGGTCAATGCTGATTATATATGCTGCCATTCATTTATCCTTTCAATGCCTCTGCTGCTTTCTTTGCAATTCCCTGTGCATTCAGTCCATAATAATCAAATACTTCTTTTGAGGTTCCTGTGATCACCGGTGCATCCGGAAGTGCCATATTGATCACCTTTCTCGGACAATTCTCACCGACAACCTGTGCCACCATAGAGCCTAGACCTCCAAACGGTGCATGCTCTTCTGCAGTGATCACCACTTTTGCATTCTTTGCTGCCTTGATCACGCCATCCTTGTCAAGTGGCTTCACACAGTACATATCAAGGACACTTGCCGAAATTCCCTGCTCTTTCAAAACCTCTGCTGCCTCTACTGCCGGGCGAACCATCTCGCCACATGCAATAATTGCAACATCCGTTCCTTCCTTTAACACAGTTGCCTTGTCCATCTCAAACGGACAATTTTCTTCTGTATAAATATCTTCAACCGGATTTCTTCCAACACGGATATAGGCTGGTTTCTGATCCTCTAATAAGCCTTTAATTAACTTTTTTGTCTGATGGCGATCACTTGGCAGATAGACACGCATGTTTGGAATTGCTGCCATCGCTGCAATGTCCTGTGCCGAATGATGGCTCATTCCCAGTGCACCGTAGCTGACACCGCCACTGATTCCGATCAGTGTCACATTTGTATTTGAATAGGCAACATCAATCTTTGCCTGCTCATAGCTTCTTGTTGACAAAAAGCAAGCCGGAGAGCATGCAAATGTCTTTTTTCCGCATTTGGCAAGTCCTGCCGAAATACTGACCAGATTCTGCTCTGCAATACCAGTCTCCACAAACTGCTCTGGAAATGCATCGGCAAATGGGGTCATCGATGCGGAACCTCTTGAGTCACTGCAAAGCACAACAATGTCCTTATCGTCCTTTGCTCTATCCATCAATACTTCACAGATTGCCTGTCTATTTGGAATCTTATTCATGAAGAAGTGCCTCCTTTCTCGCTGCAAAATCAGCTATGATCTGATCATACTCCAATTGCGTTGGAACCTTATGATGCCAATTGGCCTTATTTTCCATTACGCTTGATCCAAATCCTTTTATGGTATTGGCAATCACAGCAGTCGGCTTTCCCTTTACATTTTTTGCCTCCTCAAATGCTGCATTTAACTGATCAATATCATTTCCGTCCGCTACACTAATTACATGCCAGCCAAATGAACTAATACGCTCTGAAAGGATTTCATGTCCCATAACATCCTCTGTATTTCCAGAAATTTGAAGATGATTCCGATCAATAACTGCGCATAAATTATCGAGTTTATATTGATGGCCAGCCATAAAGCCTTCCCACACAGAACCCTCTGCCAACTCACCATCTCCCATAACTGTATAAACACGATATGATTTTTTATCCATTTTTCCTGCAAGCGCCATTCCCACACATACAGGAAGACCATGGCCAAGAGATCCTGAATTCATCTCAATTCCAGGTAGTTTGTTATTTGGATGACCTATATAGCTTGATCCAAATTTTGAAAAATTAGCTTTGACATCCTCAAGGTTCAAAAATCCCTTTGCTGCAAGCACTGCATAGTAAGCCTCAACAGAGTGCCCCTTACTAAGTACAAAGCGGTCTCTATCGGGATCCTCCAAGCGATCTGGCGATATATTCATCTGGCAAAAGTATAAGCTGATTAAAATATCAATCACACTCATATCACCACCAATGTGACCACCATTTCCGGCAACTACAATATCAACAGTATCCTTTCGCAAATCAAAAGCTTTTGCCTTTATATTTTCCATTCTCATTCACCTCTTAAATATGCTTTTACATCCTCTTCAATAGGATCATACAAATCTGGTGCAATACCCATATACTTGCATGCCTCATAAAGTCTTGCTACAACATCCTTATGAATTCCTACACAGTGATGAATATAAGGTCCCTCTACGATTTTTGCTTCCAGTCTCTTAATATTTTCAACCTCAACCCACAGATAGGTTCCCATTCCCTTTGGACCATCTACTCCCTTTGCTTTTCCAAGCAGCATAGAATATTCGCCATTATCACCATCAAAACGTGCCAATGTTACCTCACCATGCTTTGCCTCTGCCGTAATGCTTCCCGGATGAGAAAATGCAAGCGGATACGTTAATTTTGGTGTTTCTCTAGCGACTGAAATTGGCCATGGTCCACAATGTTGAAGAAGCTCACCATTTGCAATATCAGGATGACGAATCGTCCAGTCTGCAAAGAAACTTCTTGTACCATCAAGCGCTGCTGCCTCTACTAAAAGTGCAGTTATTGCCCCATGAATATCTGTCTCACATACAACAGGAATTCCTTCTTCATTTAACAGTGCATTTGCTGCACACGGCATAATTCCTATTTCACTTTGTAGCTGATTCCAACACTGAATTGCCGCTGCCTGACAGCCATACTTCTCAATCAAATGCTTCATTGCCACCTTCAGTGCTGCTACATTTTCAAGTTCATTATCGCGAATACAGATTTTCATATGATCGCGGCAATACTGCATCACCTCTGCAACCTCATTACCCTGCTTCTTTGCCATCTTCATTTCATCTGTCAGCTCTGGCATTGGAATCGGTGTAAGTTGAATATTAAACTTCTCGAGTAATTCACCCTCATTGCACATAGTTGACCAAAATTCATATGGTCTTGTCGAAATCTGAAGTATTCTCATATTTCGAAAAGTTTTTACTACATTACATACTGCGAGAAAATCACGGATTCCTAGTTCAAACACAGGGTCATTCAGTCTACAGTTTGTCAGATATGTAAATGGAACCCGAAATCTTCGCAATACCTTTCCTGTCGCAAATAATCCACACTGCGTATCACGAAGACGTACACCATTTTCATCTGGTCTTTCGTCAAGTGGTCCCCATAGCAAGACTGGTACATTCAGTTCCTTTGCCAAACTCTGTTCCAAAGTTACAATGTGCAAGAAGCAAACCATCAATCTTTTCCTTTTTAAATTTCTCTGCAATTTTTTTTCGACCTTCTTCATCATACAGAAGACCTTCCTCATTTACATCCGTAATATCAACAAAATCAACACCCAATTCTCGTAATCTGTCTGCTGTCAATCCACGATATTTTAACGCATCTGGTGCACTAAAAATACTTCTTCTTGTTGGTGCATATCCAAGCTTTATATTTGCCATTTTTTCTCCTCACCTTCCCAGCAAAATCAAATCTTTCACTTTTTTTGCTGATGATATGTTTTAATAATTAACTTCTGGCTTTAGTATATTTCTGTTTCAACTTTATTCCAACAGATAATAAAGTATTTTTCACTTTATTTTTGCTTTATTTTATTCAAATTTCTTGTGTATTTTCGATGCATGATGTACAATCACTTTATTATATTTTCTAATCAGGAGGTCTATTATGTCAATTACTGCCAAAGAACTGGCACAAAAACTTGGTCTGTCCCAAACTGCAGTTTCTATGGCGCTTAATAATAAGCCTGGCGTCAGCACAGAAACACGCAGGATGATTATCGAGGCAGCTGAAAAATATGATTATGATTTTACAAAACTTTCTCTTAAAAAAAATAAAGCTGGCAGCATTTACGCTGTCAGCTATCGTTCTCACAATGCTATTTTATCCTATTCTCCTATTTTCGATACTATGGTGGAGGGAATGGAATCTGTAATACAAAAAGAATGTTATAAATTAAAAGTTGTCAATTTCTATGAAAAGCGTGACAACCTAGATCATTATCTGGAGGATTTACGCGCAACTGATTGTGTGGGCATTCTATTATTTGGAACAGAAATGCGAGAGGAAGTCGTCAGACCTTTTTTTAAACTTCCGTTCCCTGTTGTCATCATGGATGCCTATTTTGAAGGGCTTGACTTTACCTATGTTTTACCAAACAACCGACAAGGTGCATATCTTGCCACTGACTATTTAATCAGCAGATGCTTAAAACAGCCTGGATACCTTCAGTCCTCATATCCGCTTCGAAATTTTTCTGAACGTCAGGAGGGATTTTTCCGTGCGGTGCAGGATAATGGAATGTCACGCTCTCGCTGCATAATCCATCAGCTTTCTCCTACAATTGACGGTGCTATGGCAGATATGCTCGCCATTATTGACCGCGCCGATACACTCGCTGACTGCTATTTTGCAGACAACGATTTAATTGCAATTGGTACCATTAAAGCGCTGAAGCTGCGTGGCTTTCGCGTACCAGAAGATATCGCTGTAGTGGGCTTTGACAATATTTCTGAGGGACGCATAATTGATCCTGCACTGACCACTATCTCAATTCCAAGACACTATATGGGAGAGGTGGCTGCCCGTGAACTTCTCTCTCAAATTGAAGAGTCCAAGCAGCACACCTGTAAAATTGAAGTCTCCGCAAAACTTGTGAAGCGATTCTCAGTGTAAGCAACCCTTACTGCTGATATGTCGATAAGAAATCACGCAAATTGTTTAATGATTCCTCAAGTATCTCAATACGCGGCAGATATACAATACGGAAATGGTCTGGCTGCTTCCAATTAAAGCCACCTCCATGTACGATCAGAACCTTCTTCTCCTTTAAGAAATCAAGAGCAAATTTCTCATCATCGACGATATTGAAGCGTTTTGTATCGATCTTTGGGAAGGCATAAAAAGCTGCCTTTGGCTTTACAACACTGATGCCAGGAATATCATTTAATACCTTATAGATATACTCTCTTTGCTCATAAATACGGCCGCCTGGTATAATATAATTATTTACGCTCTGATATCCTCCGAGTGCAGTCTGTACGATAGACTGTGCCGGAACGTTGGAGCAAAGTCGCATGTTAGAAAGCATGTTTAAGCCTTCAATATAATCCTTTGCCATCTCCTTCTTTCCGCTTAAGATCATCCAGCCAATACGAAAACCTGCAATCATGTGAGATTTAGAAAGGCCGCTGAATGTTACGCAAAACAGATCTGGTGCCAACGATGCAATTGAGATATGCTCTTCTCCATCCATAACAAGACGATCATAAATCTCATCTGAGAAAATGATTAACTGATGCTCTCTTGCAATTTTTACAATCTCCATCAATACTTCCTTTGGATATAATGCGCCAGTCGGATTGTTTGGATTAATTAAAACAATGGCCTTTGTACGGTCTGTTATCTTCTTTTTAATATCATCCATATCAGGATACCATTCTGCCTGTTCATCACAAATATAGTGAACAACCTTTCCACCGGCAAGTGTAGCTGTTGCTGTCCACAGCGGATAATCAGGTGACGGAATTAAAATCTCATCTCCCTCATCAAGAAGTGCCTGCATAGACAGATTGATAAGCTCACTGACACCATTTCCTGTATAGATGTCATTGATCGTAACATTCGGAAGATTCTTTAACTGTGCATACTGCATGATTGCCTTTCTTGCTGAGAATAAGCCCTTAGAATCAGAGTATCCCTCACACTCAGTAAGCTGCTGGCGCATATCAAAGATAACCTCTTCTGGTGTACGAAAGCCAAACGGTGCCGGATTTCCGATGTTTAATTTCAGAACATGCATACCTGCATCTTCCATTCTCTTTGCTTCCTCTACAACCGGTCCTCTCACATCATACAATACATTGTCAAGCTTTGATGATTTATTAAATGTTCTCATACCGTCTTCTCCTATACTCCATGAATTTTTACTCTGCTGCTCTTTTGCCGGATGACTGTCTGCTGTCATTGCCACATCATCGCCTTCAAGCCACAGATAATCTACCTCAAGCGCCTGCGCCAAAACCTTTAAAATATCACGCCTTGGCTCTGTCTTGCCACTTACATATTGACTCATATGGCTCTTGCCGATCCGAATGCCGACCGGCTCTCCAAATGGCTGTGCCAGACGAATAACATCTGCCTGTTTTAGCCCCTTTAATTCCATAGCCTCTTTCAATCGCTCTGCAAATGTTGCCATATCCACTCCTTATTATCTTAGTTCAATTTCCTACATGCACACTATAGCACGGCAGCCGTAAAAGTTCAAGTTTTATTTTTGAAGTTCAGTATCTTGAACTTTTTTATTTCTTTTCCCCGAAACTGACAACTTGCGATATATTTTTCGTTATTTTTTTGTCCTTTTCGCACATAGTCCAAAATCACTTTTTGCTTTATAATAATATGTAGTGTATTGTATATCTTTACACTACTATTTCATTAAGGAGATGTTCTGCAATGACTCTGAAATTGAGACATGATTCTTCTGGTTACCTTACATGCGAACATGTAAGTGTTTTCTATCTTTTAATGCTGAATTCCGGTATTATGGGTGCTTACACATATGTTGTACGCGGCGGTGTTTTCTGTAATGCACAGACGGCAAACTTTTTGATGCTGGGAATTTCACTTGGAGAGGGCAACTTTAAGCACGCACTTTTCTATTTTATTCCAATATCTGCTTATGTTCTTGGTGCGATTGCCTCTGAGATTCTCCCTACACCAATAAAGCACTACGGCCTGTTTCGCTGGGACACTTGGCTTGTTGGATTTGAAGCACTTATTCTTTTTATCATTGGATTTATTCCAACAACAGTACCAGATCCTGTTGTTCAGGTCGCTGTTAACTTTATTGCCTCAATGCAGTATAATACATTCCGTCAAGCTGAGGGTATTCCGATGGCAACAACCTTCTGCACCAACCATATTCGTCAGGTTGGAATTGGCGTTGCAAAGCTATTTAGAAAGCATGATCAGAAAGGTTTTCATCGTGGTATGGAACATCTTGGCATGATTGTCTGCTTCTGTGTTGGTGCTTTCTTACTTTCAGTCTTCTGTAAATTTATGAATGAAAAATCAATCTGGATCGCTCTTGTTCCACTTTTAATTCTTTTCTACAGACTCGCTCATGCGGATCTGACCTGGGAACATGATCTATTAAACAAGAAACCGGCTGGCCACTAAGGCTCGCCGGTTTTTTTGTAATTTGTAAATTGTAACTGAATTGCAGCTGTTGTGCTTTCTGATTGCTGGTCTTTGTACGGATTGTCAGCTTTTGTTGTCTG
>ERZ838839.3058-NODE-3058-length-11280-cov-2.870290_pt1 | contig 11280 bp, 12 predicted proteins | sample MGYA00519909_ERZ838839 | MGnify/ENA primary metagenome ERZ838839 (study PRJEB31850, sample SAMEA3708843) | human gut metagenome | biome: human gut; feature: human-associated habitat; material: faeces | place: China | collected 2014 ... | reverse complement strand
CAGACACACACCTGCTTTTTGTACATTATATGTATGCTGCTTCAAAAAATTCCGGTTATTTTTCTGCTTCGTCCAGGATCTTATTCACATCGTCTTCTGTAACATTGTCTTCTTTTCTGGATGTGAAACGATCCATCACATCCGGAACCATATCCAAAAGCTTAGTGATCGTATCCTGATTCTTGATATTCACAAGCTTGGTGTGACCATTCTGAATCACCAGCACTGCACTTGGTGTCATCTTTCCACCGATACCTCCGGCACCTTTTTCTTTCTTATCTGCATTGAACGCGCCCGCACCTACTGCAAATGACACATCCACCAGCGGTAAGATGATCGTATCTCCGATATGGATTGCATCTCCTACTACCGTCTTGGATGACACAACTGCGTCCATCCCATGGAACAGCGCCTCTACGGTTCCCTTAAAATTATTTTCAGCCATCTTTTTTCCTCCTCGTACTATCGACTTGCACTGTCTAATCTATACTTGTTCTGTTTATATTCGTCTGATCTATCATCGGATTATAATTGAAACTCCCGGATATCATGGTAAGTCTTTCGGATTTCCCTGCACCACACCAGATTCCACAGGAAACAAACCAGAGGCACCATGCGGAATCCTCCGCGGACCTTTACATCCCCTTTCAGGATCCTTCTTTCAAAATTCGGTTCTATCGATAAAAATTCTCCGATAAATGGGTAGATTATACTGAAAGCTGCAAGCGCCTGCCCTGTATGGCATGGATCCTCGAATCCAAAACGAACGGTACCTTTTATCACTTTTGGTTTCCAGCGTTTCAGCAGTTTCCCTGTTTCTTTTTTGGCCTTTGAAAAAGCTTTCTGATGTACCGGATCTTCCAGTTCTTTTATGATCTTATCTTTCTTTTCCGACAAACTCTCCAGCTTTTCTTCCGCATGTCCGACTGTATGCTTTATCTTATCACAGAACTTTACAATTGTACATTTGATCTTCTCAAATCTTCCGGTTTTTTCTTCCTTTTTTTCTATCTTATCCGTCTTCTCCGGTTTTTCACTGTTTTTTTCCGGTTGAACTTTTTCAGGTCTCTCATGAGTTTTTTGCAAAATGCTTTCTGGGCTTTTTTCAGTCTTTTTTCCGGACCTTTCTTCCATATCCTTCGAAGCTGCCTGGCCGCTTTCCACAATTGTTTTTTCTTCTGCAGACTCTTTTTCCACTTTCGGTAGTCCGCGACTGCTTTCCACTCTCTGTTCTTTCCGAGTCTCTTCCCGATCTGTATTTTCTTCTCCATGAGTTACCTCCTTTTTAGGTTCACTTCCAAAAGATTTCCATGCAATTCTTACACGCCATTTTAGTTCCTGTTCTTCAAAGGATGCATCTATCCGTATCAGGCGCAAAAGCCACGTCACGCGCCCGCGTACGGTACTTTCTTTTATCTCGCCGGGCATCGACGCCTCCATGCGGTATCTGACCGGAACACACAAAAGAATCACCAGAAGTAAAAGTATCAGTCCGAGAAGCACCGCAATTATGATCCCTATTATTTTTAAAATGATCAAAAGAATATGTAACACCATCTTATTTTCCCTGCTCTTTTTCTAATATATAAGACCGTATATCGCATGTACCTGTCTGGTCATATACTTCCTGTACAATCTGTTCTACCAGTTCCACCGCTTCATCATATCCTTTCGTGATCCCCACCACGAACAGTTCCTGCTCCGGGAATGCAGGCTGCTTAAACTGAATCGTCGGATAGATCTCGAGTTGGTTTCTCTCGCTGACTGCCAGTGTGATCACATGCACACCTGGCTGCAGTTTACCGGCTTCCAGCTTACGGATGATTTTTTCTTTTTTCTTTTCCAGCCCTTCTGTCAGGTACAGATGCTTATAGTATCGCATATTTTCCGTCCTTCTATACATTTCTTTTTAACTATATCTCTCATGATATCTGACCGATACCAGATCCTAACTCTAACGATAATACGAATCAAAAATCTCTTTTGCAACATTTACCGCTTTAGCAGTTCCATCCGAAGATTCAATAATCACGCTGACAACCAGTTCCGGATCTTCTACATTCGACATTCCAATGAACCAGGAGTGATCTTTTTCTTTATCCGAACTGTATTCTGCGGTACCTGTCTTTCCTGCCGCCGTATAACTCTGTCCACTTAATACAGATGCCGTACCGTAATCTACTACACTCTTCATATACTCTTTGATCTGAGACGCTTCTTCTTCGGTCATAAGCTGCTTATACTCTTCCTGATCCGTCTCTTTCATAACTGCACCCGATGCATTCGTTACCTTGTCAACCAGATACGGTTTCATCAGCTTTCCTCCATTTGCGATTGCAGATGTAATCAACGCCATATGATACGGACTCACTTGCGTCTCTCCCTGTCCCATTGCCGTCATCATCTTCGTGCCATTCCCGGCTGAACCGTCCAGTGTGAAGCTGCTCTTACTGTATGGAAGATCCGAAGGCAGTTTAGAATCAAACAGAACTTCCTCTGCCGTCTTTTTAAACTTCGACGGGTCTAACGAAAGACCAATATTAGAAAATGATGTATTACACGAATATGCCAGACTGTCCTGCAGATTTACCTGTCCGTGAACATGTCCATTATAACAATGAATCTTAATTCCGCTGTTCTCGATCGAACCCGTACAGTTATAAGAATAAGAGCTGTAATCCGGATTCTCCCGCATAAATTCCAGAAGTGTTACAACTTTAAATGTTGATCCCGGTGCATACTGTCCCTGCGTCGCACGATTCAGCAGCACACTGTTCGTATCTGAACTTAAGCTGTTCCAGTTCTCTTCCACTGCATTCGGATCGAAATCCGGCTTGGATACCATGGCAAGGATCTTTCCTGTCTTTGGTTCCATAGCTACGACCGCACCTTTTTTATCTCCCAGTGCCTGATATGCTGCTTCCTGAAGATCCGCATCCAATGTAGTCACAACCGTGTTTCCCATATTCTTTTTATCCTGGAATTCATTCTTAAGCTTAATCAGAAAATTCTCATCCGATGTCAGAAGATCATAATTTCCCAACGATTCGATTCCTGATTTTCCCTGCACATTGTAACCAACTACATGTGCAAATGCGTTTCCGTATGGATACTCTCTTGTCTCACTTCCATCTGCAGCCGTATCTGTCTTCGCAAGCACATTTCCATTCTTGTCTACGATCATTCCTCTGGTCACGCGCTTTGCATTGGAATTCTGTCTCGCATTATATGGACTGCGTATGATATCCTGACTCTCTTTCACCTGAAAATATCCGATATATCCAAGTAGCACCAGAAACAGTCCCACAAACACATAAGTAACTCTAGCGAATTCTTTGTTTCTTGCGCGCTTTGCCTTGAGCCGCTTCTTTTCGCGCTTTTTGGCTTCTTTTCGCTCTTTGCGGGTCATATTCTGTCTCTCGATATCTTGCCGCATTCTCCTGTCGGCTTCTCTTTGCTCGTAACCGTTCTTTCTTCCTTCTCTCAATATCCTCTTCCTCGTCTTCTCTTAAAATATACAGTCCTTGGATAATTGCAAACATGATCAGTGTACTGATCAACGAACTTCCACCATAACTTACAAGCGGAAGTGTTACACCTGTTGACGGAATGAACTTCGTTGCCCCTCCGATTGTCAAGAACACCTGGAATATGTAACAGGTACCAAGTCCCAGTGCTACCATCTTATAAAACAGATTATGCAGCTGCATTGCAATATTTAAAAACATTACATAGCAGCTTACACAGATCAGAATCAGGCACATTGCATAGATCAGTCCCATCTCTTCCGAAATCGCAGAAAAGATAAAGTCTTCTGCAGATACCGGAATCGTATCCGGCTGTCCCTGATAGAGTCCCGCACCAAACCATGGCAAATAATGACTGTGCCACCTGATAGCCGCCATTATCATAAGTTCCGAATGGATCTCTCCACACATTGACACGCGTCTTAACGTGCGTAAACAAATGATATGCCGCAACTGCTCCTAAGCTTCCTGCGCCAAGTCCGGCAAGAATATACAGTGGTTGATGGGTTGCCACATACAACATAACCAGATATACCACAAATATGATCAGTGCCGCACCAAGGTCTTTCGATACCACCAGGATCAGCACGTGAAAAGCAGCTACGACCGTCGTCACTACGAGATCTTTAAATTCCGTCGAACGCTTAAAACTGGATGCTACAAAGAACACAAATACGATCTTCACCAGCTCCGACGGCTGAATATTGATTCCCGCAACCGTAAAACCAAGCATCGCACCATAGGATACTCTTCCGACAACCACAACCACCGCCAGCGATACAATTCCGACAATTCCATAAAGGATTCTCCATTCTGATAAGAAGCGGACCTTCCGGATGATGATCGGAATTACAAGACAAAGCACAATTCCCGCTGCTGCGATCAGATACTGCTTCGCCGCTTTATCATAATTTAATCTGGTGATCATGATAAATCCAATACTCAAAAGCATGCACATATTATTTACAACCAGACGCGATACTTTTGGATAAATAAAACTATATAACAGGATGGTTCCTCCAAGAAGCGTTACCTGCATCAGATATAACGCCAAAATCTTTGTGTCCTTTTTTTCCAGATACATCACGAGAAATGCTGTCAAATGCATCACGAACATCAACACATTCTGCTTTCTGAGACACCGTTTCTTTTTATCCGGATCATAATACCCGAAAATGCTGAAGCACAGATATGTATACACTGTGATCATCAGAATCATCAGATATTTTGATAACTGTACAATTATATTTACCAACTCTTCACCTACTTTACTCCTCTTTTAAAATGTCCTCTTGTATAGTCCTGCATCGGAGGTTCTGTCTTACACCCTTTTTCGAATGCGAGCGTATATGCATGACAGATCTCTTTCACCTGTCCGCTGCTTTCTGTCGTAAAGTCCAGACGTAATTCTGCGGGTGCCAATGCATGTACCTCTTCTGCCTTATCGGCTAGGAACAGCGGAGCCGAATTATACATCACATTATAGCAGTCTCTGCAATATCGTCTGACTGCAAACTTCTTCTGATAACGATCCGAAATCGAAAGTACACCGCCTTTTCCATCACAGGAAGCACTGGTCTTCTGGATACATCCTGCACTGATCATCACCGGCTGATAACCATATGCGATAAACACCTGCTCCTCTATTCCAATTCTTGCCAGTTCACGGTCATTCAATTCCACTGATGCCGTTCCCCGGGCAATTCCCAATCGTCTCAATTCCTCTTTTGTCTTCCGATTAAATATATAAAGGTTATAATCACTGCGGATTTCTTTCTGATATTTATGCTGTTTCAGCCACGCATAGCTTTCCCAGTTCCGGATCAGAATACCATCATATTTTTTCTCGATCTCTGTATACATTTTTTCATATCTTTTGATCGTATTCTCTCTGAAAATATATGGCATGGCAAGGAAATACTGTACACCGTCTTCCCGTTCAAATTCTACATCCTCCTCCAGATAGATGTACCGGATTTTGCTGTTTACCGCTGTATCAAGCTGAGCTTTGTTCTGTACACTTGCAGATATACAGCATTCTTTTTTGCCTGCTGTTTCTGTTACACCATCCGCATCGCTATCGAATCCCGCTGTTGCTGTTTTCATTCCACAACCGGCTTCTTCCCGTCTGTACTGCATCTGTATCTGCTCCGTCAGTTCTTCAATACCTTCTCTTCGCAGTTCATTCAATGCCTGCATCGGGAGGAATACATTTCCTTCAACCAGAATCTCCAGATTATCAAATGTAAACTCTGTATTACCGGTTTTGCGCATCTGCTTTTCGATTCTTGCCGGATCTAACGGTTGCTTCTGTGCCGCCTGCACTTCCTGTCCGATACATTCTACAGTAACATCACCGCATGATACTGTTAGTTTAGCACGGTTTCCGACAGAAAGTGTTAAAATACCATTAATTTTTTCTTGTACTTTTATATCCTGCCATGGCTTTTCCTCTGCACTTCCATCTCTTCCATTCTTTGGACGCTTCAAAGATACCATGTCCTTGCCGTTATGCTGATAATAGTAGCCTTCACAATAACCACGTCTCTGATAAGTTGCAAGTAACTCTCTTTTGTCTGCCTCTGATACATGATACGAGGATTTCCCTTTGCCTTCTTTCTGAAGTTTCAGATACTGATCTGCATATTTACGATACATTTTTACAACCGTATATACATATTCCGGCTGCTTCATTCTTCCTTCTATTTTAAACGAATCAATCCCGGCATCGATCAGTTCCGGTAAAATGTCAATTGTGCACAAGTCTTTCAGACTCATAAGATCCGCCGGTTTCTTTCCTTCTGTCTGATAAGGCAGACGACATGGCTGCGCACACTGTCCCCTGTTGCCACTTCGTCCACCAATCATGCTGCTTAGCAGACACTGTCCGGAATAACAATAGCAAAGGGCTCCGTGTACAAAACATTCCATCTCCAGTCCTGTCTGTTTCTTCATATCACGGATTTCCTTTAAAGAAAGTTCTCTTGCCGGTACAACTCTCGTAATTCCGTATCTTTTTAAGAAGTCTGCTCCAAGTGTATTGGTGATCGTCATCTGTGTACTGGCATGCACCGGCATTTCAGGGAAATATTCTCCTATAAACTTAACCGCACCGATATCCTGTACAATCACTCCATCCAGTCCTGCCTTGTAATAAGGAAGCAGGTACGCATACAGTTCATTCAGTTCCCTGTCTTTCAGGAGTGTATTCACCGTCATATAAATCTTTCTTCCATGAATATGCACATATTCAATTGCCTGCACCAGATCTTCTTCCGAAAGATTCTGTGCATATGCTCTCGCCCCAAATTTTGTACCGCCAAGGTATATTGCATCCGCACCTGCGGCCACCGCTGCCCGCAGACACTCCATCGACCCTGCCGGAGCTAATATCTCTACATCTCTGTTCATAGTATCCTATCCTGTCTTTTTCAACTCTTTCTTTTTATTCTAAACTTGTAAAAAAGGCTGTCATACGACAGCCTAATTCTTACTTATTATTCTTAATCTCTGTTTCCAGCTGTACGATCTTCATCTGAAGTTCCTTATTCTCTTCCTTCAGCTTGTCCATCGCTTTCTCTGCATTCTCCAGCTTGATCTGAACGGATATCAGTTCATGCTTTAAGTCATACATCTCTTTATCTTTTGCCTCGATATCACTTTCCAGTGTACCGCCCTGCTTCTTCGCCTTAAAGTAATCATCCGCAATGTTCAGCGCCAACAGAATACTTCTGGTCTCTGCGCTCTGCTTGCGATATCCCTCACTATTGCTGCATTCGTCCAGCTTATGGTTCAGATATGTAGAAACTTTCTGTAAATAGTCTTCACTTTCAAATCCACTTAAAGTAAAAACCTTTCCTCCTATTAATACTTCTGTATAGTTTTTTGATGATGCCATAAGAAGCCTCCTCGAACTTTCATAATTTCTGATAACTATTATAAACTAATCTGTAAGAAAAACCAACTATTTTATTCATTTTCCTTACAAATTCCCAGATGGGCATATGCCGCATCCGTCACGACTCTTCCTCTTGGAGTTCTCTGAATAAACCCATTCTTCAACAGATATGGTTCATATACATCCTCAATCGTACCCGGATCTTCTCCGATCGATGCCGCAAGCGTCTCCAATCCGACCGGGCCGCCGCCGAATTTCCCGATCATAGCCAGAAGGATCCCTCTGTCCGTCTGATCCAGACCTTCCTTATCCACATCTAGAAGATCCAGTGCATAATCCGCCACTTCTTCTGTGATGTAGCCGTTATATTTCACCTGGGCAAAATCCCGGACACGCTTTAACAGACGATTGGCAAGTCTCGGAGTCCCCCGCGAACGTCTCGCCATCGCATATGCACCATTTTCATCAATCCCGACTTCCAGAACCTTTGCCGAACGTAAAATGATCATCTTCAGTTCTTCGACCGTATAATATTCCATCCTGGTCACCACACCGAAGCGGTCCCGCAAAGGCGCTGTCAGCATACCTGCCCTTGTCGTTGCCCCTACCAGGGTGAATTTTGGGAGATCCAGACGGATCGATCTTGCCGAAGCGCCCTTTCCGATCATAATATCGATCGCATAGTCTTCCATTGCCGGATACAGCACTTCCTCCACCTGACGGTTCAGGCGATGGATCTCATCTACAAAAAGGACATCCCCTTCCTGCAGGTTATTCAGGATTGCCGCCATCTCTCCCGGCTTTTCGATCGCCGGTCCTGATGTGATCTTCATATTTACATTCATCTCATTGGCAATGATTCCCGCAAGTGTCGTCTTTCCAAGTCCCGGAGGTCCATAGAACAAAAGATGATCCAGTGCCTCGCCCCTCGCCTTTGCCGCTTCAATATAAATCTTCAGCATTTCTTTTGCTTTTGCCTGACCAATGTAATCTTCCAGAAGCTGAGGTCTTAAATGATTCTCGATCCTGACATCTTCTTCCAGATTCTCAGTCGTCATAATTCTTCTGCTCATCTGTCTGCCTTACCTTCTACAACATATATTTCAGAGACTGACGGAGAACATCTTCCACACTCATTTCTTCCGTAATCTCTACCTGTCTGACTGCTTTTAATGCCTCGGTATTGCCATACCCGAGTGCAACCAGTGCCTGTACCGCTTCTCCTGTCATCTCATTTGCCATGCCTGCAGATGTATCTGCCGTGTTCTGCACTGCATTCGTGGCATTCTCAAGCGCATCCTCCAGCTTCAACTTGTCTTTTAATTCCAGAATCAGCTTCTCCGCCGTCTTTTTACCGATTCCCGGTGCCGCCTGTATTGCCTTTACATCATTCGACGCAACCGCAAATCTCAGATCATCGGGTCCGAGTGCCGAAAGAATCCCAAGACCGCCTTTCGGTCCGATCCCGCTGACACCGATCAGAAGCCGGAACACACGGAGTTCATCCCTGGTAAGGAAGCCATACAACTGCATCAGATCTTCCTTAACATGCAGATGTGTGTGGATCTTTACTTCTTTTCCAAGAGCCGGAAGCCTGCCCATTGCGGTCCCTGCCATGTAGATTCCATATCCGACACCGCCGACATCTACAATGACTTTGTCTTCTTCCATTCCTTCCAGAATTCCACGTATATATGTAATCATAGTTCCTCCATCAAAACTGTATATTCTTAATTCTCTTCAACATTTCCGCCGACACGATCCCGATCACCAGTCCGGTAATCAGTCCTGCGACCAGAAGCACCGGGAAATAATAACCGACACTGAATGTCTCCACCACAAGCATTGCAACGATCAGCTGTCCCACATTGTGGAACACTCCGCCCGCCACACTGATTCCCTTGCTCTTCTTCAAGAGTGCCATTACCGTCAGACTTAACAATCCACCGGCCAGGCTGTAAATGATACTGAAATAATTTCCAAATATGAATCCTGACAGTAGTACTCTGACCACAGACAACAGATATACCTCCGTCAGCTTCATCTTATATAACGCGATCACGATCACCAGATTCGCAAGCCCGAGCTTCACTCCCGGGATTCCGAAATTGATAGGGATCAGCGTCTCCACATAGCTGAATATCAGCGCCAGTGCCGTAAACACTCCAAAATATGCCACTCTATTCTTCACAATGTCCCTCCTAATTTGCCACTGCATCGAATTCACTTTCTTCACTTCCGTCTACCTCAACCACTACTTTATTCGGCAGACAGATAATGCTCTCATGATTCTTTGAAGCTGCTTTCTGATGTACACACAACTGATCCGGACAGTCTGCATCTGTCATCTTCGCTTTTCCGTTCTTTATCGTAAGTATATTCGTACCGCCATTGATCCTAATCTTCTGATCCTTTGCGAGCGGATAGGTTCCTGTCACCTTACCATCCACCTTCACAGTCACGGTATCAGCTCCATCCCCGCCGGCAAATTCATGTACACCGAAAGCTGCACCGGCAATCAAAAGAACTGTCAATATAAGAACCGCATCTTTTTTCTTCCAATTCATACGTTCTCTCCTTGTCTACTAACGGTACTATTCTATCACAAGAAATTGTCCCATTCAACAAAAAAGAAAATATGTTTGGTTTGCATCTGTTTTTTTTCATGTTATACTACAAGTTATGTAAATACATGATAGAAAATCATCAACTACGAGGTTATTAGTATTATGAAATGTAAAAAAAATAATATCATAAAAAAACTCAGTGCGGTTCTCACTGCCTCTGCTCTTCTCTTGACCGGATGCTCCGGCGCAAAAAGCAGTACACAGACCGATCAGGATCTAACTTATACCGACATGCTCTTTGACACTGTCATCAAGATCCAGATCCTTGATCCTGCAGATGAAAGTATTCTGGATGGTCTGAAGAAACTTTGCAAAAAATATGACACAATGTTCTCCACCACCAATACAGACAGTGAACTTTATAAATTAAACCACGCAAACGGTCAGCCCTTCACTGTCTCTTCCGAAACGGCCAATCTTATTCAGGAGGGTATCCATTACAGCGAACTTTCCGGCGGTGCCTTTGATCTCACCATTGAACCGGTATCGGCTCTCTGGGATTTCAAGGCAGATAAACCAACGGTTCCATCTTCCGATGCCATTGCCCAGGCCGTAAGCCACGTTGATTACACAAAGGTCGACATTCAGGATAACACCGTTACACTGGAAGATCCCGAAGCCGGCATCGATCTGGGAGCCATCGCCAAAGGATACATTGCCGACCAGGTGAAAACATATCTCAAAAAGCAAGGGATAAAACATGCGATCATCAATCTTGGAGGAAACGTTGATGTCATCGGCACCAAACCCGACGGAAGCAAATACAACATCGGAATCCAGAAACCTTTCGATGAATCCGGTGAAGCTATCACCTCTGTACAGTTAAAAGACCAGACAGTTGTAACTTCCGGAATCTATGAACGGTATTTTAAGAAAAACGGAAAACTATATCATCACATCCTGGATCCACGAACCGGATATCCGTGCGAGAACAATCTTTACAGCGTATCGATTATCACAGACTCTTCTACAAAAGCAGATGCACTCAGCACAACCTGCTTTCTACTGGGATACGAGAAAGGAATGGAACTGATCCAGAGTATGGATGGAGTGGAGGCGATATTTATTACGGATGATGAGAAGGTGCATAAAATTGGGATTTAATTCAGGAAGGCATGATTACCCGGACCTGCATAAAAAGTAGGAAGCCGTTCCTGTTCAGGTTCCGTCGGTGGGAAATACTAAAGCGTCAAAATTATGCTAAAAACGGGCTTCCGAAATTTGCAAC
>ERZ838839.3056-NODE-3056-length-11281-cov-3.050508_pt1 | contig 11281 bp, 10 predicted proteins | sample MGYA00519909_ERZ838839 | MGnify/ENA primary metagenome ERZ838839 (study PRJEB31850, sample SAMEA3708843) | human gut metagenome | biome: human gut; feature: human-associated habitat; material: faeces | place: China | collected 2014 ... | reverse complement strand
CAGGAAGTAACCGCACAGAGAGTAACCGGGCAGGGAACAACCGGACAGGGAACAACCGGACAGGAAGTAGCCGGACAGGAAGAAATTAAGCGGCCGGATTATGAATTGTCAGCCCGTGCCATTGTGGAACAGGCCCACGGATGTCTGGATTAAACGGCCGGCGGTTTGCACAAATGGATAAATAACGTATAAAAACGTCAGGAGCCCCATAACCATGAAACATTTTTATATTATTGCCAATCTTGACAAAGAATATGTACAGGAGGCCCAGGTGTTCATCAAGGCTTACCTGGAGGCAAAGGGAGCAGAATGCCTCCTGCACCATACACCTGAGAGAACCAGGGGGGCAGCCCACATCGACGGGGCCCAGGTGCCGGAGGATACGGAGTGCGTCATAACTATCGGAGGGGACGGTACCCTCATACAGGCTGCCAGGGACCTGGCGGGCCGCAACATTCCCATGCTGGGGGTGAACAGGGGCCATCTGGGATATCTCAACCAGGTGAGCCGCCAGGAAGACATTGCGCCGGTCCTGGAGTCCCTGTTAAATGAGCGTTACCAGCTGGAACGGCGGATGATGATACACGGGACAGCATGGCGGAGGGAAGAGACTCTTTTAAAGGATATCGCCCTCAATGAAATTGCCATTACCAGAAAGGATCCCCTGAAGGTGCTTCGCTACAGCGTCTATGTCAATGACGAGTATCTCAATGAATATGCGGCAGACGGTGTCCTGGTAGCCACGCCTACAGGCTCCACAGCCTATAATCTTTCGGCGGGAGGACCGGTCATAGCGCCGGGTGCCAGGATGATGGTGCTGACACCTATCTGCTCCCACTCCCTCAATGCCAGGAGTATCGTGCTGGCACCGGAGGACAGGGTTAGGATCAAGGTCCTTAACAGCGGTCAGGTCGTATCCTTTGACGGGGATACGTCCATGGAATTAAAGGCAGGGGACTGTATAGACATACGGTGTTCCGAGCTGCAGACAGTGATGATAAAGGTAAAGCAGATATCATTTATGCAGAACCTCAGCAACCATCTTGGAGGAATATAGACAGCAGGGTCCGCAGAACATTATAAATCAACAAGGAGGGAAGCGTCTCACATGAAGGTAGAGCGCCACAGCAAAATTGTCGAATTAATTGGAAAATATGAGATAGAGACACAGGAGGAGCTGGCTGAAAGGCTGAATGAAGCTGGTTTCAATGTGACCCAGGCAACTGTTTCCAGGGATATCCGTGAACTGAAGCTGACCAAGATGCAGTCGGAGAGCGGCAGACAGCGCTACATGGTATTGGAGAGCCCCAGGGGGACATCTGCCATCAAATATATCCGCATCCTTAAGGACGGATACATGTCCATGGACATGGCTCAGAATATCCTGGTAATCAAGACCGTATCCGGCATGGCCATGGCAGTGGCGGCGGCACTGGATGCCCTGAAATTCTCCGAAGTGGTGGGATGTATCGCCGGAGATGATACGATCATGGTGGCAGTGCGGACCGTGGAAGATACCCAGATCCTTATGGACAAGATCCATCTGATGATAGAAAGGTAAGACAGGGGGAAATACATGCTTCGTAGTTTACGCGTGAAAAATCTGGCTCTTATCCGGGAGACAGAGGTAGAGTTCGGAGAAGGACTGAATATACTGACCGGTGAGACCGGTGCCGGTAAATCATTACTCATTGGATCAGTGAATCTGGCACTGGGAGGAAAGTTCGAGAAAGACATGCTCAGACGGGGAGAAGAGAACGGTCTGGTGGAACTGGTCTTCGACTGCGAGGAAGAAAGGCTGGCGGAAAAATTAAAGAGCATGGATCTGGAACCTTCGGAAGACGGAACCGTGATCCTGAGCCGAAAACTTTCCTCCGGGAAAAGCATCTGCCGTATCAATGGAGAGACCGTGACGGCAAAGCAGGTGAAGGAACTTTCGGAGCTGCTGATCGATATTCACGGACAACATGAGCACCAGTCTCTGCTAAACAAGAAAAAACATATGGAGATCCTGGATGCCTATGCGGGAGCGGAATTTGCAGAATGCGCAGGGCGGGTGGCTGCACTTTATCATGAGTGTACTGCCCTGGAGAAAAAGATCACAGAGGAAACTCTGGATGATACCTCCAGAAGCAGAGAACAGTCTCTGGCGGAATTTGAACAAAAGGAGATCGCGGATGCTTCCCTGCAGCCCGGAGAAGATGAGGAACTGGAACAGGCGTACCGCAAAATGTCCAACAGCCGAAAAATTGCGGAAAGCCTGGCGGAGAGCTATCAACTCAGTGGCAATGACGCGGAAGACGGTGCCGGGAATTCTTTGAGCAGGGCACTGCGGGCATTGCGTAGTGTGACCATGTATGATCCTGCACTGGAACAGATGGAGGAACAGCTGGCAGAGGTGGAAAGTCTTTTGTCAGATTACAATCATGATGTCTCCGAATATATGTCGGATCTGGAATTTGATGAAGAGGATTTTCGCAGTACAGAGGATCGTCTGAATACCATCAATCACCTCAAGGGAAAATACGGCAACACGATCGAAGAGATCCTGCGGTACAAAGAGGAAAAAGAAGCTTATCTGGAAAAACTGGCGGATTATGATGCCTATATGCAGAAATTGAACGCCGAGTGGGAGGAAAAACAGGCGTTACTGAAGAAAGCCTGTGAAGAACTGTCTGAGATCCGCAGAAAAAATGCAGCGGTACTGACGCAGAAATTGAAAGATGCGCTGATAGGTCTCAATTTCCTGACGGTGGAATTTGACATCGCAGTCAGACCCGGTCAGGCCATTACAGCAAAAGGCTATGATGATGTGGAATTCCTGATTTCCACCAATCCCGGAGAAAGTCTGAAACCTTTGAACCAGGTGGCCAGTGGCGGTGAACTGTCCCGGGTGATGCTGGCGATCAAAACGGTACTGGCAGGGAAAGATGCCATTGATACATTGATCTTTGATGAGATCGATACCGGTATCAGCGGCAGAACCGCATGGAAAGTAGCGGAGCAGCTGAGTATTCTGGCAGGAGCCCATCAGGTCATCTGTATCACTCATCTGCCTCAGATCGCAGCCATGGCGGATGTGCATTTCATTATTGAAAAGAGCAGTACCGATGATATGACCATTACGGACATTCACAAGGTGGCAGAAGAGGAAAGCCTGGCGGAGCTGGCAAGACTGTTAGGCAGTGATGCACTGACGGAAGCGGCGCTTTCCAATGCAAAGGAAATGAAAGAACAGGCAAACGGGTTTAAAGAAGCCAGATAAGGGAAATGCTATAGTGAAAGAAACATTGAAAAAGGATGAAGAAATACTTCATCCTTTTATTTTGTGCAAATTCAACCAAAATAAAGCACCATATTTGTGAATTAAATTGATTGATTTTGACTGAATGTGAAGATATAATAACATCATAAGAACAAGAAAGATGACAGACAGGAGGGATAGAAATGATTTGTACCGTGACCTTCAATCCGTCACTGGATTACATCGTGTCCGTGGATGACTTTCAGCTGGGGATGACGAACAGAACCTCATCAGAGCTGATTCTTCCGGGAGGAAAGGGAATCAATGTATCTATCGTACTGAAGAATCTGGGACTGGATTCCACAGCCCTGGGATATGCGGCGGGATTCACCGGAGAGGAACTGATCCGAAGATTGAACGAGTTTGGCGTAAATGCTGATTTCATCAAAATCGATCACGGAATGACCAGAATCAATCTGAAGCTGAAAAGTATTGACGGAACAGAGATCAATGGCTGTGGCCCGGATATTGATGCAAAAGCTTTGGAACAGCTGATGGAAAAGATTGACAGACTGGGAGACGGAGATGTCCTGGTATTGGCAGGAAGTATTCCTTATACCATGCCGGATGACATTTATCAGAGAATTCTGGAGAGAATTCAGGGAAGAGGTGTTCTCACCGTAGTGGATGCCACCAGAGACCTGCTGGTAAAGGTATTGCCGTATCATCCTTTTCTGGTAAAACCAAACAATCATGAATTGGGGGATATCTTCGGTGTGAAGCTCTCCACAAGGGAAGAGGTGGTTCCATACGGCAGGAAACTGCAGGAGATGGGAGCACAGAATGTACTGATCTCCATGGCAGGCGAAGGAGCAGTATTGATCGCAGCGGACGGACAGAGCATGGGAGCTCCGGCACCGAAGGGAACACTGGTCAATGGTGTGGGTGCAGGCGATTCCATGGTGGCAGGTTTCCTGACCGGATGGATGGAAAAGAAAGATTATGTACATGCGTTCCATATGGGAATTGCTGCAGGAAGCGCCAGTGCATTTTCCGAGAATCTGGCCACCAGAGAAGAAGTCTTGCAGGTATTACAGCAGGTAGAACAATAACAATGATAAATATAAAAAGAGAGGATGGGTCACAACATGAGAATTACAGATCTTTTGGACAAAAATAGTATTTCCCTGAATGCGGCACCGGCTGACAAAAAGGAAACATTGGATCTGGCAGTGGAACTGATGGCAAAAAGCGGAAAGCTGTCTGATGTGGAGAAGTATCGTGAACAGGTCTATGCAAGAGAGGAAGAGAGTACCACGGGAATCGGAGAGGGCATTGCGATCCCTCACGGAAAATGTGATGCGGTAAAAGCCCCTGGCCTGGCAGCCATGGTGATCAAAAACGGTGTGGAGTATGAATCTCTGGACGGGGAACCGGTGACACTGCTGTTCCTGATTGCAGCACCGAATACAAAGGATAATGTACATCTGGATGTGCTGAGCAAACTGTCCGTGATGCTGATGGATGAAAATTTTACCACTTCCCTGAGAAACGCAAAAAGCGTAGATGAGTTTTTACAGATCATTGATGCAGCAGATGAAAGTGCCAAGAGCATTGATGACAGATTAAGTGATACCGGTATTACCACCGAGGAGAAGAAAGGCTTTAAGCTGTTGGCAGTGACCTCCTGTCCGACCGGAATCGCTCATACCTATATGGCAGCGGAAGCTCTGGAAAAGGCAGCAAAAGCAGCAGGATGCCAGATCAAGATCGAGACCAGAGGCTCTGCAGGAGCGAAAAATGTATTGACTGCAGAAGAGATTGCTGCAGCGGACTGCATCATTGTGGCAGCGGATGCGAAGGTTCCCATGGATCGTTTCGATGGTAAAAAGGTTATCAGCTGTCAGGTGTCCGACGGTATCGGCAAGGCAGAACGGCTGGTAGAACAGGCAGTAAACGGTAATGTGGAAGTCTTCCACGGTGAGAACGGAGAGGCAAAGGCAGCCGTAACCGGTAAGGAAAGCGCAGCTCATAAGATCTATACCCAGCTGATGAACGGCGTATCCCATATGCTTCCTTTCGTAGTCGGCGGAGGTATTCTGATCGCCATTGCCTTCCTGATCGACGGACTGAACGTTGATATCAATGCACTTCCCGCAGATCAGAGAAGTAACTTTGGTACGATTACTCCCATAGCCGCAATGTTCAAGAATATCGGCGGCGTGGCATTCGGTTTGATGCTTCCGGTACTGGCGGGCTTCATCGGTATGGCAATCGGCGACAGACCGGCGCTGGCGCTTGGCTTTGTAGGTGGCATGATGGCAGCCAACGGAAAGTCCGGATTCCTGGGTGCACTGGTAGCAGGTTTCCTGGCAGGCTATCTGATCCTGGGACTTCGCAAGATCTGCGATAAGCTTCCCGATGCCATTGAAAAGCTGGCACCGGTACTGATCTACCCGGTAGTGGGTATCCTGATCATGGGACTGGCAATGAACTTCGTGGTAGAACCGATCATGGGTGGCATCAATACAGGACTGAATAATTTCCTGAGTGGTATGGGTGATTCCAGCCGGATCGTACTGGGACTGATCCTGGGCGGCATGATGGCTATCGATATGGGGGGCCCCTTCAACAAGGCAGCTTATGTATTCGGGACCGCAGCAATTACCGCAGGCAACTACGACATCATGGCAGCTGTTATGATCGGAGGTATGACTCCTCCCTGTGCCATTGCACTGGCAACCCTGTTATTCAAGAATAAATTCACCAAGGAAGAGAGAGACGCAGGTCCCACCAACTTCATCATGGGCCTGGCGTTCATCACCGAAGGTGCGATTCCTTTTGCAGCATCCGATCCTCTGCATGTGCTTCCTTCCTGCATCATCGGTTCGGCACTGGCAGGCGCCCTGTCCATGGCATTCCACTGCACACTGATGGCACCTCACGGCGGAATTTTCGTATTCCCTGTAGTAGGTAACGCAGTGATGTATCTGGTGGCACTGGTGGCAGGTACGGTAGTGTCCGCACTGCTGTTGGGTGTATTGAAGAAAAAAGTAACCACATGAGCAAAAGGGAAACTCTGAAAGAGCGGTTTTGCGAATGCGGGTGCTGAATAGTTATCGTAATATAAAAAATCAGAAGAGGAGATAAGAAAATGAAAGAATTTAAATATGTTATCACAGATCCCGAAGGTATCCATGCCCGCCCCGCAGGAGAACTGGTAAAGGCAGCAAAGGAATTCCAGAGTGTCATCACTCTGACCAAGGACGGCAAGACCGGAGACTGCAAGAGAATCTTCGGCATCATGGGTCTGGCTGTTAAGGCCGGCAACGAGATCACCCTGACCTTCGACGGTGAGGATGAGGAAGCAGCTTATGCAGCTGTTACGGAATTTGTGAAAGCAAACCTCTAAGTAATCATAATATTATCGTCAGGAGAGGAGAAAAGTCATGGAAGTCTACCAGGGAAAAAGTGTATTCGGCGGAATTGCCATTGGCAGGATCAGTGTTCATAAGAAGGATGAGCAGCAGGTAAAGCGTGTGAAGATCGAGAATCCCGACCGGGAGATCGCCCGTTACAGACAGGCCAGACAAACCGCCATGGAGCAGCTGCAGAATCTGTACCAGAAAGCCTTGAAAGAAGTGGGAGAAGCCAATGCAGCTATTTTCGAGATTCATCAGATGATGCTGGAGGATGATGATTACAATGAGTCCATTGAGAACATCATTCATATGCAGCAGGTGAATGCAGAGTATGCGGTGGCTTCCACCGGAGACAATTTTGCACAGATGTTTGCCTCTATGGAGGATGACTACATGAGAGCCAGATCTGCGGATGTCAAAGACATTTCCGAGCGCGTATTAAGCGTGCTGGGTGGCAGAACGGCAGGCATGGCAGCATCGGAAGAACCCGTGATCATTGTGGCAGACGACCTGGCACCCTCCGAGACGGTACAGTTGAACAAGGATCTGGTATTATCCTTTGTAACGGTACATGGATCTGTGAATTCCCATACGGCGATCCTGGCCCGCACCATGAGTATTCCGGCACTGATCGGCACCGATATCCCTCTGACCGATGCCATAGACGGAAAACTTGGTATCGTGGACGGACGAAACGGCTGCATCTATGTGGATCCCGATGAAGATACTCTGTCGAAAATGCAGCAGCTAAAGCAGGAGGAGCAGGAGAAGAAAGAACTGCTCCAGACCTTAAAGGGACGTGAAAATATCACTATTGACGGTAAGAAGATCATGCTCTATGCTAATATAGGTAACAGCAAGGATCTGGCGGCCGTATTGCAGAACGATGCCGGCGGTATAGGCCTGTTCCGCAGTGAGTTTTTATATCTGGAGAGAGAAACCTTCCCTACCGAGGAAGAACAGTTTCAGATCTACCGCACTGTGGCGGAGACCATGGCGGGAAAGCCTGTGATCATCCGTACACTGGACATAGGTGCAGACAAGAAGTGCGATTACTTCGAAATGGAGCCGGAGGAAAATCCAGCCATGGGATGCCGTGCCATCCGTATCTGTCTGACCAGACCGGAGATCTTCAAGACACAGCTCCGTGCATTGTTCCGTGCCAGTGCATTTGGTAATATCTCCATTATGTATCCTATGATCATCAGCGTGGAAGAAGTCCACCGGATCAAAGAAATTGTGGCGGAGGTAAAACAGGAACTGACGGAACAGGGTGTGTCTTTCGGAGAACCAAAGCAGGGGATAATGATCGAGACACCGGCTGCCGTCATGATGAGCGCAGAGCTGGCGAAGGAAGTAGATTTCTTCAGTATCGGCACCAATGATCTGACCCAGTATACACTGGCCATCGACAGGCAGAATCCGAAGCTGGATGCATTTTACGATCCGCACCATCCAGCAGTGCTTCGCATGATACAGATGGTCGTGGAGAATGCCCACAAGGCAGGTATCTGGGCGGGCATCTGTGGAGAACTGGGAGCAGACCAGACACTGACCAGACGTTTCCTTGCAATGGGTGTGGATGAATTATCCATGTCGCCCGGAAGTATTCTTCCCGTGCGTAAGATCATACTGGAGACAGATGTGACAAAGGAAAGAGAAAATAACAATTTATGCTGACAGAACAACGTTATGAGATCATTCTGAAATTATTGGAAGAAAAAAACAGCATTACGGTGGCCGAGGTAAAAGATCTGTTAAATACGTCGGAATCCACGGTACGCCGGGATATCACAGCATTGCATAATGCCGGGAAGCTGGTAAAGGTCTTTGGAGGTGCTGTGGCATGTGACCGGACGGTGATAACACATGAACCCACGGTGGAACAGAAGGCAGAAGTCAATGTGGAAGCCAAACAGCTGGTGGCTGCCAAAGCGGCAGCACTGATCCAGCCGGAGGATTTTATCTATCTGGATGCAGGTACGACCACAGCAAGTATGCTTTCTTATCTGACAGAGAAAAGTGCCACCTTTGTGACCAATGCAGTAGCTCATGCCAAAACACTGGCAGCAGCGGGATTCCGTGTGTATCTGGTCGGCGGAGAATTGAAGGGTTCCACAGAGGCCGTGGTAGGTAATCAGGCTTTGATGAATCTGCAGAGTTATCATTTTACCAAAGGCTTTTTCGGGACCAATGGGATCAGCAGGCAGAGTGGCCTGACCACACCGGATATGAATGAGGCCATGGTGAAAAAGACTGCCATGGGACAATGCAGAGAATGTTTTATTCTGGCAGATCATTCTAAGTTCGGAAATGTCAGCTCTGTGACCTTCGGGGCGTTTCAGAGTGGAACGATTCTGACGGACGGCTGCCCGGAGGAATATAAAAGCAGCGGGAATGTGGTCATTTGTGGTTAAACTGGAGAAAACTGTAAACCGCAAATCCCGGTGATCACAGATTAAAAATAGGAATGTGACGTACACTATACCCTATACAGCAATGACAGAAGTATAGCGGGGGAATGTGTATGAAACTATGGATCACGGAAACGGAAAAAGTAAAAAGGCAGGCAGGAGAAGATGCAGTCATCATTTTGCAGCTCTGGAAACAGAAGGTGCGCAGGCTGCGGATCTACCGGGCCTGCCTTTGTGCTGTCCTTATTTTGGCCGGTATGGGACTTTTGGGCTACAGCTATTATCTGGTGGACAGCAGTATTCCTTCTGTTATTTATATGCGGGCGGAATCGGAGGAATCACTGGCGTTGGATATTCCCGCAAAAGGTGAGATTTTAAGCGTCAGTGAACAGGGAACCAGTAATATTCCCCAAGGTGCCGTGACACTGGATCTGAGTCAGCCGGTGACTATGAAGACCGGGACGGCGGACAGCCTTGAGATGCAGGTGAAGCTGTTCGGGATCCTGCCTTTTAAGCAGGTGGGGATCCGGGTGATCGAGGATCAGGAGCTGATCCCGGTAGGTGTTCCCATCGGAATCTATGTCAAGACCGAAGGGGTAATGGTCATAGGTACCGGAGAGTTCCGTTCTGTCAATGGGGAGAAGGTGGCTCCGGCGGAACATATTTTGAAAAGCGGCGATTATGTGGTGAAACTAAACGGCACGGAAGTGGCGGACAAGGATGATCTGATCACCCGGATCGAAAACGGTAGTGGAGAAGCAGCGATTTTGACGATCCGGCGGGGCGAAGAATATTTTGATGTTAAAATCGATCCGGTACAGGATCAGACGAAAAAATATAAGATCGGTGTCTGGGTCAGGGACAATGCCCAGGGTGTGGGAACCATGACCTACATTGACAGTCAGGGAAATTTCGGAGCACTGGGGCATGGAATCAATGATGTGGACACCAGCAACCTGATGGAAATGAATGACGGAACCCTGTACCAGACGGAGATCATCTCCATTCAGAAGGGAACGGCCGGTCATCCGGGGGAAATGACGGGAATGATCGTCTATTCTGATGACAGGATTCTGGGGGATATTACCAGCAACAGTGTCCGGGGAATCTTCGGCAAGTGCAATGACAAAGCACTGGCACTGGGAACGGAAGAGGCGATGCCCATTGGATTAAAACAGGAGATCCGAAAGGGACCGGCGCAGATTTTGTGTACTGTAGACGGCACCACCAGATACTATGATATCGAGATCACCGACATTCATCTCGATCATGACAACGTGAACCGGGGAATCGAACTGAAAGTCACAGATTCTGACCTGATCGCCCTGACCGGAGGAATCGTCCAGGGAATGAGCGGTGCACCTATCATCCAGAACGGTAAATTCGTAGGGGCCGTCACCCATGTTCTCGTGCAGGACAGTACCAGAGGATATGGGATTTTTATTGAGAATATGCTGGAGCAATAAGGTTGCCGTCCGGCAGTCAATATGGTAAAATAAATTAAATATGCATTCAAATGCAAAAATGGATTTGTAATGTGAGGAATAGGGAAAATGCACTGACGTATGAAGAAGATGCGAAGAAATGTCTGACCGCCGGAAGGAATGCACATCTGGCGGAACCGTTCCAGATGGAGAAAGCGATCGCAGCCATTGCGGAACATTGTAAGAAATAATAATTTTGGACAGATTTTTCAGAGGATAGGGATATAGAGGAGAAAGAAAATGAGTATACAGCAGCTCAGAAATCTGACCACGCTCTGCTACATCGAGCAGGACGGAAAATATCTGATGCTTCACCGGGTGAAGAAGGAAAATGACATTAACAAAGACAAATGGATCGGCGTGGGTGGTCATTTCGAGGCGGACGAAAGCCCGGAGGACTGTGTGCTCCGGGAAGTAAAGGAAGAGACAGGGTATACTCTGACGGCCTACCGGTTCCGGGGAATCATCACCTTTTTATACCGGGACGTCTGTGAGTATATGTGCCTGTATACGGCGGATGGATTTACGGGGGAACCGAGGGAGTGTGACGAAGGAGCGCTGGAATGGGTGGAGATCAATAAGGTGGAGGAACTGGATCTCTGGGAAGGGGACAAGATATTTTTCCGGCTGCTTCGTGAGAACCGCCCCTTTTTCTCCTTAAAACTGTCTTACGATGAGAATGGTATCCTTCTGGATGCAGTACTGGACGGTGAGCCG
>ERZ838839.3033-NODE-3033-length-11367-cov-8.645774_pt1 | contig 11367 bp, 8 predicted proteins | sample MGYA00519909_ERZ838839 | MGnify/ENA primary metagenome ERZ838839 (study PRJEB31850, sample SAMEA3708843) | human gut metagenome | biome: human gut; feature: human-associated habitat; material: faeces | place: China | collected 2014 ... | reverse complement strand
TCGCACCGGGGTCACAGATGAATCCCTTGATAATCAGTAGATTATTGAGGGATTTTTGCATTTAGTGTTGTTGTTGAGCGCTGATAGTGTTACATATTGCATAAAAAATAAGAATTAGTTATTAAAATAAGGTAAAGCGGCAAGTTATTTCGATAATTGTATGTTCTGTAGTGAAGAAATAGTGGAATGTGAATTATAGAGAGTGGTTATTGTAAAATTCGGATAAAACGTTTTATTCGGATCATTCAATATCTATGAGTTTACGTTTGGTTATATTGATTTTGAGAAATAATTTTGTATGGCAACAGTAAAAGTAAAATTCCGTGCATCTTCCGTCGCTACGAAAGAAGGTACACTTTTCTATCAAGTGATTCATAAGCGTATAGTAAGACAAATACATACCGGATACAAGTTGTTTCCTGCGGAATGGGACGCGGTGCATTCGGAGGTTGTTCTGTCTTCGGTAACCAGTGAAAGTCGGAGAGATTACTTGCTTTCTTTGAAAAATTCTCTGTTGGAGGATAGTGTAAGGCTGAAGAATATTATTACCCGTCTTGAGCGTTCAGGCATTGCTTATACTTCAGATAGTTTGGTGGAACTTTATTGTGCATCCACAGAGCATAGTGGTTTCATATCCTTTACTCTTCATCTTATCAAGGAGTTAAATCAAATTGGCAAACACCGTACCGCTGAAACTTATATGACTACATTAAACAGCTTCGTACGTTTCCGGAAAGGGAAAGATGTCTTGCTGGAAGAAGTTGATTCCAGTTTGATGATGAAATATGAGAGTTATTTGAAGTCTACCGGTATTTGTCCGAATACCACCTCTTATTATATGCGGAATCTTCGGGCTATTTATAATCGTGCTGTGGAGAAGGGCTTGACGGTTCAGCGAAGTCCTTTTAAATATGTTTATACAGGGATAGACAAGACGGTCAAACGTGCTATTCCGTTAGAGGAGATTCGCCGTTTAAAGGAACTTGATCTGACAAAGAGTCCTTCTTTGGCTTATGCGAGAGATATTTTCATGTTTTCATTTTATACTCGTGGTATGTCATTCATTGATATGGCTTTTTTGAGAAAGAAAGATTTGCAGAACGGAATTCTGTCTTATCGCCGGCAGAAGACGGGGCAACAATTATTTATCAAATGGGAGAAGCCAATGCAAGAAATAATTGACAGGTATGATACTCAGGGGAGCCCTTACCTGCTACCTATTATACGAGATATGGAGGTAGACGGAAGGAAACAGTATAAGAAAACTGCCCATTTGGTGAATCAAAAACTGAAAAAACTTGGGATGCGGTTGGGGTTATCTATACCTTTAACTACGTATGTTGCCCGCCATGCCTGGGCTAGCATTGCCAAGAGTAAAAATATTTCCTTGTCTGTTATCAGTGAAGCTATGGGACACGACTCGGAGAACACTACCCGCATTTATCTCGCCTCATTGGATACTTCTTTGGTAGATAAGGCAAATAGTCTTATTCTTAAATCATTGTAGAGATAAGATAATCTACCATATAGCCATGAAACTGTAAATCGGAAATATGTATCAAAGGATACGTATGATTTACTGTTACTTTTTTTGCACATTAAAACTTTCCTAAAGTAAGGATATAACAAAGTAAAACAGGATCCGGATACGATTTAATAGTCATTATACATCATTCTTAATTCTATAATGATATCGTGCTGGTTATTAAAGAGAAACTACAAGAAGGGATAATATTGATATAAACTAAATTTGTTTAGCAAAATATAGTTCTCTCTATAAGATAAATAACAGGGTGTAAGGTTTAATTTAACAACTTAGATATCAGATAATTACAATCATTATATAATTAATGATAATTAAACATTTGTTAAGTAAATCCTTCTCTAGAAGAAGCAATTACCCAAAATTACATCTATTTTATGCTGTTATTTCCAATAAATTACGTACCTTTGTGCCCGTTAGTATTTCTCTTATAGAGAGAAATAAGAAGTAAGGTTGTAAATAGACCTTGAATGCATCTTGTATGGTGAAGATGAAACAGTCTGATAATAACGGGGAGGAATCTCTTATTTTTGTAGAATTTGATTGTAACTGCTTGATATATAGTTCTATATATGATCGGGCAGGACTAGGATAATTGTCTTGAGGTTTTATGGCGCTTCTGAAGAATGAACAACGGATGCATTGGTATGTAATGCGTGACCTCAAACGTCCCAATGCTAAATTGCCTGCTTATAAACAGCTCAGTGATGAACATCTAGAAGTATTTACTCCTATGCAATGGCGGTTAAAGTTGAAAAATGGCAAACGAATCCGTGAAGAAGTACCGTTTATGCAGGACCTGCTTTTTATCCACGATACAAGAGAAGTTCTAGATCTGTTTGTTCGTAAAATACCGACCCTTCAATATCGTTACCAGAAAGGTGGCGGTTATTGTCAGCCTATGATGGTTGCCGATTTGGATATGGAGCGTTTTATACGTGCTGTCCGAGGTTCGGAAAATCCTAAATATTATTTACCTGAAGAGATAAGCGATACAATGTATGGTCGTATGATCCGTATTATTGGAGGTCCTTTTGAAGGTTATGAAGGCCGTCTGCTTACTACCCGTGGCTCTAAAGTCAAACGTCTTCTTGTCGAACTGCCTAATTTCTTTTCGGTGGGTGTAGAAGTAAATCCTGATTTGATAGAAATAATATAATTATGTACGATTATATACTATTATTCTAGTTGTTTATAATCAGCGTTGTAAGAATATATGATAATTAATTGGGGGATTTAAATTATGAAACACGCATTTGACCGTTTTATTCATTATTTACAGAAAAACTACTTTAGTTATTGGGTTGTATTGGGAATCGATACATTCATAGCTTTACTGTGTACTTGGGTGTCATTTATTGGCATTCATTATATTACGGAAACTTCCAAAGAAATAGTTTCGCTTTTCCATATCTTGGCGGTTTCAGTTATATCGAGTGTTTTGGGGGCTACTCTATTTCATACTTATCGTAATACGATCCGTTTTTCCCAGTTGAAGGAATTATGGAGGTTGGCGGGAAGTGTGCTCATAAAGGCTGTCTGCATAGCCATTGTCATTTGGTTTCTCCTGCCACAGACGGGATTACATAACAGTCAGAAAATAATTTTTGTACTGTTTGACGCTATGCTTACTTTTATTGTTATGGTTGGGTTTCGTATACAGTTGATTATTGTTTATGAATTCTTGCTGAATGTACTGAATAAAAAGAATATGCGTATTCTGATTTATGGCATTGATGATAAGAGTGTGGCATTGAAAGTCCGGTTACTGAACAGTTCTCATTATAAAGTTGTAGGCTTTTGTATTTATGGAACAGGTAATTCTATTCGGCGTGTGGCTGATCTTCCTGTTTATTCTTTTAAAGATGAAGAGTGCTTCAATAAACTGATTCATAAGAAATGTATCGGAGGCATCTTGTTTGCCCGCTATGAGAATACCCGTGAAGAGGAAGGACGTTTGCTTCAGTATTGTAAAAGAAACGGGTTGAAAACACTGATAGCTCCGAGTATTAGTGAGGCTGACGAAAACGGAAGTTTCCACCAGTGGGTACGTCCTATCAAGATTGAGGATTTGCTGGGTCGCTCAGAAATTCATATTAATATGGAGGAGGTGATGACAGAGTTTTGTGGCAAGGTTGTGTTGGTGACAGGAGCTGCCGGTAGTATTGGTAGCGAGCTTTGCCGGCAATTGGCTCAGATGAATATCAAGAAACTGATCATGTTTGACTCTGCCGAGTCACCTCTGCATAATGTCCGTCTGGAATTTGAGAAGAATTATCCCGGTCTTGATTTTGTTCCTGTCATTGGAGATGTCCGCGTGAAAGAGCGTCTTCGTATGGTGTTCGATATCTATCACCCTCAGGTAATCTTCCATGCTGCTGCTTATAAGCATGTTCCGTTAATGGAGGAAAATCCCTGTGAAGCTGTGCTGGTCAATGTGGTCGGTTCGCGTCAGGTTGCTGATATGGCTGTGGAATACGGAGCTGAGAAAATGATCATGGTTTCTACCGATAAGGCGGTGAATCCGACCAATGTAATGGGATGCTCGAAACGTCTGGCAGAAATCTATGTACAGAGTCTGGGATGTGCTATTCGTGAGGGAAAAGTGAAAGGTCATACCAAATTTATCACTACCCGCTTTGGAAATGTCTTGGGTAGTAACGGCTCTGTAATTCCCCGTTTTAAGGAACAAATCGAGAATGGTGGTCCTGTCACAGTGACTCATCCCGATATCATCCGTTTCTTTATGACTATTCCCGAAGCTTGTCGCCTGGTAATGGAGGCCGCTACTATGGGTGAGGGCAATGAGATTTTTGTCTTTGAGATGGGCAAGGCTGTGAAGATTGTTGACTTGGCTACCCGTATGATCGAACTTGCCGGTTATCGTCCGGGTGAAGATATTGAAATAGAGTTTACGGGATTACGTCCGGGTGAGAAACTTTATGAGGAAGTCCTGAGTGATAAGGAGAATACGATTCCTACAGAGAATAAGAAAATTATGATAGCTAAGGTACGTCATTATGAATATGCTGATATTCTTGACACTTATGCGGAGTTTGAGAAGTTGTCGCGTACAGTAAAGATCATGGATACGGTGAGGTTGATGAAGAAAGTAGTACCGGAGTTTAAATCAAAGAATTCGCCTCGGTTTGAGGTTCTAGATAAATAATCAGAATAATCTATAACACTAACATAAATCAACAATGGATATGAAAGATTTAAAGATTGCTGTTGCAGGTACCGGATATGTTGGTCTTAGTATAGCAACACTTTTGTCGCAGCATCACCAGGTGACGGCAGTCGATGTGATTCCCGAGAAAGTAGATATGCTTAATCGTAAACAATCACCTATTCAGGATGAGTATATAGAGAAGTATTTGTCCGAAAAGGCATTGAATCTAACTGCTACGCTTGACGGTGCTAAAGCATACAGTGATGCGGATTTTGTAGTCATAGCAGCTCCTACTAATTATGATCCGGTGAAGAATTATTTTGATACTCATCATATAGAAGATGTCATAGATCTTGTTTTAAGTGTCAATCCTGATGCTGTGATGGTAATCAAGTCTACTATTCCTGTAGGATATTGTCGGGGACTTTATTTGAAATATGCCCGTAAAGGAGTAAAGAAGTTTAATTTGCTTTTTTCTCCGGAGTTTCTTCGTGAGAGTATGGCTCTTTATGATAATTTATATCCAAGTCGTATTATTGTTGGTTATCCAAAATTTATAGAGAGCGAACAATTTAAAGAGGAAAATGAAGCAATCAAGGTTGTTGCGGATATTCCTGCTCTAGAGAAGGCTGCACGTACTTTTGCCGCTTTGCTTCAGGAAGGAGCAATTAAGGAAGATATTCCTACCCTTTTTATGGGTTTGAAGGAGGCGGAAGCTGTTAAACTGTTTGCTAATACCTATCTTGCTTTACGTGTCAGCTATTTTAATGAACTTGATACTTATGCGGAGATGAAGGGGTTAGATTCTCAGTCTATAATACAGGGTGTTGGTTTGGATCCTCGTATTGGTACACATTATAATAATCCTAGTTTTGGTTATGGTGGTTATTGTTTGCCGAAAGACACGAAACAACTATTGGCTAACTATCAGGATGTACCCCAAAACATGATGAGCGCTATTGTAGAGAGTAATCGCACAAGAAAAGACTTCATAGCTGATCAGGTTTTGTCTAAAGCTGGTTATTACACTGCGTCCAGTCAATGGGATGTTCACAAAGAACAAAATATAGTGATCGGTGTATATCGTCTGACCATGAAGTCAAATTCAGATAATTTCCGTCAAAGTGCCATTCAGGGGATTATGAAGCGTATTAAGGCGAAAGGTGCAGAGGTTATTATTTACGAACCAACATTGCAAGACGATGAATCATTCTTTGGTTCAAAAGTAGTAAATAACCTGACTAAGTTCAAGGAGATCAGTCGGGCCATCATCGCTAACCGTTACGATGCATGCCTTGACGATGTGAAGGATAAGGTATATACTCGTGACATTTTCCAAAGGGATTAATTTTATGGTAACATACAACGTCAGTCTGGAGAATAAAGTGGTTTTAGTGACCGGTGCAGCCGGTTTTATTGGAGCCAATCTGGTGAAACGTTTGCTGGCTGAGTTTGACAGCATAAAGGTCATCGGTATTGATAGTATAACCGAATACTATGATGTACGTTTAAAGTATGAACGCTTGGAGGAGTTGTCGGTTTATGGTGACAGATTTGTTTTCATAAAAGACAATATTGCCAAGAAAGAAATCGTAGAGTCAGCCTTCACTAATTACCGTCCGCAAGTAGTGGTGAACCTTGCAGCACAAGCTGGTGTACGCTATAGTATCACTAACCCTGATGCCTATATTGAAAGTAATCTTATTGGTTTTTATAACATTCTAGAGGCTTGTCGTCATTATGGTGTGGAGCACTTAGTATATGCTTCTTCAAGCAGTGTATATGGAAGCAATAAGAAAGTGCCTTATAGCACTGATGATAAGGTAGACAATCCTGTATCACTTTACGCTGCTACTAAAAAAAGCAATGAGTTAATGGCTCATGCATACAGTAAGCTCTACAATATACCAAGTACTGGTTTGCGATTTTTCACTGTCTATGGTCCCTGTGGACGTCCCGATATGGCTTACTTTAGTTTTACTAACAAACTGTTGAAGGGCGAGACCATTCAGGTTTTCAATTATGGTAATTGTAAACGTGATTTCACCTATGTGGATGACATTGTAGAGGGCGTTGTCCGTATCATGCAGCATGCTCCTGAAAAGAAAAATGGTGATGATGGATTGCCAATTCCTCCTTATAAAGTATATAATATCGGCAATAATTCTCCAGAAAATCTTTTAGACTTTGTAACAATCCTTCAGGATGAACTTATTCGTGCAGGTGTACTTCCCAACGACTATGACTTTGAATCCCACAAAAAACTAGTACCGATGCAACCCGGAGATGTACCTGTGACATATGCTGATACGACTCCTTTGGAACAAGATTTTGGATTTAAACCGTCAACATCACTACGTGTGGGATTGAGAAAGTTTGCAGAGTGGTATGCTAAGTATTATGGTACATTTAAATACCAACTATAAATCGATAATATAAAAATAAAAAGATAAAATCATTATGAGCATTTTTGCAGGTAAAACCCTTATGATTACTGGTGGAACAGGTTCCTTCGGCAATGCAGTTTTGAATCGTTTCCTTCGTACCGATATCGGCGAAATCCGTATTTTTTCACGAGATGAGAAGAAGCAGGATGATATGCGCCATGAATATCAGGTAAAGTATCCTGATGTGGCACATAAAATTAAGTTCTTTATTGGCGATGTGCGTAATTTACAGTCATGTAAGAACGCGATTCCTGGTGTTGACTATATCTTCCATGCTGCTGCCTTGAAACAGGTTCCGAGTTGTGAATTTTTTCCAATGGAAGCTGTAAAGACGAATGTAATTGGTACTGATAATGTATTGACAGCCGCTATTGAGGCTGGCGTTGGTGCTGTGATATGTCTATCTACAGATAAGGCAGCCTATCCTATCAATGCTATGGGTATCACCAAAGCTGTTGAGGAGAAGATTGCTGTAGCTAAGAGCCGTTACTCAGGTAAAACCAAAATTTGCTGTACGCGTTATGGTAATGTGATGTGCTCTCGTGGTTCTGTAATTCCTCTTTGGATTGACCAAATCCGCAACGGCAACCCTATAACACTAACTGAGCCTACGATGACGCGCTTTATCATGTCGCTGGAAGAAGCAGTAGACCTTGTATTATTTGCATTCGAACATGGGCAGAACGGTGATATCCTCGTACAGAAAGCTCCGGCTTGTACTATTCAGACTCAGGCGGAGGCTGTTTGTGAATTATTTGGCGGCAAGAAAGAAGATATCAAGGTTATCGGTATCCGTCATGGTGAGAAGATGTATGAGACATTGCTCACCAATGAGGAATGTGCCAAGGCAGAAGATATGGGCAATTTCTATCGCGTTCCTGCAGATAATCGTGGATTGAACTATGACAAATTCTTCAAAGAAGGTGAAACGGAACGTAATACACTTACAGAGTTTAATTCTAATAATACTTATATATTGAATGTAGAAGAGACCAAGGCTAAAATAGCTGCTCTTGATTACATCAAAAAGGAGTTGAGTGGCGAGGGTAATTTCGTACAATAATAGAGTTATGAATATTTTAGTTACCGGTGCCAAAGGTTTTGTTGGTAGAAATCTTTGTGCACAACTTAATAATATCAAAAACGGAAAGGCTCGTTGTTATGGTGATCTGAAGATTGATGAAGTCTTTGAATACGATATCGATTCCACTTCCGAACAATTAGATGCCTGGTGTCAGAAAGCCGACTTTGTGTTTAACCTTGCTGGAGTGAACCGTCCCAAAGAGAATGTCGAGTTTATGAAAGGCAATTTCGGTTTTGCAAGCACATTGCTTGATACACTGAAGAAACATCATAATACTTGTCCTGTCATGCTCTCTTCCAGTGCACAAGCTTCTCTGACAGGTCGTTTTGGCAACAGCGAATACGGTCGCAGCAAAAAGGCTGGTGAAGATCTTTTTCTACAATACGGTAAGGATACAGGAGCCAAGGTATTGGTTTATCGTTTCCCGAATCTTTATGGCAAATGGTGTCGTCCCAACTACAACAGTGCTGTCGCTACATTCTGCAATAACATCGCTAACGACCTTCCTATACAAGTCAATGACCCACGTGTAGAACTGGAGCTTCTTTATATTGACGATCTCGTAGACGAGATGATTCATGCCTTGAAAGGCGAGGAACATCGTTGCGAATTTGAAGGTCTTGACGTACATCCATTGGTGGATGGCAGATACTGTTATTGTCCGGTTACCCATAAGGTTACATTAGGCGAAATAGTTGATTTGCTGCATCAGTTTGCAGGAATGCCAAAGACGCTGATGATCCCTGAAATACCGGCAGGCTCGTTTGCCAAAAGACTGTATAGCACTTATCTGAGTTATTTACCCAAAGAAAAAGCAATTTTTGATCTGAAGATGAATGTAGATCAGCGTGGTTCATTTACAGAACTTGTACATACCTTGAACTGTGGCCAGGTAAGTATAAATATCTCCAAACCGGGTATTACTAAGGGTGAACATTGGCATAATACCAAATGGGAACAATTTATCGTTGTCAGCGGTCATGGACTTATCCAACTTCGCAAGGAAGGTACAGACGAAGTGTTGAACTACGAGGTGAGTGGTGACAAAATACAGTCTGTTATCATGCTTCCCGGATATACCCATAACATCATCAATCTCTCCGATACGGAAGACTTGGTAACGGTTATGTACTGCAATGAGATATTCAACCCGGATAAACCGGATACATACTTTGATAAAGTGAAAAAATGATCATGGAAAAACAACCCAAATTAGATTATTCAGATATAAAGTTCAAGGATAATGGTAAGTTGAAGCTTATCATCGTAGTGGGTACTCGTCCCGAGATTATCCGCTTAGCGGCGGTAATTAATAAATGCCGTCAGTATTTTGATGTAATTCTTGCCCATACAGGTCAGAACTATGATTATAACTTGAATGGTATCTTTTTCAAAGATTTGAAACTGGCAGAACCTGAAGTTTATATGGATGCTGTAGGCGATGATTTAGGAGCCACTTGTGGAAACATTATCAACTGTTCTTACAAACTTTTTGCGCAGACAAAGCCTGATGGTGTGCTTGTACTTGGGGATACCAATTCATGTCTCAGTGTTATAGGAGCCAAGCGTTTGCACATTCCTATCTTTCACATGGAAGCTGGTAACCGTTGTAAGGATGAGTGTCTTCCAGAAGAAACCAACAGAAGAATTGTAGATATTATCAGTGACGTAAACATGGCGTATTCGGAACATGCGCGAAGATACCTTGCGGACTGCGGTTTGCCTAAGGAACGTACTTACGTTACAGGTTCTCCAATGGCCGAGGTTCTTCACAACAACCTTGCTGAGATAGAGGCTAGTGATGTACACCAGCGTCTTGGTTTGGAGAAAGGAAAGTACATTCTGCTCTCAGCACATCGTGAAGAAAATATCGATACCGAGAGGAACTTCATGTCGCTCTTCAATGCTATTAACCGTATGGCCGAAAAGTACGATATGCCAATCCTTTATAGTTGTCATCCACGTAGTCGTAACCGTCTTGCGGAGAGTAGTTTCAAACTTGATGAACGGGTTATCCAACATGAGCCTCTTGGCTTCCATGATTACAATTGTCTTCAGATGAATGCTTTTGCCGTGGTAAGCGATAGTGGTACTCTTCCGGAAGAAGCATCATTCTTCACAAGTGTAGGATATCCATTCCCTGCTATCTGCATTCGAACCTCTACCGAGCGTCCAGAGGCTATTGACAAGGGCGACTTTATCATTGCTGGTATTGACGGGAAATCATTACTTCAAGCTGTAGATACAGCCGTTGAACTTTGCCGTGATGGTCAGCATGGCATTCCTGTACCTGACTATGTAGACGAGAATGTTTCAACCAAAGTTGTGAAGATTGTGCAGAGCTATGTCAGTATCGTGAATAAAATGGTGTGGCGTAAGTTTTAAAGTATTAATGAATATTTGTTAGCATCCAATTTTGACGACTATCAGAAGATGGTATCGACCTATTATGGTACAGTGCTAGCACCTGTGAATACGGTTGCTTATCTGTCATCCGAAGAGGGTTTTGTAAAGTATACAATCATCTACTGAAGGAACAATTTTGAGTATAAGGAAATCTTCGTTCACAACCATAAAGAGAGAATAGAGAAAGAAGTTAGCAAATACATAAAATAAAGAATGTTATGAACATTGGTATTATCATACAGGCAAGAATGGGCTCTACCCGTCTTCCCGGAAAAATCCTAAAGCGATTTTACGGAGGCAAGACACTTCTTGAAACTCTTCTTGACAGCCTGCATAAAGTTGCAGACGCAAAAGTAATTGTCGCTACCTCAATGAATGAGAATAACGATCTACTCGAAACATTCCTCCAAAAGAAAGGTGAACTCGTTTATCGTGGTTCTGAGAATGATGTGCTTGACCGCTTCATTAAAGCAGCGGAAGCTAATGAAGTAGATGGTATTGTGCGCATCTGTTCGGACAATCCTTTTATGGATTGGCACGGAGTTGCACAACTTGCGGAAAAAGCAAAGACAAGCGAAGCTGATTACATAGGAGTCCGCATCAACGACAAACCATCCATTCTCACTCATTTCGGATTCTGGGGCGAGTTTGTACGTCTTTCTGCTCTCAAACGTGTTGCTGAAACTACTGAGGTAAGTACGCCAGCCCATGAGCA
>ERZ838839.3029-NODE-3029-length-11375-cov-3.887721_pt1 | contig 11375 bp, 8 predicted proteins | sample MGYA00519909_ERZ838839 | MGnify/ENA primary metagenome ERZ838839 (study PRJEB31850, sample SAMEA3708843) | human gut metagenome | biome: human gut; feature: human-associated habitat; material: faeces | place: China | collected 2014 ... | reverse complement strand
TATCGGCATTTACCAACTTATGAAAAGATAATCAGAAATTTAGTAAGTTTTTAATTCTAAAAACTATAGATTTTAATTTTATAACAATCGTTAGTTTTTAATGTATTCCATGGCAGATATAACGTACTTTTGCTTAATAATATTAAGTTCATATATTTTTATATTATCTGCTTTTTTTCCAGATATATACATATTTACAACTGATGCCATATTAGCAGCCGTCTCATGCCTGAACTCCACTTTTGATACTGTACCAGCAATTCCATCTCCTGTGAGCTTTGCATATGCCTCCTTAAGTGTCCATATACGGGCAAATCTTAAGCTATCATCACCTATCCAGTCACATTCTGCCTGTGTAAAGAATCTTTCTGCAACCTTTATAGCATTTTTTCTTGGTCTTTCAATATCTATTCCAACTGCTCTGTCTGATACTGCACACACTACACAAGTGCCTGCATGGGATAAGTTAAAATATGTATCCAGGCCACTGTATACAGGCTTTCCATTTCCTGCATATTCTATATTATAATCATATGAAGTGTCATAGCTTTTCACCAGTTCATCCAGTTTTACGTTAAATATATCATCTGAAGCTGTCTTTAGCTCAATCTCACCGGCATATGACATATATATACTGTAAAGCTTCGTTGCATAATTAAGAAGAAGCCCCGCAGCGAGGCTTCTTTCTTTATCTTCCATAAACCTGTACCGCTCTATTTTATCTTTTCTGTAAGCTGGTACAAGTTTAAGTCCTTTATTCATAATGTCATCATTCATATCTGATATATCTGCAAGAAATATTTTCATAATCACTTTCCTAACATTGTATTACTATGCTGTAACAGTATCAAACTGACTCTCATAAAGTGTCTTATAGAAACCACCTGCTGCAAGAAGCTCTTCATGATTGCCTTTTTCTATGATGTGTCCATCCTTCATAACAAGTATCACATCTGCTGACTGTATAGTTGAAAGTCTGTGTGCTACGATAAAGCTCGTTCTTCCCTCCATAAGCTTTGCAAATGCGTTCTGTATCCTGATTTCTGTTCTTGTATCTATAGATGATGTGGCTTCATCAAGTATAAGCATAGGTGGGCGTGTAAGCATAACCCTTGTTATGCATAAAAGCTGCTTCTGACCCTGTGACAGGCTTCCTCCATCCTCACCTATAACTGTATCAAAACCGTTTGGAAGTCTTTTTATGAAACCATATGAATATGAAGCTTTTGCTGCCTGTATAATCTCTTCCTCAGTTGCATCAGGCTTGCCCATGACGATATTCTCTCTTATAGTTCCTGCCTTAAGCCATGTTTCCTGAAGAACCATTCCAAAGCCATGTCTTAATGAATATCTTGTCATATCCCTGATATCTGTACCTGACACATCTATGCTTCCCGAATTAACATCATAGAATCTCATAAGAAGTTTTACCATTGTGGTCTTTCCTGCACCTGTTGGTCCTACAATTGCTACCTGCTGACCTGCCTTAACGTGAGCGTTAAAGTCATTTACAATAATGTTATCAGGATTGTATCCGAAATGTACATGTTCGAAATCAACAACTCCCTTAACATTTTCAATAGGAACAGGATTTTCAGTAATCTGATCTTCCTCTTCTTCCTCAAGAAATTCGAAAACTCTTTCTGCTGCTGCCATCATTGACTGCATCATATTAGTAACCTGGGCAATCTGTGCTATAGGCTGTGTAAAGTTCTTAACATATGTTATAAATGCCTGAATATCACCGATTGAAATCGTTCCGTTAATTGCAAGGAACGCACCTGAAATAGCTACTCCAACATATCCTAAGTTACCAACAAAAGTCATAATAGGCTGCATCATACCTGACAAGAACTGTGATTTCCAAGCTGAATTATACAAAACATTATTTGTCTTCTTAAATTCATCTATTACATCCTGCTCTTTTCCAAAAGCTTTAACTACTAAATGACCGCCGTAATTTTCTTCAACCTGACCATTAATATGACCTAAATATTCCTGCTGTGTTTTAAAGTATTTCTGTGAATGCTTCATTATAAAGCTTATAAAAATCATACTAACAGGAAGTATTAATAATGTTATTAAAGTCATAAGCGGACTAATTGTTAACATCATTATTACTACACCAATCATAGTTGTTAATGAAGTAATAAGCTGTGTTACACTTTGGTTTAAACCATTACCCAATGTGTCAACATCGTTTGTAATTCTTGAAAGTACTTCACCATATGTTCTGCTTTCAAAATATTTCATTGGCATACGGTTGATTTTTTCAACAATTTCACGACGAAGTCTGTAACATAACTTCTGTGTAATTGTTGACATTGTAAAGCCCTGAACTAGGTTAAATAATGAGCTTATTCCATAAAGAACCAATACTATAATAAGTATTCTTCCAATATAACCAAAATCAATACTGCCTGTTCCGGAAATCTTGGACATTAAACCTTCTGCTAATTTTGTTGTAGCTTTTCCCAAAATCTTAGGGCTTACAATTGAAAATGTGGCACTTGCTATGGCACATATCATAACAGCAATAATGCCTATTCTGTATCTTCCGGCATATTTAATAAGCTTCTTTAATGTACCCTTAAAGTCTTTTGCTTTCTCTCCCGGTTTACGATTCATTCTTGGCATGGATTAGTCCTCCTTTCCTTCAATACTTGCTGCAAACTCTGCTTCTGAAAGCTGAGATTTTGCAATCTGCATATATGTTTCACAAGTTTTTACAAGTTCCTTATGTGTACCCTTTCCTACAAGCTTTCCTTCATCCAAAACAAGAATCTGGTCTGCGTGAAGAATTGTGCTTACACGCTGTGCAACAATAAATACTGTTGCATCTTTAGTCTTTGGTTTAAGTGCTTTTCTAAGCTGTGTATCTGTCTTAAAATCAAGTGCAGAAAAACTGTCATCAAAAATATAAATCTTTGGATTTCTTGCTATTGCTCTTGCAATTGAAAGACGCTGTTTCTGCCCACCTGATACGTTTGTACCACCTTGTGCAATTGCACTTTCAAATTTGTCAGGTTTGTCTTCAATAAATTCTGTAGCCTGAGCAATCTGTGCTGCTTCCTTAATTCCTGCTTCATCTATTCCCGGTGCACCATATGAAATATTGGAATTAATATCACCTGAGAATAAAATACCTGTCTGTGGAACATATCCAATCTGTGAACGCAATGTTTCAATTGATATATCTCTAATATCCACACCGTCCAAAGTAATCTTTCCATTAGTTACATCGAAAAATCTTGGAATTAATTTTGCAAGAGTAGATTTACCACTTCCGGTACTACCGATAATTGCAACTGTCTGTCCCGGCTTTGCCTCAAAATCAATATCTTCCAAAACATTTTCTTCGCCGTCTGCATATTTAAAATCAACGTGGTCAAACTTAACAACTGCATTGTTTGTTTTTTCTGTTAATGCATTGTGGTTGTCTTTTATGGTAATTTCTGTTTTTAATACTTCATCAATTCTGTTAGCTGCAACTGCTGCTCTTGGAAGCATAATTGAAACCATTGTAAGCATTAAGAATCCCATGATAATCATCATTGAATATGTGATAAATGCTGTCATTGTTCCGACTTCCATAACACCCTGGTCAATCTTCTTTGCCGCAACCCAGATAATAAGAACTGAAACGCCGTTCATTACAAACATAAGTGCCGGCATCATAAATGACATGGCTCTGTTTGTAAAAAGCATTACTCTTGTAAGATTGCCGTTGGCTTCTTCAAATCTTTCTTCTTCTTTCTTTTCTCTACTGAAAGCTCTGATAACTGAAAGACCTGTTAAAATCTCTCTTGAAATAAGGTTAACCTTGTCAACTAATTTTTGCATCATATTAAACTTAGGCATTGCAACAACCATAAGCACTCCTATGATACATACAACAACTGCCACTGCAAGAACAATTGTCCATTCCATTCCTGAACTGTAATTAACTACGTTAATGATTCCGCCAATTGCAAGAATAGGTGCATAAAGTACCATTCTAAGAAGCATAACCGAAACCATCTGTATCTGCTGCACGTCGTTTGTACTTCTTGTAATTAGAGACGCTGTTGAGAACTTATCAAGTTCCGCGTTGGAGAAACTCATAACTTTTGTAAAGATTTTCTCTCTTAAATCTCTACCAACTCCTGCTGCTGTTTTTGATGCAAAGAAACCAACAAGAATTGCCGCGATTACCATAAGCAAAGTCATTGAAATCATCTTTGCCCCTGTTTTAAACATATAGTCTGTCTGCAACTTATCAAGGTCCTTACCACAGGCTTTATATTCACTCTTTGCAAAACTCTTAGCATATGAACTAATAGTTGAATCTCCAAGACTTGAAAGTTTCTTTTCAAAAACCTTTCTTAAGTCATACATTAATGTTGGACTTTGTGGATCAACACCAAATTCCTGTAGCTTCTTAGCCATTTCCTGCTGTTGCTCAGGAGTCATCTGCTGTGCATTACCACTCATATTTTTAAACTGTGAATCCTGCTGTGATGACATCATGTAATATACTGCAATAACATTGCCAAATTCACTGTCTAATTCTTCCATATTATCTTTGTCTGTGTTCTTAAGCTTATAGGCTTTGTCAGACTTGCTAAACTCATAAGCATTATCCCAGTCTTTTGTCTCCTGTTCATTCAAAAACAGCTTCAAACTATTGTAACTGTTCTCTGTTATAAACTCAGGCATCTGATGTTCAACACCGCCATTAACAATACCAACATCAATAATGTTAGATGTATAGTCCGGCAATGATAAGTCACAATACGCCTGAACAACAAGTAATGCCAATATTAAAATTACAAAGTACCAGTATTTCTTTAAATTTTCAAAAATATGTTTCATTACTGTTTTCCTTTCATATCATTATTTTCCTTTATTATAGTTCGAGTTTTTTCTAATATTCTTAAAAGATTTTCAGTGTCCTCCTCTCCAAGTCTTTCCAAATAAGCCACTACGCCTTTAAGCATTCTCTCTCTTCTACCTTTTACTGCATCCCAGCCTATGTCTGTTAATACAATATTCACCTTTCTTCTGTCCCCTTCAAGGCTAATTCTTTGAATATAGCCTTTCTTCTCAACTGCTTTAAGAAAAGCTGCTACTCTTGCAGTACTTACATGCGCACTCTTAGCAATCTCATTAGGCATTAACCCATTGTCACTATGTGCTAAGCATTCCAACATAATGGCTTCTCCCCTTGCCATCTTATGAAGGTTATCGCTCATCTTAGACTGCTTCGCCATCATATTAAAGTTTAATAACTCCTTTGCTTTCTCTTCATAATATTTCTTTTTATCATCCATTAGAATATAAATTGCTCCTTTACTCTTTTGTTGTTCAAAGAAAATCGCTAACACTATTAATTATTAACAGTGTTAGCGATTATAGTACTAATATTATAATATGTCAATAACTTGGTGGAAAATAAAATGTGGTGGCAGCGAATGAACAAATTTATTCTTGTACTAACACAGCCGAAAATCGTTGTGGTAAAGCGTGGACGTGGGAGCTTGGACTTGTCCCAAACAATTATTATCAATTATTTACGGATATTACAGCGTTTTTTGTTCAGAACTTCGTAATGGATAAGAATTACGTGTGATATTATGTTTTTGATATATGACACGTAATTTTTAGGAAAATATAAGCATTATAATAAGTAATTACTTGTCATTTGACATTTTTTTCATCTGACACGTAATTCCCAGTCAAATTATACTGAAAAATTTAAAAATTACTTGTTATATAAAGTTTTTTCTCTGTGACACGTAATCCCCAATTAAATTGCATAAAACCCAAGAGATTTTACTTGTCATATAAAAAATTTTCTCTATGACACGTAATCCCTATTTTCAAACAGCTTTTAAACTTTGTTTTTCCAAAATCTATTTTATGCATAAAGAAAGGCTCCCGCAGGAGCCTCCCCCGGAATTCTATCTTAAATTATATGTAGCCTACGCCGCATATTTGCTTATTGCCTCATATACCTGCTCTGATTCATTTCCAATTGCAGTAACCTCCACTGGATTTGACAAGTCCAAACTAAAAATTCCCATCATTGATTTTCCGTCAACGGTTGTCCTTTTTGATTTGATGTCGATTTCTGCTGAAAATCTGTTGACAATGTCTAGAAATTCCTCAATTGCCTTAATTGATCTAAAACGTATTTTCATTTTTCCCTCCTAATTCATTTATAAAATATAGTGTTTTTGTTATTTCTCACTTCTGATAGTCCCAGAAAATTTTGGCACAAACACGTTGTGTTTCTTATTTTGCTCCGCCGTCCATTGTATGTGGAAAAACGAAACTCGCCTAATGGCTCAAACAGTCGTTTTTCCACATACACTATGCTCGCAAAATTGCGCAACACTGCCTATTGTTTGTTTCCAAAATTTTCTGTATACTATCAGACTAAAAATATTCCAGAAAACACTATATTCTATTCTATGAATCCATCTCAACACTTATTCCTACTTTCCTGCATTTCTTCGTTTCAACTTAATTGTCTTACATTTCTTCATCCCATTTATCCCCAACATTCCTCATTTCCTCTCGCATCTTATTGTAATCCTATCCCTCCCTGTATAGTCACAAGTGAATAAGGTTAGTGCATAGTTTTCGTTTTGCATTTGCTCTGAGTTGCTGCCATTTATTTTTTCTTTAGCGGTTACACAGTAGTTGTAGGTGTTGTTTTGTAAGTCGGTGTATTGTACTTTGTCGCCATTTTCAAGTTGGTTTATTTTGCCAAAGTGGGCGCTGTAGTTGTGGGCGGCTATTATCAGGTTTGAATCTTTTGCCGTGCCTGAATATATACATGGTGATTTTTTTAAGTTTGCCTGAGTTGGTTTTTTCATTACAGGCAATTCAAGATTTAACTTTGGAATTTTGATGTAGCCGTCATATTGATTTAAATCCTTGTTCAAATCTTTTTCCTCCTCCCAAGTTTTTAAATTGCTTTCTTCTATTTTTTCTTTCAGACTTAACAGAACTGTGTTGGATGATTTTTGTGCCAGATTGTCTTCTTTTTTGTTGTGAAACAAAACTGCCATAGCACACATTATAAGTATTAAACCTACTAGTGTAACTACGGCAGATATTTTTTTATTCACTTTTATTTTCCTTTTTTAGTAGTTGTATTCCTATTCCTATGCAAACAAATCCTACTATTAGTAGGGCAGGAATAATCCACTTAAGCTGCCCTGTTTGTGGCAATATGCCAAAATATTTTGAAGTTTCATCCGGCTGATTCTTTGGTGTTTTTAATGTTTTGGCTTTAGGTTTTGTTGTGTTTTCTGTTGGTTTAAACGTGGTTACCTGAGTTGTTATGTTGTTATCGTTTACTTCCACTTTCAACTCTGTGTCAACGTTGTATTCTATTTTTTCTCCAGTAGGATTTTGGGCGTTGTAGTTAGGCACTGAAATCAAATATGCCATAAATCGGTATGCTTTGCCATTTACAATTGCGTCGTTCACTTCCACCAAATAGAGTCCTGGTTGAAGCCCCTGAAAAACAGCTTTTCCGTCAGCAATTGTCGCCACGGCAGTAGGCTTTTCGCTCTTTGCCACTTCTTTTGCCACAAAAGCAAGCCCCTCCCATTCCTTTGCTGTGGTATTGCTGTCTATTTCATTTAGTTTAACCTTTATTTTTTCAATTACGTTATTACCATTAATAAAGGAATATTCATAATTGTTCATTAGTTCATAATTTCCTATTGTGTTGTATTTCCACAATTTTGTAATATCAGCTGTTTTGTACAATTTCACTTGCAATTGTGCGTTATTAAGCTCCGGATTTTCTTTCGGCACCTGAACCATAAGATTACAAAGTTTACCAATGTCTACAGCGTTTTCTGCCAAAACTTTTCCATTGCTTAAGACCAAACAGCCAAATAAAAAAATCAAAGTAAATCCCACACAAATCTTATTTAAAATACAACCATTTCTTAATTGACTAATTCTACAATACTTGCCTAATATGTGTTTTGCCAATCTTCCCTGATTGCTTTTGCAATGCTTCTTCAATCTGCTTTCTCCCCCTTTCTTATCAAAATAACCAACACTACTGACGTTGCAATTATCCCAACTGCTGCGCCGCCTAGAATCCACAAGTTTGAGTTGCTGTTTAATTTTCTATCATAACTCTCGTTACTATTTTCTACTCTTTTTCCCCTAACTAATAATCTGTGAGTGTTGACACCGTATGGGGTACAGGTTAGAAGGGTAATGTAGTCCTTACCCTCCTTTGTCTGCAATGCTTCCGTCAATTTTGCCTTGTCGTTTTTGTCTATCATTGGATAAATCCGGTCAACCTGATAAGTCAAAACCTGATTAAGCACATAAATATAAAACCTGTCTCCCTCTTCAATTCTGTCCAAATCCGTAAACAGTCTGGAGCTGGGCAACCCCCTGTGAGCCGCCAAAACTCCATGTGTACTTTTGCCCCCTACCGGCAGGCTTGAGCCTTCCAAATGCCCCACATATTTTTGCAAAACTTCATTGTCAGTAGAGTGATAAATTGGAAGTTTTACGTCAATCTTTGGAATTGAAATATATCCCATCATGCCGTCATTGTTTAAATTAAGACACTTGTTGTACTCACTGTTTTCATCAAAGGAACTTTCTTCATTATCTTTATTATTATCTTCATCAGTATCATTGTCACTGTTATTGACACTATTATCATTATTTGCGACAAATCCGTCATCAGTTATGTTAAATCTTAAAGCTTTATTACATTCGTCGGCCTTCCTTTTCTCATCCTCATAACTGATTTTGCCCTGCTTCACAGACTGTTCAACCTGCCTGTCGTATACGGTTATAACTTTTCGCCGGCATATTTCGTTCCACTCGTTAGCCACAATTGGATACAAAATAAAACCAAATCCTACAAGAAAAATTACAACCATAATAATTTTAGATATTAATCTGTTTCCCTTCAATTACGAAAACTACCTATCTTAAACTTTTTATTTTAAAGCTGTCTGAAACTCTTTTTTCTATCTCAGACTATCTGTCCTGTTCCAGCTTGCTTTTTCCTCTTAAAATCATATGAAGACCTAACGCTGTTGCCACAAATACAACACCTACAATTGCAAAAATAGTTGTGCCAACGCCACCTGTTGAAGGTAAAAAGCTCATTTTTGAGTTCTTTAATATAGCAGATTCAGAAATATTTCCCTGACTGTCTTTTTTTGAATTAATTGTTTTGATTACTCCCTTATCGCAAGTTGCAGTATAAGTTGATGTAGCCTTGTCATCGATTTTTATTGTGTATGATTTTAAAGTTCCATCCTGATTATATTCTGCTGTGATAACAACTGTATGTTTTGCGTCATTTAATGTAAAACCGTCAGGCGCATCTGTTTCCTGCAATGTGTACTCACCTGCATCAAGACCTGTAAACTTAAGATATCCGTATTTGTCAGATGTTGCCGTGTAAGATTTCTTAGTTTTATTATTTGTCAAAGTAAAAGTAGCACCTTCAAGGGCCGTTGTTGTAGTGAAAATTCCACTTTCTTTTTCAGTTTCAACCCATTGGTACTCCCCTTCTTCTACCTTAATTAATTCCTTAGTCTTCTCATTCCATTTCTCAGTACTCTTGCCAAATAAGTTAGAATCAATGCCAAATGTGTACACGTAAACTTTATCTTCACCGGTTTTTGCAGTAGAACCACTGGCAGGATTGTTTGAGTATTCAAGGTATGCCTTATTAATGTTTGCATCAAAGTTTACACCTGCTTTTTCATTAAGTTTTGCCTGATATTCAACCTGAATCTTCTGACCGGGATGTTCAAGAATAAATTTTGAGTCAAATGTAATTTCAATAATGCCTCCATTTACTTTAGGTGTAACTTTAATATTCTCTCTGTTATTTTCATATTTTTCAATAAAGCACTTCATTGAACCATCCACGTAGTCAAGTCCTTCGCTCATTATGTCATAAATCTTGTAAGTTACTTTCTTGTATTCCCTGCTATAAGATGGAACAGTTGCACTTAAGTTAAAAGTGATTTTGTCGCCAATTGCAATATCGTCACCTTTGCTGTTTTTGCTTGAAGGTGTAACGATTGTTTTTTCAAGCTTAGGTGTTGATGACTTTGCCCAACATTTTTGAGCTTTAATTTCAAAATCAGAATCTGCACTGATTGCACCGTTTGTCAAAGTGTTGTCGGTAGCTGATTTTGAATAATAAATACCGGCAATCATTGGACTGTAAACTGTTTCAGAACCGCTTGTTACCATTACAAGATAATAACCTACAGGAAGTCCATTAAGTGTAACTTCCGTGTCCCCTGTGGCAACTTTCTTCTCTGCTGCAACTGTCATAGTGGCTGCATTTGATGCCATATCAATTACTTCCTGTGCTGTTGGTGCAACAGGATCTTTTACGTAGTTGTTTATTGCCGAATAACCTGTGAAGCCATACTCATTGTAGTCGGCTTTTACAAACTGATATGCGGTAACTGTGTCTCCCGGCTTTAGGTTGGTTACGTTAATGCTGCCTGTGTCCTTGCCTGATGGCAGAGTTTTTTGTGCGCCAAAAGCGGCTGTGCCAAGTGTTAACATTAAAGTCATTGATAAAATGAATGCTAAAAATTTTTTTATACTTTTCATACTTCCCCTTTCAATTGTCGCCCGCCTCTATTTATGTCAAATTTATATTGTCTCTATTTTTTTGTATCGGTTGTAGATTAGTGATGTTGCTATTAGTATTGCTCCTATACATGTGTATGTGTTTGTTCCGTTTCCGCCTGTGTCGGGCAGTTGATAGATTTTGTTTGTGTTGGCTGCACTTATGGTTAGTTTGCCGTTGTTGCCTAGTGTTGCCGTTATTGTTTTGTTTTTTATTTTTCCATATGATTTTGAGTATTGCTTTGTTTTGGTTGCGTTTTTGTCTTTGGCTATTTCGCCTTTCTCATAGCCTACGAAGTTTGGATTTTCTTCATAACCGTAGTAGTATGGGTTTTCCGAGTTTGGAATGTAGGTGGCTGTTGCTTCTTTGCCCTCATCCCACATATTTGTGTAGAGTATTTTTTCCATTTCCATTGTTTCAAAAGTGGCTGCTTCAAGGATTGCTTCTTTGGTTGGACCTACTTTGTAGCATAGTCTGATTGGCAATGCCTTGTTGTATTGTGTGCCGCCTTGGATTTGGACGTTTTCAGGTAACAGTTTGGATGGTATTGTGAACTTTACGTTTTGTAATCCTTTACTGTTTTTTGTTACTGTGACTTTGATGTTTTTTAAGTTTACATCGTCATTTCCATCTGTTGCCGATGGAACTTTTCCTTCATATATATAGGTGGTAACGTCACCGTCTTCTGAGATTTTTGCCGCTTTGTAATTTATGCCATTGTATCTTAGAATCG
>ERZ838839.3027-NODE-3027-length-11378-cov-2.772763_pt1 | contig 11378 bp, 11 predicted proteins | sample MGYA00519909_ERZ838839 | MGnify/ENA primary metagenome ERZ838839 (study PRJEB31850, sample SAMEA3708843) | human gut metagenome | biome: human gut; feature: human-associated habitat; material: faeces | place: China | collected 2014 ... | reverse complement strand
TTAGGCACGCCGCCAGCGTTCATCCTGAGCCAGGATCAAACTCTCATGTTTAAGTGTTTGTCCAGTTCAAAAATTCGCTTGGCTAATCTTTAAACCGTTCTACTGTTGTTTAGGTTTTTGTTCTGAATGTTCTCATTCATGGCCGAAACCTTTTGGCCATTTTATAAGAATTTTCAGGGTTTTACATACTGTTCAGTTTTCAAGGTTCTGTGCTGTTCTTGTCTTTCTCAGCGACAGCTTTGATAGTATATCATGCTGTGTTCTGTTTGTCAAGAACTTTTTTTAAATTTCTTTTTGATATCTTTCTGAAACCCTTGGGCTTCTTTCAGAAGTCTGTCCCGGTTGCTTGGGACGGGTATTAGAATACCAGATGTTCTGCCAAATGTCAACACCTTTTTTCATTTTTTTGCGTTTTTCACGTTTCTTTTTTCTGTTCCTTTTATATATACAAGATAAGGCGACACATCCCGTGCAGAACACAAGATATGCCGCCTGTACTTTTTACTGGCTGCTGCCGTCCTCTACTCTTCTGTTTCCCGGTATACGATCTCTCCATCAACGATCGTCATCACCGGAAGGATGGTCCGGATCTCCTCCGGTCTGCATGTGAAAATGTCTGTATCCAGCACTGCCATATCCGCCAGATACCCCGGCTTTAACCGTCCCTTGAAATCTTCTGCAAATTCATTATAGGCGGAGCCAATGGTATAGGCGTCGACCGCGTCCTCAATATCCACCCGCTCTTCCGGGAAGAAGCCGCCCTCCGGCCATCCCTTCTGATCCCTGCGGGTCACTGCAGAATAAAGATTCGGGAACGGATTGCAGTCCTCCACCGGAGAATCCGTGCCATAGGAGACATGGATCCCCAGCTTCTTTGCTGTCCCAAAGGCGTAAGAGGTGCTGCTCAGCTCCTCTCCGCACCGGTCTGTCACCACATGCATGTCATAATCCAGGAAGATCGGCTGGTAACAGATCAAAATATCATCCCCGGCGATCCGCTCCATCATCTCCCTGTCTGTGATCTGGCAGTGGATCAGGGCGTGGCGCAGGGGATTCTTCCCGTCATGGAGCACCTTCTCATAGCTTTCGATCACATCCTCAATGGCCCGGTCCCCGATCACATGGGTCACCACCTGGATCCCCGCCGCATCCGCCAGACGGCAGAACTCGTCCATCTCTTCCTTTGTGATACATTCCACTCCGCAGTTTCCCGGGTCGTCCTGATATTCTTTCCGCATGGCCGCCGTCCGTCCGCCCAAGGAACCGTCCTTAAAAAGCTTTAACGGCCCCAGAGCCAGCCTCTTCGGGTCCTTATAGACTCCATGCTTAAATTCCCCGTTCTCCACACATTCCCGGAATTCCTCCAGAGACTGGATACACGCCTGATGCCGGTAGCGCAGAGGACACAGTCCCTCGTCGTAGATCTCATGAAGCATGCGGAACGTATCATCCCGGGAGATAAAAGCGTTCCCCACATCATTGGACTGGACGCTGGTAATACCATGAGCCACCGCATACTCTGCGGCGTTTAAAAACATGCGCTTATCGTCCTCAAGGGTATATTTGGGGATCAGACCATTGACCAGCTCCATGGCATTTTCAGTGAAGATCCCTGTGGGCGTTCCGTTTTCGTCTGTCTCAATGGTGCCTCCGTCCACATGGCGCATCTTCTGATCCAGCCCCAGAAGCTCAATGGCCTTACTGTTGGCCGCCGCCACATGGCCGCAGATCCGCTGGAGCACCACCGGTACCTCTGTGGAGATCCGATCCAGATCATAACGGCCCGGCATCCTCTTTTCCCCAATAAACAGGTCCTGGTTCCAGCCCTTTCCTGCGATCCCCTGCTTCGCCGTTTCTGGATTCTGGCGGACGAACTCCTTTACGCGCTCCACCATCTCATCTACAGAGCTCACTCCCGTGATGGGTGCCGTCGCAAAGTCCATGCCCACGTTCAGAAGGTGCATATGGCTGTCATTGATCCCAGGGATCACCGTGCGGCCCTCCAGGTCAATGATCTCTGCACCGTCCAGTCCATTCCCGGAACCATCCCGTTTTCCCGCTGCCCTAAAGACCTCTTCCTCCGTTCCCACAGCCTGGATCACTCCGTCCTCCGCATAAAGCGCCTGTGCAAATCTTCCTCTCTCCACATAGATCTTTCCATTCCTTAATATCAGTTTTCTCATGGTCTTCCCCTTCCCTCTCTTCTATTATAATGCAGATATCCTCCTGTCCTTCCGCACAAACGGCGGCCGTACTGTATCCTCTGTCAGCAGACCGTACTTCTCCGGGCGGCGGTACGTATTCCCATGTACCTCCCGGCGGCGGTATGACCACAGAAGCTCCAGATCAAATTCCGACAGCCAAAGCCCCTCTTCTCCATCGGCTTCCAGGATACACATATCTCTCGATACCTCTTCCCCCGGCAGATACGCCACGCCGTCAAACGCTGATGAGTGGCCATTGCAGTCCGGCTTCCCCTGGGGATAATTGCAGGTGGCGATTCCCATCATGTTCTCATAGGCCCGTCCGCGAAGCTGGGACAGGCGGTTGATCTCCATGGGGCAGGCGTTGGGGACCAGGACGATCTCCGCCCCCATAAGCATCAGGATCTGGGCGCTCTCCGGAAATTCCCGGTCATAGCAGATCATGGCTCCCACCCGCACAGCGCCGGCCTCTGTATCCAGATCCGCCGTATGGAAGCCCTCTCCCGGAGTCAGGCGGCACTCATCCTCGAAATCACAGGTATGGACCTTCGCATAGGACAGCACACATTCCCCATGGCGGTCCAGTAAAAGCAGCGTGTTCCTTGGGCCTTCCGGATGCTGTTCCAGGATCGTGATCCCGATGGCCATGGACAGCTCCCGGGCCGCATTGGCAAAGGCTTTGACGAATGGGCCGTCCGCCGCCACCGCCTTATGCTCCAGCTCCTCCACGCTTTTCGGTATATCATAACCGCTGCTCCACATTTCCGGAAACAGTGCCAGGTCGGCTCCGGCCTTCTTTGCCTCCCGGCACCAGAAAAGGCCTTTTTCCAGATTTTCCTCCAGGCTGTTTCCCGGCAGGATCTGGAGTAGCGCGGTCTTAAGGCTTCTCCGTCCCCTCCTTTTCTCATAGGAAGGATGATAAAGTCCTGTGGGGCTGTAAAACTCATTTCCCATATATACGAATCCCAGCCGTTCCAGCAGCTTCCCGGATCTTTGATTGTCCGGATGATGGCCTGCAAAAAGTCCTTCAGCATCCAGCTCCCCAAAGGCATACCAGATCGCCGCCCGGCAGGCCTCTGCGGCGATCCCACGGCCCCAGAATTCCGGCTTCAGATGGATCCCCAGCTCATAGGTCCGGCTTCTGTGGGGCCTTAAGCCGCAGCATCCGGCCAGCCGTCCTGTCTCCAGCTCAAAGACCGGCCAGTACTGGACATGATGATGCTGCCCGTTTTCCATCTCCAGGGCCAGCCTCTTCCGGACCTCGTCGTCCGAAAACTGCCCGGCAGCACAGATATACCGGCACACCTGGGGATCCTCCCAGAGGCCGTTTGCCAGCTCCAGGTCCTCTCCCGTCCACCAGGAAAATCCCAGCCGTTCTGTCGTCAGAAAATATTCCCGTTTCATTCCGCCCGCACCTCCATAAAACATCCGTCCTCATGGGCCCAGATCACTCCCACCGCCTGGAGATAAGCATAAATGATCGTGGTGCCCACAAACTTCATCCCCCGCTTCTTAAGGTCCGCCGATATGGCATCTGACAGGGGAGAGCTGGTCCTTCCCTTCTCACAGACCACCCTGCCTCCGGTCCAGCCCCAGAGGTATTCCGAAAAGCTCCCATATTCCTGCTGGATCTCATAAAAAACCGCCGCATTGGTCACGGCTGCCCGGATCTTTAAGCGGTTTCTTATGATCCCCGGATCATTCTGAAGCTCCTCCAGCTTCTCATCATCATATTCCATGACCGTTTCCAGATCAAAGCCGTCAAAGGCCTGAGAAAACGCCTCCCGTTTATTCAACACACACTCCCAGGAAAGCCCGGCCTGGAATCCCTCCAGGACCAGCATCTCGAACAGCTTCCTGTCATCATGGACCGGAACGCCCCACTCATGATCGTGATAATGGATATACCGCTCATTCCCAGGATTGGCCCACCGGCACCCTATTTTTCCATCCTTCCATTCCATGATATCCCCCTCTTAAAGCGCCGTCCCCTTCACCGGAACCGAAAACCTGGAAACGTCCACGCCTTCATGGTCCAGCAGCCAGATCTTCCGGTCCAGGCCGCCGGCATATCCTGTAAGGCTTCCTCCTGATCCTACCACACGGTGGCAGGGGATAATAATAGAAACCGGGTTGTGGGCCAGGGCTCCGCCTACGGCCTTTCCGGACATGGTATCCCTGCCCATCCGGGCCGCCGCCTTTTCTGCCAGGGCGCCATAGGTCGTGACCGTTCCATAAGGGATCTCACAGAGAAGTCCCCAGATCAGCTTCTGGAATTCCGTTCCCTCCGGCGCCAGGGGAAGCTCATCCGGATACGGCTTTTGTCCGGAAAAATACCGGTCCAGCCATTTCCTGGCATCATCGAATACCACAGGCTCCGGTCCCTGCTCCTTTCCGGGCTCATCCTTGTTCTCTCCTCCAAAATATTTCTGGCCCTGGATCCACAGCCCCGTCAGATGCTTCCCGTCGCTCCCCAGGGTCAGGAGACCGATGGGAGAATCATACGATGTCAAACAGTACATAAAAGCCCTCCTTATTACAAAAAAAGCCATTCCATACCATTGAAAGTCTGGAATAGCTATTTCTATTATTATTGTGCTAAAAAAGAAGCATCCGCCATGCGGGTTCCAAGACCATCTCCTGCTTCCGTAGTCTATGCCTATTTTTATGTATTAAAAAAGCACGAGACGGGAGGGTCTGCCCCAGCGCAGTCCACCCGGTGGACGCAGCGAGGGCATTCGGACCAGGGCGTCAGCCCTGCGGGTTCCAAGACCGCCTCGTGCTTCCGTAGTCTGTATCTATTTTTATGTATTAAAAAAGCACGAGACGGGATTCGAACCCGCGACCCTCGCCTTGGCAAGGCGATACTCCACCACTGAGCCACTCGTGCAACAAAGTATTCTTATGAACATCGTCATTATATACCAATCCAGGCCTTTTTGTCAAGGTTTTTTCGTCATTTTACCCTCAAAACTGTAACCATTCAGCCATACATCTTTCTTCCTGCCCGTCTGTTGCGGACAAGAAGCGCCGGGCGTCCTCCATATGGAGATACGGAGAGAAAAATGCTTTATAAAAGCATATTTTCAATGTTTTTCCCCGTCCAGGCCTCCCCATGGCCGAACAGTTGTCTGGAACTGTTTTTTTACAAAATCAAGGACCCCTTCATACAGCGCATCCCTGTTTTCTTCCGTGATAAAAAAACACCGGCAGCCGGGATGGGCGCGGACGCTGCTTAAAAAATCCGTATCCCTGTCCTTCACTGCTGCGATCACCGGATCCCTCCCCCCAAGGCGCTCCAGGACAGCCCTGCAAAAAAGCTCTGAAGAGGACTCCAGATATCCCAGCTCGTCCATGATCATAACGCTTCCAGCCTTTGCGGGAGCCAGGATCCGCGGCGCATAACGGTCAAATCCTTCCTTCACCGGAATCCCGCGGGTTTCTCCGCACAGGCCCACCAGATTCTCCTCTGTGGGCACATGCTCCGCCCCCGCATCATAAATATGGACCTGATCTCCTTCTTTTTCTGTCTCAAATCCCCATACCGGACGGTCCAGAGACTCCAGGACCCGCCGGATCAGGGTAGTCTTTCCAGCGCCTCTGGCGCCGACGATCAGTACGTTCATATCCGCTCCCTACTTTCCCGACTCATATACATACAGGGAAAAACGGTCTCCGTTGATCAGCTGGATCCCGGCATACATGGGCTCTCCGTTCTCATCATAAGCCGTGCTCTTTACAAACAGAAGGTAATCCCCCTTTTTCACATCCATCAGAGCTGCCTCTTCCGCCGTGGCCCGGCACAGCTCGATCATCTTTTCCGAACTGGCCACCTTTGCTCCGGCCTTTTCCTTCAGGCACTCGAACATGGACCCATCATTCAGATCCTCCTCCAGAAGGAAGGCATATTTCAGCGGAAAATAGCTTTTTTCCACCTGGACCGGCTCTCCGTCTGCCAGACGGAGCCTGGAGATATAGACTACATTGCTGCCCGGCTCGATCCCCAGTCTGTCGGCTACCTTTTTATCCGCCGCGATCAGCCGGTTCTCCAGGACCCGGGCCCCTGGCTTCACGCCCATCTGTTCACACATTTCCGTAAAGCTCTGGAGCTTTTTCATGTTCCTTGAATATTTCGGTTTTGTGACAAACGTTCCCTTTCCCTGCTTGCGCACCACCAGTCCCTTTTCCATCAGAGAGCCCACGGCTTTTCGCACCGTGATCAGACTGACCCCGTACTCCCTGGCCATCTCTGCCTCGGTCATGATCTTGTCGCCGGGCTTATAGACGCCGTTTCTGATACTGGTTTCCAGCTCTTCCATGAGCTGCACATACAAAGGTGTGATCGCATCCTGTTTCAGCATAACGTTTATCCCCCTGTTCCATATTTTCTATGTATTCCCGCGTGATACCTTCCCTATTCTAATATGAAGCAGTCAAAATGGCAAGTCAAATAAAAAAGAATACCCGCGGCAAAGAGGAGGAATGCCGGAGTTCCGGCCTGCCGCGGGTTCAGACATATATGAGATTTTTTCGGTTATTCTTCCTGGAAGGCGATGCCGTAGCCGAACGCGCCGTTCACCAGGCACGTCTTCGCCGCAAACTCTGCTCCCGCTTCCATGGCCGCATGGATATCCTTCTTCTCCAGCATGGCCAGCAGAAGGGCTGTGGCAAAAGAATCTCCGGCTCCCAGGGTATCCACCGCATCCACCAGCTTCGGCTTCTGGGTGTAATACTGCTCTCCGTCATAGATCATGGAGCCCTTTCCTCCCCTGGTAGCCACTGTCATACGGCAGCCCCTGGCCTTCAGAGCCTCGCAGAGCTTTTTGATCTCTTCCTCCGGTGTGTCGCCGCAGGAGGCAAAGGCGATATCCACCTGGGGACCGATGGTCTCAACATAATACTCCTGGTTCCACCGGCCGGACATATCGTAGGAAATGGGAACTCCCGCCTTCCGGAGCTTATGGAGCTCTCCGTCCAGATGGCCGTTGCAGCTGGTATGGACCAGCTTAAAGGTCCGGATATAGTCCAGGTCCTCCTTCGTCAGCTCCAAAGGATGCTCATTGACGATGCCGCCCTTGTTGCTCATGATAAATTCCCTGTCGCCATCCACCAGACGCACCTTGGCATAGCCATTTTCCCCGTCATACTGACGGCACCGGGAATGGTCCACCCCCAGCTCATCCAGGGTCCGGATCACATGATCCGCCACCTCGTCCCGGCCAAATACGCCCATATAAGCCGCATCTGCTCCCAGCATCTTTGCATAGACCGAAAAGTTCATGGCCTGGCCGCCGGGATACATGATCTTTGCGGGATAATATTTATCGCACACATTATCCCCAATGCCGATGACTCTCGTTTTCATTAATACTCAACCTTCCACATATATCTTCTGTGATCCATGGAATGGCCTCTCACCTCGGCCATCTGTGCCACATAATACCGCTCGATGGGGATCAGTACCACCGGGTTAAAGAACTCTGCCACATCGGCGTCGATACGGCCCTTGTTTAATTCCTTAAAGTCGATGACAATGAAATTCTCCGCATATGTATTTAAGAATTTCAGGCATCTCTCATCCAGGGCACGGGTGCGGCCTTCACTCATAATGAGGATCATCGGAAGCTTCTTATCTGTGGTCTCAAAGGGACCGTGGAAATACTCGCCGGTGTGGAGGCAGACTGCATGCTTCCACTGCATCTCCATAAAGTGGCAGCAGCACATGGAGTAAGCTACGCCGTAGTTGGGGCCGGAGGCCAGTACATAGAATACAGGCTCGTCTTTTTCCTTATCTGCCCATTCCTTTGCGGCTGCCAGGCAGTTTTCCTTTCCTTCTGCCACGATCTCGTCGATGTATTTGTATGCCTCCATGGCCTTATCGTATTTGTCCCAGCCCTCAAACTGGTGAAGCAGTTCAAAGCCGATCCGTAAGGAGTTGGCCTGGTTGGAATCGCTGTAAACCTGATCGTCTCCGTTGGAGTAGGTGACCACATACTGGCCCACCTTTGCCATTCCTGTATCCATATTTCCGGTCATGGCAATGGTGATGGCTCCGATGGAGTTGGCCTTTTTCACAGCCTCTACGGTTTCTGCCGTTGCCTTTAAGGAACAGATCACAGCCACGCAGCGGTCGTCCAGCTCCTTGGGAGTCGCATGAACGAACTCATTGCTGGTGTAGGTGGTGGCACTGAAGGTCTTTGCCTCGCTCTGAAGCAGGTAAAGTCCCGGGAAAATGGCTGCCTTGGAGCCTCCGCAGGCTACAAAATAAACATGCTTAAGACCGCCCTTTTTATCCAGGGTCTCCTTGATCTCGGCTACGATTTCTTTTACTGTTTTTGTCATTTTTCTTCCTCCTCAAAATGCGTCAGTGATTTTCCACTAACAAAGATCTACAAAATATTTAAATAATTCTGTGCCGTCCGGCCCAAAAGCCGGATTCGGCGCATCTCCCCGCATCCGTTCCGGATGGAACTGGACGCTGAAAACAGGAAGTGTCTTGTGTTCAATGGCCTCAATGATCCCATCCAGAGATCTGGCCGTCACCTTTACATCCGGTCCCACTGCATCTGCGCAGTCCCGGTGAAAGCTGTTGACCAGAAGCTTTGGACCATAAAGGCGGTTTAAGATCGATCCCTCTTCTGCGACGATCTCATGCTGGATCCCCTCCGAGTGCTCCACTGCATGCTTCCTCGGAAAATTCAGCATATTGTGGCCGCCCAGGGCCGCGTTGACCAGCTGGTGGCCGCGGCAGATCCCCATGATTGGCTTCTTCCTCTTAAAAAACTCCTCAAAGGCAGCAAATTCCATCTCATCCCGGATCACATTGCATCCGGCCTTGAGGTTGTGGGCCACATTGGCATCTCCATCAGCCAGGTTATTGAAGGTATCGCCAAACCTGGACGGATGGACGCTTTCTCCTCCGGTAATGAGAAGACCGTCAGCCATTTCCGCGTACTCCGCAGCCAGCTTTGTGCTTCCCATCATCACCGGAACGCCTCCGGCAGCCACAATGGCATTCATGTAAGCTGTATTTAAAATAAATGACGGCACCCCGCGGCTGTTGTTCCCCAGCATGCCGGTTACAAGAATGATCTTACCCATGGGTTTTTCCCCCTTTCTTTTCCATTTTCCTCCATTATACTACACGCCTCTGTTTCCATCAATGGTACAGGAAACAGGAAACGCTGCGCTTTGCCCCGTTCTCGCCGGTGAGCTCCACAAGCTTCGGAGCCTCTTTATGGCACCGCTCCGTTGCATAAGCGCACCGGGTAGAGAACAGACAGCCTTTAGGCGGGTTCAAGGGACTGGGAACCTCGCCCTGAAGGATGATCTCATCCTTTTTTGCATGAATATCCGGGACCGGGATCGCGGAGAGGAGAGCTCGTGTATAGGGGTGGAGTGGATTTCCATAGAGCTGCTTTTTGTCTGCAAACTCCATGATCCTTCCCAGATACATGACAGCTACCCGGTCGCACAGATATTCTACCACACTCAGATCGTGTGAAATAAAAATATAGGTAAGGTTCCGCTCCTTCTGTAAGTCCTTCAGCAGGTTCAGCACCTGGGAACGGACGGAAACATCCAGAGCAGAAACCGGTTCGTCGCAGATCACAAGTTCCGGATCATTGATCAGAGCCCTGGCGATCACCACGCGCTGTCTCTGGCCTCCGGACATTTCGTGGGGATATTTTTCCAGGAATTTCTCACTGAGCCCCACCTCATTCAGAATATCGATGACTTTTTTCAGTTTTTCTTCTTTTGTATATTTTCCAGATACGTCCAGAGGCGTCATCACCGACTGAACGACCTTCTTTTTCGGATTTAAAGAGGCGTAGGGATCCTGGAAGATGATCTGGATCTTTTCACGCAAAGGACGCATCTGCTTTTCCGTATAATTGGTAATGTCCTCTCCATGAAATAAAATCTGGCCTCCGGTGATATCATGAAGCTTCAGGATCGTCTTCCCAAGGGTAGACTTTCCGCATCCGGACTCTCCCACCAGGCCTACGATCTCGCCCTGATTTACAGTAAGATCGATCTGATCCACAGCCTTTACAGAAATATCCTCTCCGTTTCTCACTTTTTTTACTGGATAATATTTCTTCACATTTCGTATTTCGAGCAGCGGAGCAGCCATTAATCCTCACCTTCCTTCCCGTACAGGAAGCAGCGTACCATATGACCGTCCACTTCCCGCATTCCCGGATCCTTCTTTCTGCACTGTTCCGTGGCGTGCTGGCATCTGGTACAGAACCGGCACCCCTCAGGCATCTCATCGAGGCCGGGAACCGTTCCCTCGATGGTGTATAAATGTTCCTCCTGTCCGCTTCCAAGCTTTGGAATGGAATTCAGGAGGCCGATGGTATACGGATGCTTTGGATGGTCAAAAATGTCCTCTGCCGTACCGTATTCCACTGATTTGCCCGCATACATGACCATAACATGGTCTGCCACCTCTGCTACTACGCCCATATCATGGGTGATAAGGATAATGGAAGCATTGATGTTCTTCTTCAGCTCCACCATCAGGTCGATAATCTGGGCCTGGATGGTTACGTCCAGCGCCGTTGTGGGCTCATCGGCAATGATGATATCGGGGCGTTGAAGCAACGCCACCGCGATCATACACCGCTGCAACATGCCTCCGGAAAGCTGGTACGGATATTTCTTGAGCATATCCGACGGATTGTGGATGTGCATCATCTCCAGAGCCTCAATGATGCGTCCCCTGCTCTCCTTTTCCGAAAAAACCGATGTCGTCGCCCGGAGTGTTTCAAGAAGCTGCGCCCCCATGGAGTAAAGAGGATCGAACGCCGTCATCGGTTGCTGGACTATCATGGCGATTCGCTTGCCGCGGATGCCGCGCACGGTTTCCCGACCTGCCTGCAAGAGGTCGATGCCGCCGAAACGGACACTGCCGGAAACCCGCAAGGAAGGAGGCGCCAGTCCCAACAGAGCCAGGCACGTCAGCGATTTGCCGCTGCCGCTTTCCCCAACGACGCCAAGGCAGGTTCCCGGTTCAAGGCAAAAATGCACATCCCGTACGATCAGCGCCCCGGTAAGGGCGTCTCGGACAGTCAAACCCCGCACTTCAAGTAAACTCATGAACGTTCCCTGCCCGCGTGTTTGGGATCAAAGGCGTCACGCAGGCTGTCGCCTAAAAAATTGAATGCC
>ERZ838839.3021-NODE-3021-length-11427-cov-3.396764_pt1 | contig 11427 bp, 10 predicted proteins | sample MGYA00519909_ERZ838839 | MGnify/ENA primary metagenome ERZ838839 (study PRJEB31850, sample SAMEA3708843) | human gut metagenome | biome: human gut; feature: human-associated habitat; material: faeces | place: China | collected 2014 ... | reverse complement strand
AACTCCCACCAAAGGTTTTGGAGACCCCTATCATACCATTTGACCAATCCCCTATTCAGTTGTCGCTTAACTCAAGCGACTCGTTAAGTATACCCTATGGCGTGCGGAATGTCAAGAAAAAAATAAAGAAAATTTCATATTGAAAAATTTCGTTACTGTTCACTCCAGTGTGAATCACATCGTTGTTCTGCCTGGAAGTGCGTGCTATAATGATGTCAGTTAAAAAATAACTAAAGTGGAAAGGGAATGGATAAAGTAAATCAATGTTGTATACAATACCTGATTATGATCATGAATTTCGTTGTGTTGCAGGAAAGTGTGAGGACACTTGTTGTGCAGGATGGCAGATCGTTGCGGATGAAGCCGCGCTGGAAAAGTATAAAAATGAGACAGGTGTATTTGCGGAGCATCTGAAAGAATCTATTAACTGGGAAGAAGGAACATTTAAACAGGATAAAGACAAAAGGTGTGTGTTTCTTAATAGATCGAATCTATGTGATATGTATACTGCATTAGGAGAAGAAAGTTTGTGCAGAACCTGTAAATTATATCCCAGACATATCGAAGAATTTGAAGATGTGCGGGAAGTAACGCTTTCTGTATCTTGCCCGGAAGTGGCACGAATCCTGATGAACAAAAAAGAGCCGGTGCATTTTCTTTCTTATGAAACAGACGAGGAAGAAGAATATGGTGACTTTGATCCATTTTTATATTCAAAGCTTGTGGATGCCAGAGAAGTGTTGATTGATATTTTACAAGACAGAGAGAAAAAGCTGAATTTACGGGCAGCACTTATTCTGGAAATTGCACGTGATGTGCAGGAATGTATTGATGAAGAAGATATATTTTCTATGGATGATGTGTTTGATTATTATCGGACGGAAGAAGGGATTCACGAAGTTGAAACTGATTTTGCAGAAGCAGATCATCTGACGTATATTAGAAAGATGTTCCAAAATCAGTATCAGATGGAACATTTAAGAGGCGATTGGGAGTCTTATCTTAAAAAAGCGGAGAAACTATTATATGGAAATGCAAATGATAATCTGTGCGAAAAGCACTATATGGAGATGCTAGGAGAGTTTCATACCTGGCTTCAGAAAGAAATGCCGGAGTATGAAATACAATATGAACAGCTCCTGGTATATTTCATCAGTACTTACTTCTGCGGTGCAGTATATGATGGAGAAGCATTTGCAAAAGCACAGATGGCTGTTGTCAGTACACTTCTGATCCACGAACTTCTGATGGCGCAGTGGAAAATGAATGAAAAAGCATTGAGCATAAAAGATGTGATAGAAATTGTGTATCGTTATTCGAGAGAACTGGAGCATTCGGATTCGAACCTGAATTTGATGCAGGAACTGATGTCGGAAAGAGAGTATTAATAAGTGAATAAAAATAAGACCATCGGCTTTATGTTCAGCCGATGGTCTTATTTTTAAGAAGTAGAATCGTTTTTTATAGGTTGAAAAAATTCTCTTACAGAATTCCAAGATCGATCATTGCTTTTTTCAGAACTTCTTTATGTGCATCTTCCATCTCTGTCAGAGGAGCTCTAAGAGTTCCGACTTCTTTCCCCATCATGTTAAGAGCAGCCTTAACCGGGATTGGGTTTACCTCGCAGAAGAGTGCGTCAATCAGCGGAAGTGCATCTAACTGCATCTTGCGGCTACCTGCGATATCTCCTGAGAAAAATTTATAGCACATATCATGTACATAGGTCGGAGCTACGTTGGAAAGAACGGAGATAACACCGATTCCGCCAAGTGCGAGAAGTGGTACAACCTGATCATCATTTCCTGAGTAAAGATCTACATTACCATCACAAAGATGCATAATCTGTGCGACTGTGCTGATATTTCCAGAAGCTTCTTTAATACCAACGATATTCTCAACATCTTTCACAAGTGTTGCAACTGTCTGTGGCTGAAGTCCACATCCTGTACGGCTTGGTACATTGTACAGAATAGCCGGAATATTTACTTCATTACAAATAGCTGTGTAATGAGCGATCAGTCCGTTCTGTGTTGCTTTATTATAATATGGTGTTACGAGCAGAAGTCCGTCGGCTCCATCTTCCTGCGCTTCTTTGGACAGCTGAATTGCTGTTCTTGTACAATTAGAACCAGTTCCGGCGATAACCGGGATACGGTGGTTCACACGCTCAATTGCAAAACGGATTGTTGCAGCGTGTTCTTCTTCTGTCATAGTAGCAGATTCACCTGTTGTTCCACAGATGATGATCGCATCTGTACCGCCTGCGATCTGCTCCTCTAACATCTCATCTAATTTGTCATAATTGACCTCAAGATTCTCTTTCATCGGAGTAGCGATCGCTACACCTGCGCCTTTAAAAATTGCCATTCTTTTTATCCTCCTTAAACATGGTGAAACAAAGTATTACTGGTCATAGCAGGTTATTGGTTACTGTTCATAAGTTCCCTGCGAACGATAATCATAATAGCCATGAACGGTAACTGTTTAATATACATCTATGCAAGAAAGCGTAAACTGTAAATAAACATAAAAGAAACGGCAAGATGCGCCGTCCCCAAATTACATCATGTATCTAACGTTACTATACGTTTCCGTGTTTAAGCAAATAATAACACCGAGGGTACAATGATGTCAACATGGTTTCTGGATTTCTTTCTTATTTATAGTACCCGGGTTATAAGTACACCTTATAAGAATTGATTATAATAAAGTATAAACGATTTTTTGACTTTTTTCTTATACATATGATATCATTAATCTGCTAGATGTGTGAATGACAAAGCTGTTTCATTTGCACTTTTTTTATGCTTGCATGTTTGTCTTTTGAAAAACAATCGCAAGAAACGACATAAGATAACAAGAGAGAATTGCGAGGATGAGAACCGCGATCCTCGGAAAAGGTATGTGGATAGGAAGGAGACCTACTGTGTTAACAATCGGTAATTACGTGAAAGTTAAGACACTGGAGGAAGCTTACGAGCTGAATCAGGCAAGAAACAGTCGTATCATGGGCGGCATGATGTGGATGAGATTAGGAAATGCGAGAGTGAAGACGATCATTGATATGTCGGATCTTGGTTTGAATGAGATTGAGGAGACAGACCATGTTTTTCGTATTGGAGCAATGTGTACACTGCGCCAGCTGGAAGAGCATGAGGGGCTGAGAAAATTCTATGGGGACGGAATTGCAGAAAGCCTTCGTCATATTGTTGGAGTTCAGTTTAGAAATCAGGCAACAGTTGGAGGCAGTATCTATGGAAGATACGGATTTTCTGATGTGCTGACTGCATTACTGGCATTGGATACATTTGTGGAATTATATAATGGCGGAACTGTTCGACTTTCTGAGTTTGTAAACAGAAAAGCAGATAAGGATATTCTTGTATCTGTAATCGTCAGAAAGAGCAAGAGAAAATTCCGTTACGAATCAATTCGTCAGACAAAGACAGATTTTCCGGTGCTGACATGTTCTGTCGTAACAGGAATTTACAGAGGTCAGGAGTCCTGGTTCTTTTCAGTAGGAGCAAGACCGATGAAAGCGGCATTGCTTGAAAAGCAGTGGGAGATCCCAAAAGATGCTACAGACGAGCAGCTTACAGAGTATGCAAAACGTGTGGCAGCAGAATTTACTTATGGAAGCAATATGCGCGGAAGTGCGGAGTATAGAAAGCACCTTGCAGAGGTTCTGCTTCGCAGAGAGATGCGCTCAATTTTAGATGAATATAATGCGGAGGAGAAATAGGATGGAAGTACAGTTTACTCTGAATGGAAAGAAAGTAAGCACAGAGATCGCAGCAGATACAGTCCTTTTGAACCTTCTGCGTGATCTTGGATGTAAGAGTGTAAAATGTGGATGCGAGACAACAAACTGTGGTTTGTGTACAGTATGGATCGACGGAAAATCCCGTTTGTCATGTTCTGTTCTTGCAGCAAGCATTGACGGACATGAAGTGACAACACTTGAGGGTGTAGAGAAAGAAGCTGCGGAATTCGGCTCATTTCTTGCACAGGAAGGTGCAGAACAGTGCGGATTCTGTTCACCGGGATTCATTATGAACGTACTTGCAATGTTCCGTGAATTGAAGAACCCTTCGATAGAAGAGATTAAAGAATATCTTGCAGGTAATCTGTGCCGTTGTACAGGATACATGGGACAGCTTCGTGCAATCCAGAAATATATGGAAGTAAGAAATACAGCAGTTAATATTACAGTAAAGAAAATGGGCGGGGAGGAGTAAGAATGGAAAGAATAGATAAAGTTCAGAATCTGATTCCTGAGAAACCGGAATTTGTCCACAGCAATCAGGAAAAAGGAGAAGATGTAGAATCCCTGAAGATTGTAAACCGTCCTGTTGTTAAGAAAGATGCGGCTGCACTTGTAACAGGAAAAGCTGTTTATACGAATGACCTTGCACCGTCAGACTGTCTGATCGTTAAAGTTGTAAGAAGTCCATATGCACATGCATTAATCAAGGATATTAATACAGCTCGTGCCGAGGCAGTACCTGGAATCGAATGTGTTCTTACATATAAAGATTGCCCGAATAAGAGATTTACAATGGCTGGTCAGACATATCCGGAACCAAGTCCGTATGATCGTCTGATCCTTGACCAGAGAATGCGTTTTGTTGGAGATGCAGCTGCTATCGTAGCTGGAACATCTGAAGAAGCTGTTAAGAAAGCAATGAAGCTTGTTAAGATTCAGTATGAGGTTCTTGAACCGGTACTTGATTTCCGTACAGCGAAGGACAATCCGATCCTTGTTCATCCGGAAGACAACTGGAGAAGTCTCTGTCCGGTTGGAGCAGACAACAAGAGAAATCTCTGTGCACATGATGTGAGTGAGGATGGAGATGTAGAGGCAGTTCTTGCAAAATGCGATCACGTGATCGATCGTGTTTACCATACAAAGGCAAACCAACAGGCGATGATGGAAACATTCCGTACTTATACATATTTAGATGCATATGGAAGACTGAATGTTGTTGCATCTACACAGGTTCCATTCCATGCAAGAAGAATCCTTGCACATGCGCTTGATATCCCGAAGAGTAAAGTACGCGTGATCAAGCCAAGAATCGGTGGAGGATTTGGTGCGAAGCAGACAGTAGTTGCAGAAGTTTATCCGGCACTTGTTACATGGAAGACAGGAAAACCGGCGAAGATCATTTATACACGAGAAGAGTCTTTGATCGCTTCTTCACCGCGTCATGAGATGGAACTTCATGTACGTCTGGGAGCAGATAAAGAAGGAAATATCAAAGCAATTGATCTCTATACACTTTCCAACACGGGAGCATTTGGTGAGCACGGACCGACAACAGTAGGTCTTTCCGGTCACAAATCTATTCCGCTTTATGGAAAGGCAGAAGCATTCCGCTTCACATATGATGTAGTTTATACAAATGTAATGTCAGCAGGAGCTTATCGTGGATACGGAGCAACACAGGGACAGTTCGCTGTAGAATCAGCTGTAAATGAACTTGCAGAAGTTCTTGGAATGGATCCGACAGTGCTTCGTGAGAAGAATATGGTACGTCAGGGCGATAAGATGCCGGCTTATTATGGAGAAGTTACAAACAGCTGTACACTCGACAGATGTCTTGCAAGAGCAAAAGAAATGATCAACTGGGATGAAAAGTATCCATACCGTGATATGGGAAATGGAAAAGTCCGCAGTGTCGGAGTTGCGATGTCTATGCAGGGATCAGGAATCTCAGCAGTAGATACAGGTGCGGTTGAAATTAAAGTAAATGATGATGGATTCTACAGTCTGATCATCGGAGCTACTGATATGGGAACAGGATGCGATACAATCCTTGCTCAGATGGCAGCAGAGTGTCTTGAATGTAAACCGGAAGAAGTTGTTGTATTCGGAGTGGATACAGACATCTCTCCATACGACTGTGGTTCTTACGCATCCAGTACAACTTATGTAACAGGACAGGCTGTTGTTAAGACTTGTGAGTCCCTTCGTAAGAAAATCTGTGAACGCGGAGCAGAGTATCTCGGATGTAAGCCGGAAGATGTAGATTTCGACGGAGAATATGTAACAGAGCTGGCAACAGGAAAGCAGATCTCAAGAAGCCAGATCGGAAATAACGTAATGTGCTTCAGCAACGCACCACTCTCCGCAAGTGAAGCATTTTCCTCACCGGTATCTCCACCGCCATTCATGGTTGGTATGGCAGAAGTTGAGATCGACAAAGAGACAGGTGTACTCGAACTGATCGATTACGTAGCAGTTGTAGACTGTGGAACAGTTATTAATCCAAGTCTTGCGCGTGTACAGGTAGAAGGTGGAATCGCACAGGGAATCGGTATGGCACTGTATGAAGATATCGTATATAGCGAAAAGGGAAAGAACTTCAGCAATTCCCTGATGCAGTATAAGATCCCGACGCGTCTCGATGTCGGAACAATCCGTGTTGAGTTTGAGAGCAGCTACGAACCGACAGGACCGTTCGGAGCGAAGTCTATCGGAGAAATCGTAATCAATACACCATCACCGGCAATCAGCAATGCGATCCAAAATGCAACAGGAGTGATCATTAGAGAACTGCCGATGACAGCAGAGAAGATTTACAGAGGAATTTGTGAGCGTTAGACTTCGGATTCTGTTTGAAAGTATAAAAAATGAGAGCTGGAATAGTTATTATATGTGGGAGCTGTTCTGGCTCTCATTTTTCATGTTGACATTGCCAGAAGATTTAGAAAAATACCTTCCAAAATTATAAGATTAATTTTGTGGATGCAGAGCGACTCACAAATGTTGAAGAATTTTCAGAGGATTTACAGGTGATACTGGCTATGCTAAGATATAGAAATAGTAGAGCAGAGGGAGAAGGAAAACATGAATGCAGTAGAAGCTTTAGATGAATTACAGCGCAAAGCAAGACATGATGATAAACTAAGAGAACAGTTCATAAAGACAAAGGATGCAGAAGATTCTCTTGGAGCATTCTGCGCTGTATGTCGTGAGGTGGGTTATGAACTTTATCCGATGGATATTGTGCAGGCAGGAGATGAATTTTATGCCGCAATGAAGCGCAGTACGAATGGTGGCGGAGAGAATTCGCCGGTACTTATAGGTGAGGATGATCCTTATGAATTGTTTTTTGCAGGACTACAAGAACAGTTACAATAATTTTAAAAGTAGATGGAAAAAAGTGAGTACGAGGAAGGTTTATTTATGATAAATATAATTCGCGTCGGAAGAGAACGCTTGAAAGAAGCGTATGAAATTGTAAATAAGGTAGACCAGGGGATGAATGTTCCGGAATGGTTTGTCGCAGAACCGTATGAGGAATTTGATTTCTGGATGAGAGAAGAACGAGGACTTTTGTATCTTGCTGTTGATGAAGATGAAAATGTAGGAGCCATGTTCTTCGTAATTTTGCCGGGACTGCATCCTGATAATCTTGGATATGATCTTAATATGGAAGAAGAGCAGCTGAAACTTTGTGCAATGATGGATACAGCGGTGGTACTGCCGGAGTTTCGTGGGCATCATTTACAATATGAAATGATGCAGCATGCGGAAGAAGATTTGAGACAGCTGGGATATCAGTATCTGCTCTGTACCGTACATCCGGAAAATGTTTTCAGCAGATCCAATGTCATGAAACAAGGATATAAGAAGATGCTTACGAAGGAGAAATATGGCGGATTCTTAAGAGATATCTGGATGAAAGATATTATATGATTGCGAGAATTGCATAGCAATGGAGCAATCCGGTTACATCAGTGAGTGGCAAAATTTATTTTTGACACTCACATCATTATATAATATAGAAAAAAGAAAAGGTATGTGGTATACTCTCGACATAGTTAAGAAATGACATAACAGAAACAGATAGAAACAGATTTCTAGAAACAAACTGACAGAGACATGCGGATGAAAGGAGTAACAGAAATGGAGACATACATGCAAATGCTTGGAAGACTTGCAAAGAATGCATCCCGCGGAGCGGCAAAGCTTGGAACAAAAGCAAAGAACAGAGGACTTCTCGTAGTGGCAAATGAACTTGTGGAAGAGAGAAAATTGATTTTACAGGAGAATGCAAAGGATATCGAAGCTGCGAAAGATAAGGGCGTGAAACAGTCATTGATCGACAGATTGGCACTGACGGAACAGCGAATTGAAGATATGGCAGAAGGTCTGCGTGAAATTGCTGCACTGGATGATCCAATCGGAGAAGTACTTGGCATGAAGACAAGACCGAACGGACTTCGTATCGGAAAGAAACGCGTACCGCTTGGCGTTGTCGGAATCATCTACGAATCCAGACCGAATGTGACAGCAGATGCATTTGGCCTTTGCTTCAAGACAGGAAATGCGGTAATTCTCCGTGGCGGAAGTGATGCAATCCATTCTAACAAGGCAATCACGCGTGCAATCAAGACAGGTCTTCGCAAAGCAAAGTTATCCCAGGATCTCATTCTTCTCGTAGAAGATACAAGCAGAGAAGTTGTAAATGAGATGATGAAGATGCATGGTTGGATCGATGTTCTGGTTCCGAGAGGTGGAGCAGCACTTATTGCAAATGTAGTTGCGAACAGCACTGTTCCGGTAATTGAGACAGGGACCGGAAATTGTCATGTATATGTTGATGAGACAGCAGACATTAAGATAGCAACAGATATTATTGAAAATGCGAAGACACAGCGCCTTGGTGTGTGTAATGCATGTGAATCACTTGTGATTCATTCCAAGATTGCAGAGGTAGCTTTGCCTAAGATCGTAACAAAACTGAAAGAACATGGAGTAGAGATTCGTGGAGATGAGAGAGCGCAGGCAATCAGTTCTGAGATCATCCCGGCAACAGAAGAAGACTGGGGAACAGAGTACCTGGATGCAATCATTTCCGTGAAGATTGTTGATTCCATTGATGAGGCAATCACACATATCAATACATATAATACAGGACATTCAGAATCCATTATTACAAAAGATTATGATAATGCATTGAGATTCCAGGATGAGATCGATGCGGCAGCAGTTTATGTAAATGCATCAACAAGATTTACAGATGGATTCGAATTCGGATTCGGTGCTGAGATCGGAATCAGCACACAGAAGCTTCATGCAAGAGGCCCGATGGGACTCGAAGCATTGACAACAACAAAGTATATTATCTTCGGAAACGGACAGATCAGGGGATAGTATAGATAGCAGGTTTTAAAATCCAGGTCAATTAGTGTAAGTTAAATAAACTTGTCTTTGACCTGGATTTTATGTATCATAATTCAAGTCAACTTATGATTTGGCTATAAGCTTGCCTGGAATTCATAAAATTACAATCCAAGTCAACAACATTTCTATAAAATCACATTCCCTCCCCCAAAAAGCATCCTATTAATAAAATAAGAAGAAAATAAAAAACTTATAAAAATAACAATCAGTGTTGACAAACAGAAATCGAGGTGCTATCTTAGTATCTGTAAGGTGTTAGCACTCAAAAACAAAGAGTGCTAATAACAAACAAAGATGAGAAGAAAGGGGAACACAGAGATGTCTGTAGAAGCTGAATTAAGTGAAAGAAAACTTACGATATTGAAAGCCATCATACAGAATTATCTGGAGACTGGCGAACCGGTCGGATCACGAACCCTTTCAAAATACACAGATTTGAAATTAAGTTCCGCAACGATAAGGAATGAGATGGCAGATCTGGAAGACCTTGGTTACATCTTCCAGCCGCATACATCAGCAGGAAGAATTCCATCAGATAAGGGATATCGCTTTTATGTAGATCTTCTGATGGAGAACAAGGAGCAGGAGATCAGCAGACGAGAGGATGCACTTCTCGAGAAGACAGATAAGGTCGAGAAGGTACTCCAGCAGGCGGCAAAGGTTCTTGCTTCTAACACCAATTATGCGACGATGGTTTCCGCACCGGTCAACAGCAGGAACACATTGAAGTTTATTCAGCTGTCACAGGTGGATGAAGAACAGATTGTAGCAGTTATCGTACTTGGTGGTAATGTGATCAAGAATAAGATCATTAACATTGATGAGCCGATCAGCAATGAGAATCTGTTAAAGCTGAATATGCTGCTGAATACAACACTCAACGGCATGTCGATCGAAGAAATCAACCTGGGATTGATCGCCAGATTAAAGGAGCAGGCAGGAATCCACAGTCAGGTAGTCGGATATGTACTGGATGCAGTTGCAGATGCGATTCATGTAGATGATGATATGCAGATCTACACAAGCGGTGCGACGAACATTTTCAAATATCCGGAGCTGAGTGATAACCAGAGCGCACAGGAAATCATCAGTGCATTTGAAGAAAAACAGCAGTTATCCGAACTGGTTACACAGACTCTGGCACAGGATGAGAATACCGGCATTCAGGTATATATCGGAGATGAGACTCCGGTACAGACTATGAGAGACTGCAGTGTCGTAACTGCAACCTACGAACTGGGTGATGGTATGAAGGGAACGATAGGAATTATCGGACCGAAACGTATGGATTATGAACATGTTTTAAAATCTATGAAACGTCTCCAGACAGAACTGGATCAGATGTTCCATAAGAATGATAGAAAGGTGGAATAACCCTTGGAAAATAAGCAGGAAAAAAGCCAGGAAGATATGGTAAAAGAAGCTGTAGAAGAGGCAAAAAAATCCGCTGCTGAAGCAAAAGAAGCAGAGACAGATACAGACGAGACAACGGAAACTTCTGAAAAAGTGGAAAACGAAGAAGCCGAAGAGACAGCGAAAGATACAGAAAAGAAATCTGGCAAAAAATTATTTGGCAAGAAAAAAGATAAAAAAGACGAGAAGATCGAAGAGCTTACAGATAAGCTTACCCGTCAGATGGCAGAGTTTGATAACTTCCGCAAACGTACAGAAAAGGAAAAATCCCAGATGTACGAAGTTGGAGCGAAAGATATCATAGAGAAGATTCTTCCAGTTGTAGACAACTTTGAAAGAGGTCTGGATGCAGTGAAGGAAGAAGACAAAGAAGATCCGTTCGTTCAGGGAATGGAGAAGGTGTATAAACATCTGCTTACCACTCTGGAAGGAATCGAGGTTAAGCCTATTGAAGCAGTAGGCCAGCCGTTTGATCCGAATTTCCACAACGCTGTGATGCATGTGGAAGATGAAAACTTCGGTGAGAATATTGTTGCCGAGGAATTTCAGAAGGGCTACACATACCGTGATTCAGTTGTAAGACACAGCATGGTAAAAGTAGCAAACTAGAAACAAGAACATTCACAATTATCAGAATAAAAAATCATACAGGAGGAAATTTATCATGGGTAAAATTATAGGTATTGATTTAGGAACAACAAACAGCTGTGTAGCCGTAATGGAAGGTGGACAGCCAACAGTTATCGCCAACACAGAAGGCGCAAGAACAACACCATCTGTAGTAGCATTTACAAAGACAGGAGAACGTGTGATCGGTG
>ERZ838839.3016-NODE-3016-length-11449-cov-2.891873_pt1 | contig 11449 bp, 8 predicted proteins | sample MGYA00519909_ERZ838839 | MGnify/ENA primary metagenome ERZ838839 (study PRJEB31850, sample SAMEA3708843) | human gut metagenome | biome: human gut; feature: human-associated habitat; material: faeces | place: China | collected 2014 ... | reverse complement strand
TTTCCTTCCGGATAAAGCAATCGATTTGGTTGACGAGGCATGTGCACTGATTAAGACAGAGCTGGACTCTATGCCGACGGAGCTGGATGAGTTGAATCGTAAGATTATGCAGTTAGAGATTGAAGAGACTGCTCTAAAGAAAGAAGAAGACCGACTTAGTAAAGAACGTTTGGAGCATCTGCAACAAGAACTGGCAGAACTGCGTGCAGAATTTGCAGGCAAGAAAGCTCAGTGGGATAATGAAAAAGTAGGAGTTGAGAGAGTTCAGAGACTTCGTGAAGAGATTGAGCAGGTAAATAAAGACATTGAAAAAGCACAGCATTCTTATGATCTTGACAAAGCAGCTGAATTGCAATATGGTAAATTGCCACAATTGCAGAAGCAGTTAGAGCAGGAGGAAGAAAAAGTCAAAGATGAAGATCTCTCACTGGTACATGAAAGTGTTACAGATGAGGAGATTGCCCGTATTGTGTCACGGTGGACTGGAATTCCGGTTGCAAAGCTGAATGAGAGCGAACGTAATAAGACCTTGCATCTGGCAGATGAACTTCACAAGAGAGTCAGGATGAAGGTGTGGAGCTTGTGACAGAAGCAATTATTCGTTCTAAAGCCGGAATCAAAGATCCGACAAAACCGATTGGTTCATTCCTTTTCCTTGGACCTACCGGAGTTGGTAAGACCGAGCTTGCAAAAGCACTGGCAGCAAGTCTGTTTGATGATGAGAATAATATGGTGCGTATTGATATGAGTGAGTACATGGAGAAATACTCAGTATCCAGACTGATCGGAGCTCCTCCGGGATATGTAGGATATGACGAAGGCGGTCAGCTTACTGAGGCAGTCAGAAGAAAACCTTACTCCGTTGTACTTTTTGATGAGATTGAGAAAGCCCACCCGGATGTGTTCAATGTCCTGTTACAAGTATTGGATGATGGACGTATCACGGATTCACAGGGACGTACGGTAGACTTTAAGAACACGATTCTTATTATGACTTCCAATATTGGTTCTCAGTATCTGCTTGATGGCATGGATGACCGTGGCAACATCAGTGAGGAGAGCCAGACTATGGTTATGAATGATCTTCGTGCACATTTCCGCCCAGAGTTCCTAAACCGTTTGGACGAGACGATTATGTTCAAACCATTGACGAAAGACAATATTTATGACATTATTGACTTATTAGTAGCTGATGTCAACAAACGTCTGGCTGATCGTGAGATTTCAATCTTCCTGACCGAAGATGCGAAGAAATATGTCGTAGACGGAGGATACGATCCGAACTATGGTGCAAGACCACTGAAGAGATTCCTCCAGAAACATGTCGATACACTGGCAGCAAAACTGATGCTGCAAGGTGACGTTGGAGCACAGGATACGATCATCATAGACGTAGAAGACGGTAAGCTTGTGGCAAGGAGTCAGAGCGTGTGCGAATAATATTTCACATAGATGTCAATTCAGCTTATCTTAGCTGGACAGCAGTAGAACAATTGAAAAACGGAGCCGGGGTGGATATCCGGACGATACCTGCGATCATTGGCGGAGACCAGAAGTCCCGCCACGGTATCGTACTGGCCAAATCCATTTCGGCAAAAAAATATGGCATTCGTACGGGGGAACCTGTTGCGAATGCCTTTCGTAAGTGTCCGAATCTTAAGACCTATCTGCCGGATCATCAGATGTACCGTGAATATAGCAGAAAGCTGATGGAATTTTTACGTACTTACACGACACATATAGAACAGGTCAGTGTGGATGAATGTTATATGGATTTTACAGAGATTGCGGATCGGTTCACATCTCCGGTGGAAGGTGCGTCTGAAATCAAAGATGAGGTGTATAAAAGGTTCGGATTCACGGTGAATGTGGGGATATCTTCCAGAAAAGTCCTGGCAAAGATGGCATCTGACTTTGAAAAACCAAATAAAGTGCATACCTTATTTCCAGAAGAAGTCCCGGCGAAAATGTGGCCGCTGCCGATCGGAGAATTATTCATGGCAGGCCGTTCCAGTGTAGAGACGATGAAGAAGCTTGAAATCTATACGATCGGAGATCTGGCGAATACGGATCCGGCAATTTTGGAACTGCATTTGAAAAGCCATGGAAGAAAGCTATGGGAATTTGCCAACGGGCTGGATGATTCGGAAGTGGAAAGTGTCCGTGCAGAGGCAAAAGGAGTCGGCAATTCCACGACACTTCCCAAAGATCTGATAACAGAAGCAGAGGCATTGCCGGTATTGAAAGATCTGGCTGTAAGTGTGGGACGACGGTTGAGAAAAGCCGGACAAAAAGCCGGAATGGTGAGCGTAGAAATTAAGTATCACACTTTTAATCAGGTGTCTCATCAGAAACAGATGGAGAGACAGACGAACCAGGATCAGGATATTTATCAGGCATCTATCGAACTGTTCCGCGAATTGTGGAGCGGGGAACCTATCAGACTTCTTGGAATCCGGACGTCCAAATTATCGGAAGAAAGCGAACCGGAGCAGCTGAGTTTGTTCGATATGAAGTTCGAATCCGAAGAGACGAGGAAGAAAAAGAAAAATCTGAAAGAGGCGTTGAAGAAATTAGAAGGAAAATATGGGGATGGGATTGTAAAAAAGGGATGGTAAAGGAAAAATCCTTGACAACCATAATGAAATTTGCTATAGTTATGAATATAAGAGCAGTTGCGAATTATATTTACATATAATTTGTGGCTGCTTTCTTTGTTTGTCCATAAATGAAGAAAGCGGACAATCATCGAACGACGTTAGTCGTGAGATGTATGTCCGCGGAAAATGTAAAAATAAATCTGGGAGGAATGGAAATGAAAAATGTAAATTGGAAAGAATTATTCATTGATATCCTTGTGGATATCGTAGCAGGTATGATTATCGCAGTTGGTATCTATAACTTTGCGCTGAATGCAGATTTCCCGGTAGCCGGATTTTCCGGTATCGCGATCATTCTGTATCACATATTCGGATTGCCGGTCGGTGCCGGAACCATTATTCTGAACGTACCTGTTGCAATCTTCTGTTATAAATTTTTAGGAAAAGAATTTTTCTTAAAATCTATGAAATCGATGATCATTTCGTCATTATTGATGGACTACGTAGCACCACTGTTCCCAGTCTATAACGGCAGCAGACTGCTGGCCGCTCTGTGGAATCGGATACGCTATGATCTTTATGAGAGGTTCTTCAACAGGCGGACAGGACTTCATCAGCGTAGCGATCAAGAAAGTAAAACCACACATTACACTTGGAATCATTACATTTGTTCTTGATATCTGCACGATCATCCTTGGAACAGTACTGGTATTCAAGGATGTGGACGGCCTGATCTACGGTGTCATCGTTACTTATCTGATGGCAATGGTAATGGACAGAATCATGTATGGTATTGACGAAGGAAAGATGACCCTGATCGTAACCGATAAAGGTGCCGAGATTGCAGAACAGATAGATGCCTACTCAGGAAGAGGTTCCACAATTCTGAAAGGAATGGGAAGCTACTCTAAGAAAAACAAAGACGTCGTAATGTGTGCATGTAATAATAAGCAAATGTATACTATTAAAAAGATGGTGCATACCATCGACCCGAAAGCATTTACAATCATCGTAGAATCCAATGAAGTTGTGGGAGAGGGATTCAAGGAAGAAATTCCGGATATTGAACTGTAAAATAAAGAAGTGTATGGTCAAATGTGAAAGACCATACACTTTTTCTATTTGTAATATCCTTCAGATACCAGAACTTGTTTGCCGAAACGGATTTTTTTAATACTGAACCGCTTACTGAATAATATCGAAATCAGTGATCCGATAAGGAGACCGATATCCCGGATGTTGTTTCCATATGCAGTTACCGGTGCGCGTTTTAACGTGGAATAAGCGGTTCCTTGGAAAAGATTTTTGAAAAAATCTTCTATCCAGTAAAAGGCTCTGGAAACGGCCCATGGACTTTTTAAAACAAATATAAAAATAAGAAGACCAGCCAATTACCGGCTGGTCTTCTTACATTGAAAAGAGAATATTTATTCTGTATATAATTTTACAAGCTCTGTAACCACATCCACACTCTTATCCATACCCTCTACAGTAATATGTTCATAAGGTCCGTGATAAGCATGTCCGCCTGTTCCAAGGTTCGGGCAAGGCAGTCCCTTGAAGCTTAACTGGCATCCGTCTGTACCGCCGCGGATCGGAAGTACAAGTGGTGTCACATCTGCATTTTCACATGCTTTTTTCGCATTGTCAATCAGATGCATACAGGTGGAGATAATCTCAGCCATGTTACGGTACTGTTCAGAAATGGTAAGTGTTACAGTACCTTCGCCCCATTTTTCATTCATGTCTTTCTCGATTAATTTTAAAGTTTTTTTCTTCGCTTCAAAGAGATCTTTGTCATGGTCTCTTACGATATAATGAAGTTCAGCTTCCGCAACTTCTCCGGACATACTTACCAGATGATAAAATCCTTCATAGTCTTCTGTTCCACGAGGTGTTTCCATAGATGGAAGTGCGTTGTTGATTTCCATAGCTACAAGACTTGCATTGATCATGGTATCTTTGGAAGAGCCAGGATGCACGTTGAATCCTTTGATCACAAAATCAGCCTTACAAGCATTGAAGTTCTCGTACTGGATCTCACCTTCGGTATCACCGTCCAGTGTGTATCCATAGTCTGCACCAAACTGTTCTACGTTGAAGTGAGAAGCACCGGTACCGATCTCTTCATCCGGTGTAAATGCAACGCACAGAGGTCCGTGAGGAATCTTTTCTTCCTGAACACGTTCGATCATAGTTAAGATCTCAGCAATTCCGGCTTTGTCGTCTGCACCGAGAACCGTTGTTCCGTCGGAGGTGATCAGTGTACGTCCCTTAAGACTTTCCAGATGTGGGAAGTTCTTAGGACTTAATACAGTATCACTTGTTCCAAGCTTAAGCTCGCCACCGTCATAATTTTCAGTAACGATTGGTTTGATATCATGGTCACAGTAATCAGATACAGTGTCCATATGTGCGATGAATCCAATCGCCGGTTTGTCCTCCAGACCTGCGGTAGCAGGAAGCTTGCCATACAGATAACACTGGTCATCCAGAACAACATCCGTCAGTCCAAGATCTTTCATCTCTGCTTCCAGAAGTCTTGCAAGATCGAACTGGCATACAGAAGATGGTACAGTTTCGCTGTTTTCGTCACTTGGTGTACGGACAACGACATATTTCAGTAATCTTTCATAAGCTTTCATAAGTTACATTCCCCTTTTCTTATTTTTTCAAAATATTCTAACTATTACTATAACATAATTTTTCCTTTGCTGCATGGAAAAATGATGGTATACTTATGATATTGTAGGAAAATAGGAGGCAATCAGATGAAATTAACCCAGTTACTGGAACGTTTAGAATATGAAGTAGTACAGGGAGACGACCAGATTGAAGTCACAGAACTGATCAACGATTCCCGTAAAGTGACAGAAGGAAGTGTGTTCGTATGCATCAGCGGAGCGGTTTCCGACGGACATGCTTATGTACAGCAGGTTGCGGAAAAAGGAGCAGCGGCTGTGATCGTAGAAAAAGATGTAGAAGCACCGGAAGGATTGACAGTCATTAAGGTAGAGAATACCCGTTACGCACTGGCATTAACTTCGGCAGCATATTTCGGATATCCGGCAGAGAAGCTGAAAGTCATCGGTATCACAGGAACAAAAGGAAAGACAACGACAACCTATATGGTGAAATCCATTCTGGAAGAAGTCGGCATCAAAGTCGGACTGATCGGTACGATTGAGGCAATCATCGGAGATAAGAGTATCCCGGCAAATAATACAACGCCGGAATCTTATACCATTCAGAAATATTTTTCAGAGATGGTAGAAGAAGGCTGCGAATGTGTAGTTATGGAAGTTTCTTCACAGGGGCTGAAACTGGATCGTACCGCAGGAATTCCATTTGAGATCGGAATCTTTACGAACCTTGGAGAAGATCATATCGGACCGAATGAGCACAAAGATTTCAATGAATATAAATATTGTAAGAGCCTGTTATTCAAGCAGTGTAAGATCGGAATCGGTAATGTAGATGATAAATGGTTCGAAGATATATTCAAAGACGCAACATGCAAAGTAGAAACATTTGGATTTTCTGAAAAAGCAGATATTCGTGCAACGGATGTAAAGCACATCTCAAGACCTGGATACCTTGGAGTACAGTATCATGTAGCAGGACTTATGGACTTTGATGTAGAGATCGACATTCCCGGAGACTTCAGTGTATATAACTCACTGACAGCAATTGCTGTATGCAGACATTTCGGTGTGCCGGTAGAAGATATTAAGAAGGCGCTGAAGGTTGCAAGAGTCAAAGGCCGTATCGAGATGATCAAAGTATCTGATGACTTTACATTGATGATCGACTATGCACACAATGCCATGGCACTCGAAAGTCTTCTGGATACATTAAGAGATTATCATCCGGAAAGAATCGTGACCGTATTCGGTTGCGGCGGTAACAGATCTAAGACCAGACGTTACGAGATGGGTGAAGTATCCGGTAAATTATCCGACTTTACGATCATCACATCTGATAACCCGAGATTTGAAGAACCACAGGCGATCATCGATGACATTGTAGTAGGAATGAAGAAGACAGATGGAAAATACATCACGATCTGTGACAGAAAAGAAGCAATCAAGTATGCGATCGAACACGGCCAGCCTGGAGATGTCATCATTCTGGCAGGAAAGGGACATGAGACATATCAGGAAATCAAGGGCGTGAAACACGATATGGACGAACGTGTTCTGATCAAGGAAGTATTAGAGGAATTAAAGAAATAAATGTACGCTGATATTATCGTTGATATTACGCATGAAAAATTAGATAAAGTCTTTCAATACCGCATCCCCTCTCATCTGGAGGGGATGCTTAAGGTTGGAATGGAAGTTGTAGTTCCGTTCGGCATGGGAAATAAAGAAATCAAAGGCTATGTAACCGGATTCTCCGAACGTGCGGAGTATGCACCGGAGAAGATGAAAGAGGTCTTAAAAATTGCCGAAGAAAGTGTGGCGATTGAAAGTAAACTTGTTGCACTGGCAGCCTGGATGAAGGAATCTTACGGGGGAACGATGATCCAGGCACTGAAGACGGTACTTCCGATCAAGAAGAAAGAAAAAGCAAAGGAAAAGCAGAAGGTACGGCTTCTTTTGCCGGAAGCAGAGGGAAAAGAAAAGCTGGAACTGTATCTGCACAAGAATCAGAAAGCAAGAGCCAGACTTCTGGCGGCACTTCTGGATCAGCCGGAACAGGATTATGATTTTCTGATCCATAAGCTGAATCTGACGAGAAGTGTGGTAAGGGCACTGGAAGAGCAGAAGGTTCTGGCACTGGAATCGGAACAAGTATACCGTAACCCGGTGATTTATCAGCAGAAAGAGCAAAAAGAAATCATTTATACAGAAGAACAGCAGGCGGCAATCCGGACATTTTCGAAGGATTATGAGCAGGGAATCCGTAAGACTTATCTGTTATACGGGGTGACAGGAAGCGGCAAGACAGAAGTATATATGGAAATGATCGATAAAGTCCTAAGTGAGGGCAGACAGGTAATCGTACTGATTCCGGAGATAGCACTGACCTATCAGACCGTGATGCGGTTCTACACAAGATTTGGCGGACGGGTGTCTATCCTGAATTCCAGGATGTCACAGGGAGAGCGTTATGATCAGATGGAACGTGTGAAAAAAGGTGAAGTCGATATCATGATTGGTCCGAGATCGGCTCTGTTCACACCGTTCGAACGACTGGGACTGATCGTCATTGACGAAGAGCATGAACCGACTTATAAGAGTGAACAGGTACCGAGATTTCATGCAAGAGAGACGGCAATCGAAAGAGCACGGATGGAGGGCGCAAGTGTAGTACTTGGTTCGGCAACTCCGTCTCTGGAAGCATTTTATGCGTGTGAGTGTGGCAGATATCAGATGCTGAGGCTTAGGAACCGCACCGGGAAGCAGGCACTTCCGGAAGTATATGTGGCAGATATGCGGGAAGAATTAAAGCATGGGAACCGTTCTATCTTAAGTGATCGGTTAAAATTACTGATGCAGGACCGGCTGGAGAAGAAGGAACAGATAATGTTATTCCTGAACCGGAGAGGATACGCAGGCTTTGTTTCTTGCAGAGCCTGTGGATATGTAGTAAAATGTCCTCACTGTGATGTATCACTGTCGGTACACCGGGGCGGAAAAATGGTCTGTCATTACTGTGGGTATGAGACACAGACTGTTAAGAATTGTCCGGTGTGCGGGTCTCCGTATATCGGAGGTTTCCGGGCGGGAACACAGCAGATTGAAGATCTGGTGAAGCGGGAATTCCCACAGGCAAGGGTTCTTCGGATGGACATGGATACCACGAAGAACAAAGGCGGACATGAGAAAATCCTGGCGAAATTCGCAGACGAAGAAGCAGATATCATGATCGGGACACAGATGATCGTAAAAGGACATGATTTTCCAAATGTGACCCTGGTTGGCGTGCTTGCTGCGGATATGTCCTTATACTCGGATGATTTCCGGTCAGCAGAGAGGACATTCGAGCTTCTGACGCAGGCAGCGGGAAGGGCCGGAAGAGGGAAAAAAAAAGGAGAGGTCGTGATTCAGACCTACAGCCCGGAGCATTATAGTATCCAGACGGCAGCACGTCAGGATTATCAGGCATTTTATACAGAAGAGATGAATTACAGGGAACTGATGGGGTATCCGCCGGCAGAGCATCTGATGGCGGTACTGGTAGCCTGTGAGGATGAAGCACTTCTGGAAAAAGGAATGCACTATCTCAAATTATATGCAATGCGGATCACGAAGAACCGCAAGGTACAGGTGATCGGTCCGGCAGCTCCGGCAGTCGGAAAGGTCAAGGATGTGTACCGGAAAGTTTTGTATCTGAAGCAGGAATCCTATGAGATCCTGATTGAAATGAAAGATAAAATGGAACAATATATTGAATTGAACCGGGGATTTGCAAAGATGCGGATTCAGTTTGATTTTGATCCGATGAGTGGATTTTAAAAGAAAAGGCAGGAGGAAGAACAAATGGCAATTAGAAAAATCAGAGAAATAGGCGATGAAGTACTGACAAAGGTGTGTAAGGAAGTAACAAAGATGACACCAAGAACAACAGAACTGATCGATGATATGTTAGAGACCATGTACGAGGCAATGGGGGTAGGTCTTGCTGCACCACAGGTTGGAATTCTCAAAAGAATCGTTGTCATCGATATCGGAGAAGGTCCGGTTGTCATGATCAACCCACGCATCGTAGAGAGTAGCGGAGAACAGACCGGGGAAGAAGGATGCCTTAGTGTACCAGGTAAATCCGGTATTGTTACCCGTCCGAATTATGTAAAAGCAGTAGCACTTGATGAAGATATGAAAGAATACGAGATCGAAGGAGAAGGACTGATGGCAAGAGCAATCTGTCACGAACTGGAGCATCTGGACGGTCATCTTTATGTAGAAAAAGTAGAAGGTGAACTTCACAGCACAGAATACGAAGAAGCCTAGGCTGGAAGCGGGAGGAAGATAAGATGAAAATAATATTTATGGGAACTCCTGATTTTTCAGTCGGAACACTGGAAGCACTGGTAGAAGCAGGGCATGAAGTAGTACTCGCTGTCACACAGCCGGACAAGCCAAAGGGCAGAGGCAAAGAAATGCAGTTCACTCCGGTAAAAGAATGTGCACTTGCACATAATATCCCGGTCTATCAGCCAAAGAAGATCCGGGAACCGGAATGTATCGAAGAACTGAAAAAATACCAGGCAGATGTTTGCGTAGTCGTGGCATTTGGACAGATCCTTCCAAAAGAGATTCTGGAAATGACACCGTACGGATGTATCAATGTCCATGCATCCCTTCTGCCGAAATACCGCGGTGCTGCACCGATCCAATGGGCGGTCATCAATGGAGAAAAAGTATCCGGTGTCACAACGATGCAGATGGATGAAGGACTTGACACGGGTGATATGCTGGAGAAAGTAGAAATCACATTAGATAAAAAAGAAACAGGAGGAAGCCTTTTCGATAAACTTTCCGCAAAAGGAGCCGCACTCTGCGTCCATACCCTTGCAGAATTGGAAAAAGGAACCATTACTCCACAAAAACAGGGCGAAAGCACCACCGAATACGCAAAAATGCTCAACAAAAAATCCGGTGAGATCGACTGGACGAAAACAGCAGTAGAAATCGAGCGTCTGATCCGCGGCTTAAATCCCTGGCCAAGTGCCTACACCCAGTGGCAGGGCAAAACCATGAAAATCTGGGAAGCAGAAGTAGAGGATGTTGTAGAAACCATAGATACTCATGAGCCCGGAACGATCACAGAAGTCACAAAACACGGCTTCAAAGTTCAGACCGGCAAAGGCAGACTAGCCATCAAGTCCCTCCAGATCCCAGGCAAAAAACGCATGGAAGCCGATGCCTTCCTACGCGGATACCACATAGAAACAGGAGAAAAATTAGGTTAGAATTTAATTTTAAAATTTGAGTTTTGCTAATATAACAAATATTTTATGACCTAACATATCTGGCGCAAAAAAACGCAAAGCGTTTTTCGCGCCCTTTGGCGCATTTGTCCCATCGTGCACCGCACGATAGGACAAACAGCCGACACCCATTGAAAAATGTAGCCCGGAAGCGAAATATATTCGCTAAGCAGGTCATCGAAAACGCCGGCACTTAGCAAGACCGAGCGCAAGCGAAGGCCGCGCTTAGTACCGCTGCGTTTCCGGATTAAGCGCGAGCGGGCCTGCGTGCGAATATCTTTCGCTTCCGGGCGGACCCTTATTCAACAAGGAGGCAAACATGTACTACCCATATTATTTTGATCCAACTTATTCCCTTGTCATCATCGGCGTCATCATCTGCGCCCTTGCATCCGCCAAAGTGAATTCCACCTACGCCAGGTACGATCAGGTCCGCAACCACGCCGGGATCACCGGTGCGATGGCTGCGGAGCAGATCCTCAGGATGGAAGGGATTTATGATGTACAGGTGATGAGAGTAAGTGGAAAACTGACCGATCATTACGATCCGGCGAACCATGTACTGCGGCTTTCAGATTCCACCTACGGTTCGACATCGGTTGCGGCACTTGGAGTTGCAGCACATGAATGTGGACACGCGATCCAGCATGCAAGGCATTATGTACCGCTGACAATACGCGGAGCACTTGTTCCGGTGGCGAATTTTGGATCCGGGATTTCATGGCCGCTGATCATAATGGGATTATTTATCAGAGGAGAAATGTCTACATTGTTTATCAATCTTGGGATCCTGATGTTTTCATTGGCAGTGCTGTTCCAGATCATCACGCTTCCGGTAGAGTTTAATGCATCGGGAAGAGCACTTAAAATCCTGAAAAATTCAGGCATGTTATATGAATCAGAAGTACGT
>ERZ838839.3007-NODE-3007-length-11466-cov-2.725703_pt1 | contig 11466 bp, 6 predicted proteins | sample MGYA00519909_ERZ838839 | MGnify/ENA primary metagenome ERZ838839 (study PRJEB31850, sample SAMEA3708843) | human gut metagenome | biome: human gut; feature: human-associated habitat; material: faeces | place: China | collected 2014 ... | reverse complement strand
CTCTCTGAAGAACAGACCAGTAGATTTTACCGGTTGTTACATTTGAATTCTTGCTCAGACTTTCATCGATGAATCTTTCATAATGTCCAAGGTCAAGGTCGGTCTCAGCACCATCATCAGTTACAAATACTTCACCATGCTGTACAGGGTTCATAGTACCAGGGTCAATGTTGATATACGGGTCAAATTTCTGCATTGTGACTGTGTAACCACGGGCTTTCAACAGACGTCCGAGGGACGCAGCCGTAATTCCTTTACCTAATCCGGATACTACACCGCCTGTAACGAATACGTATTTTACTGCCATAACTTCCTCCTTAAGTCAAAAATAGTTTCTCTGTTATAAAGTGTTCAAAAAAATACTTTAAGATTATACACCTTTGTTATTAAAAAATACAGAGTTTTTTTCATATTTTGCTTCAAAAGTTGCCTGAATAGACAGACGCTTGAACTGTTTGATGTCTACAGACCCCGGCATGACAGATACATGAACCTGACAGCCTTTTAATTTTGGAAGCTGATCCATTGCAAGTCTGGCGTCTTTGCTGGTTGCGGCACTTACGGAGAGTGCAATGAGGACTTCATCGGTATGCAGACGTGGATTACGGCTGCCCAGATACTTGGTCTTCAGACTTTGGATTGGTTCGATCGCCTGTGGTGAGATGATCTTAATCTCGTGTTCAATACCTGCAAGTTCTTTTAATGCATTTAACAGCAGGGCAGAGCATGCACCGAGAAGATCGGATGTCTTTCCAGTGACGATTGATCCATCCGGGAGTTCCAGTGCTGCCGCAGGTCCGTTGGTCCGTTCGGCTTCTGTCAATGCTGCATCGACGACCGGTCTGTCATGAACCGTAATATTTGCCTGATTCATTAACATTTCTAATTTATAAGTCTCTTCTTCAGAGCATGCACCAAGCAAGAGTCTTCTTCTGGATGCATAGTATCTGCGGATAATCTCCTGACGGGAAGCTTCCTGACATGCATCGTCGTCGCAGATACAGTTTCCGGCCATATTCACTCCCATATCGGTTGGAGATTTATAAGGACTTTCACCGTAGATGCGCTGGAACATTGCATTTAATACAGGGAAAATCTCTACATCACGATTATAGTTGATGGTTGTCTCACCATATGCTTCGAGATGGAACGGATCAATCATATTGATATCATTCAGATCAGCTGTTGCTGCCTCGTAAGCGAGGTTAACCGGATGCTTCAACGGGATATTCCAGATTGGGAATGTTTCGAATTTGGCGTATCCGGCTTTGATTCCGTGTTTGTGTTCGTGATATAACTGGGACAGGCAGACTGCCATTTTACCGCTTCCAGGTCCTGGTGCAGTTACAACGACCAGCGGACGGCTTGTCTTAATATAATCATTTTTTCCATATCCGTCGTCACTTACAATAAATGGTACATTTGTAGGGTAGCCAGGGATCAGGTAGTGGCGGTACACTTTGATACCCAGTTTTTCCAGGCGGTTTTTGAATAATTCAGCACTTTCCTGAGCGTTATATTTGGTAATAACAACGCTTCCGACATAAAGCCCCAGTCCCTGATAAATCTGCATCAGGCGAAGTACATCGGAATCATAGGTGATACCAAGATCACCGCGGATCTTGTTCTTTTCAATGTCTTCGGCACTGATGACGATGACGATCTCGGCCTGATCAGAAAGTTCTCTTAACATGCAAAGCTTGCTGTCTGGCTGGAATCCGGGAAGAACTCTGGAAGCATGATAATCATCAAAAAGTTTACCACCAAATTCCAGATAAAGTTTGTTGTCAAATTGACCGATGCGTTCACGGATGTGTTCGGACTGCATTTTTAAATATTTTTCGTTATCGAATCCAATTTTCATAAGTATATGCCCTCGTTTAAAATTTATTTGATTTTTGATGCGGTAAAACTGCTGTATGCAGATCTGCCGTCATACTTTGTATAAAAATGAAAAGAAAAATGCGCCGGAAGCGGCATAAGCATTTTCATTTCAAGTATACTACAACACATAGGAAGTTTACAATCTTTTCATAATGTTTTTATTGATTTCTAACATGACGCTCTATATAATAATTAGGTATACAGGAGGATTAAAATGGATAACCAGAATAATAAGAATAACAAGAATAATAAACAGGGTATATCGTTTATTTTACTGGTCACAGTTATTACATCGATCCTGGTGATCGCACTGTTCCAGTTTCAGGGAATGACCTCTGCAAAAGAGATTACCTATAATAAATTTCTGAAAATGGTAGATGACGGAGAGGTCAGAAAAGTACAGATCCAGAGTGACAAAATCATGATTGTTACAAAAAAGGACAAGGACAGCGGGGTTGCACAGGAATATTACACAGGAGTGGTGAATGACGATGACCTGACAAAGCGTCTGGAGAAGGCAGGCGTGGAGTTTAAGCAGGAGATTCCGGATACTACATCGGCAGTAGCGATGAACGTGATCTTAACATTCCTGCCAATTGCATTCTTTGTCGGAATGATCATCTGGATGACAAAGCGTATGTCAAAGGGCGGCGGCATGATGGGAATCGGTAAGAGCAATGCCAAGATGTATGTGGAAAAGCAGACCGGAGTTACATTTAAAGATGTAGCCGGACAGGATGAAGCGAAAGAATCTTTACAGGAAGTGGTAGATTTTCTCCATAATCCGGGAAAATATACGAGTGTCGGTGCAAAGCTTCCGAAGGGAGCACTGTTGGTCGGCCCTCCGGGAACAGGTAAGACGCTTTTGGCGAAAGCAGTAGCAGGAGAAGCAAAGGTGCCGTTCTTTTCATTGAGTGGTTCGGCATTTGTGGAAATGTATGTCGGTGTCGGAGCATCCAGAGTGCGTGATCTGTTCAAGCAGGCACAGCAGATGGCACCATGTATCATTTTCATCGACGAGATTGATGCGATCGGTAAAAGCCGAGAAAATCAGATGGGTGGCAATGATGAGCGTGAGCAGACACTTAATCAGCTGCTTGCAGAGATGGATGGATTTGAAAGCAATAAAGGACTGGTACTTTTGGCTGCAACTAACAGACCGGAGATTTTGGATCCTGCATTATTAAGACCGGGACGTTTTGACAGACGTATCATTGTTGAAAAACCAGATCTGAAAGGACGTGTAGAAGTCCTGAAGGTTCATTCTAAAGATGTGAAGATGGATGAGACAGTCAATCTGGAGGAAATCGCACTTGCGACATCCGGAGCAGTAGGTTCTGATCTTGCAAATATGATCAATGAAGCGGCAATTAATGCTGTAAAGCATGGAAGAAATGCAGTATGTCAGTCTGATTTATTTGAAGCGGTAGAAGTGGTACTTGTAGGTAAGGAAAAGAAAGACCGTATCATGAGCCAGGAAGAACGAAGGATTGTTTCTTACCATGAAGTCGGACATGCACTTGTAAGTGCATTGCAGAAAGATGCGGAGCCGGTACAGAAGATTACAATCGTTCCACGTACAATGGGAGCACTTGGTTATGTAATGCAGACTCCGGAAGAAGAAAAATTCCTGAATACCAAAAAAGAACTTCAGGCAATGTTAGTCGGACTGCTTGCAGGACGTGCGGCAGAAGAAGTAGTGTTTGATACGGTTACAACAGGAGCCTCTAATGATATTGAGAAAGCAACAAGCGTAGCAAGAGCGATGATCACACAGTATGGTATGAGCGAGAAATTCGGATTGATCGGTCTGGAATCTATTCAGAACCGTTATCTGGACGGACGCCCGGTCAGCAACTGTGGACAGCAGACAGCATCAGAGATTGACGAAGAAGTTATGAAGATGTTGAAAGATGCTTACGAAGAGGCAAAACAGCTTCTGAGAAATCACAGACAGGCGCTGGATAAAATTGCTGCATTCCTGATTGAAAAAGAGACAATTACCGGAAAAGAATTTATGGAGATTTTCCATGAAGTAGAAGGAATTGATCCGGATGCACCGAAGAAGGAAGAAGCAAGAATCGGTATGAATCCGGTAGAGGGTGAAGGATTTGTGATGAAGCCGGCAGATGATATAGATGATATAGATGATGCGCATAACGCAGATGTACAGGAAAAATCAGAAAAGACAGAAGAAAAAACTGTCGGAACAGCAACTGAATCTGTTCATGAAGAATAGAATTCTATAAAAAAGAACAAAAGATATGAAGTATGGCAAGAGCCGGCTTCATATCTTTTTTCTTTTCAATTATATTTGTCTGGTATATAATAGGCAGGATAAGATTATTCTGGAGGAGATATAACATGAAAGGAAGATTGTTCGGAGTCGGAGTTGGTCCAGGTGATCCGGAACTTATGACGTATAAGTCTGTTCGTACGATAGAAAAATGTCCGGTAATAGCAGTGCCTGCGAAGGGCAGGGAACATGCGGTCAGTTACAGAATTGCGGCAGGAATGGTAGATAATATGGAAGAAAAAGAATATCTGGATCTGGATACGCCGATGACAAAGGACAGACAGATTCTGAATCAGAATTATGAGAAAGCTGCCAAAAGGATCATAGAGGAACTGGAAAAGGGAAAAGATGTAGCATATCTGACATTGGGAGATCCAACGATTTATTCGACTTATATGTATATTCAACGTATTATAAAGGAAAAAGGATATGAAACATCAATTATAAACGGGATTCCATCATTTTGCGCAGCTGCATCAAAACTGAATGAAAGTCTGGCAGACAGAGCAGATGAGCTTCATGTGATTCCATCCAGCTATGATATAAGGAACGCATTGAGATATCCGGGAACGAAGGTCCTGATGAAGTCTGCTTCCAGATTAGCGGAGGTAAGGGAAATCCTGAAAGAAAAAAATGTGGATGTAAAGATGATAGAAAATTGTGGGATGGCAGACGAACAGATATATGAACGGTTGGAAGATATACCAGAGCATGCCAGCTATTATTCGCTTCTGATTGTAAAAGAATCTGTGTAACATTCATAAGCAACGGGTAAGAAAATAGTAAAAGAAAATGTACAGGTGACATATATGGAAAATTTTAATATACAGGAAGAACTGAAGAAGCTGCCAGGAAAACCAGGTGTATATCTTATGCACGATGAAAAAGATGCGATCATTTATGTCGGAAAAGCAATCAGTCTTAAAAACCGTGTCCGACAGTATTTTCAGAGCAGCAGGAATAGGGGAGCCAAGATAGAACAGATGGTGACACATATTTCCAGGTTCGAATATATTGTGACGGATTCCGAGCTGGAAGCGCTTGTTCTGGAATGTAATCTGATTAAAGAACACAGACCAAAATACAATACGATGCTGATGGATGACAAAACGTATCCATTTATAAAAGTAACTGTAAATGAACCTTTCCCGCGTGTAATGATGGCAAGGCGGATGAAGAAAGATAAGGCAAAATATTTTGGTCCGTATACCAGTGCCGGTGCAGTAAAAGATACCATTGAACTGATACGAAAGCTTTATCATATTCGAAGCTGCAATCGTTCACTCCCAAAAGATATCGGAAAAGAACGTCCGTGTCTCAATTATCATATCCATCAGTGTCATGCGCCGTGTCAGGGCTACATTTCCAGAGAAGAGTACAGGAAATCTATTGATGAAGTAGTAAGATTCCTGAATGGAAATTATGATCCGATATTAAAAGAACTGGAAGAAAAGATGCTGGATGCATCCGAAAATCTGGAATTCGAGAAAGCAATAGAATACAGGGAACTTCTTGCAAGCGTTCAGAAGATCGCTCAGAAACAGAAGATTACAGATACAGCAGGGGACGACAGGGATATTATTGCAATGGCTTCGGAAGGTGAGGACGCGGTTGTACAAGTCTTCTTTATCCGGGGAGGAAGGTTGATCGGACGGGATCATTTTTATCTGAAGATTGCGGAAAATGATACAAAAAGCGAAATCCTGTCAAGCTTTATCAAGCAATTTTATGCAGGAACACCGTATATCCCGGCCGAGTTAATGTTGCCGGAAGAGATTGAAGACCAGGAGATTATAGAGGAGTGGCTGACGACCAGAAGGGAACATAAAGTACGGCTTCGTATACCGAAGAAAGGGACAAAAGAAAAGCTGGTAGAGCTGGCGCAGAAGAATGCACAGATGGTATTAAAGAATGACAAAGAACGTCTGAAGCGTGAAGAAGGAAGAACGATCGGAGCGGTGAAGGAACTGGAAAAAATACTGGGACTTACCGGAATTATACGTATGGAGGCTTATGATATCTCTAATACAAACGGATTTGATTCGGTTGGTTCTATGGTCGTTTATGAGCATGGAAAGCCAAAGCGTAATGATTATCGCAAATTTAAGATAAAAAGTGTACAGGGACCGGATGACTACGCAAGTATGAATGAGGTGTTGACCCGAAGATTCGAGCATGGATTAAGGGAACGACAGGATGAAAGTGAGACAGGCGGATTTCAGGCATTCCCGGATCTGATCATGATGGACGGAGGCCGGGGACAGGTGAATATTGCATTGGAGGTCCTGGAGAAGCTGAATCTGCACATTCCTGTGTGTGGAATGGTAAAAGACGATAATCACAGAACCAGAGGATTGTATTTCAATAATGTAGAATTACCGATTGACCGTAATTCAGAATGTTTTCGCCTGATCACCAGAATACAGGATGAGGCGCATCGGTTCGCAATCACATTCCACAGACAGTTAAGAAGTAAAGGACAGGTACATTCGATACTGGATGATATTCCGGGAGTGGGACCTGCAAGAAGAAAAGACCTGATGCGGAGCTTTGAAAATATTGAAGCAATCCGGAATGCAACAGTGGATGATCTGAAAGAGCTGCCGTCCATGAATGAAAAATCTGCGCAGGAAGTGTATAAATTTTTTCACCAGGATACTTAAGTATGGTATAATATGGCTATCAGATTTTTAATACGTGTGAGGTAAAAGAATATGGCGAATAAAGTAAAATTAAAAACACTCGTTGAAAAAATGAATCTCAAAAATCTTACACCGGATGTAGATCTTTCCGAAAAAGAAGTTGAGATACCAGACATTAACAGACCGGCTTTGCAGCTTACCGGATTCTTTGAACATTTTGATTCCGAACGTGTGCAGATCATAGGATATGTGGAGTACACATTCCTGGAGAAGATGACAGATGAAGTTAAGAAAAAAAAGATTTATGAAACACTGCTTTCTTACAAGATTCCATGTCTGATCTTCTGCAGAAACCTTCCGCCGGAGGCAATGCTTCTTGAAATGGCAGAAAAGGCTAATATTCCAGTGTTCCAGACAGAGAAGAAGACATCAGAATTTACAGCAGAGATTATCCGCTGGCTGAATGTAGAACTTGCGCCATGCATTTCTATCCATGGTGTGCTGGTTGATGTATATGGTGTCGGAGTACTGATCATGGGAGAAAGCGGAATCGGTAAAAGTGAGGCGGCTCTGGAGCTGATCAAACGTGGACACCGTCTTGTCAGTGATGATGTAGTTGAAATCCGCAGAGTCAGTGATGAGACACTTGTAGGAACGGCACCGGATATTACGAGACATTTTATCGAACTGCGAGGTATCGGTATCGTAGACGTCAAGGCTCTGTTTGGTGTATTAAGTGTCAGAGAGACACAGAATATTGATCTTGTTATCACTCTGGAAGAGTGGAATAAGAATAAAGAATACGACCGCCTCGGTCTCGAAGAAGAATATACAGAATTCCTTGGTAACAAAGTGGTTTGCCATCATCTGCCAATTCGTCCTGGACGTAATCTTGCAATCATTGTTGAGACGGCAGCAGTTAACCACAGACAGAAACAGATGGGATATAATGCAGCTCAGGAACTGTACAAACGTGTTCAGCAGAATTTAATAAAGAAATAGGAGAAATACAGAAAATGAAATATTGCTTTGGAGTAGATATCGGGGGAACAACTGTAAAATTAGGTTTGTTTACAACCGAAGGAGAGATTGTAGATAAATGGGAGATTAAGACACGCACAGAGAATCAGGGTGAAGCCGTTCTTCCGGATATTGCCGCTGCTTTGAATGAAAAGTTAGAGGAAAAGCAGATTCCGAAAGATGAAGTGGAAGGAATCGGAGTCGGAGTTCCTGCACCGGTAGATTCGGAAGGAGTTGTTCAGAATACAGCGAACCTTGGCTGGGGATATAAAGAAGTAAAAAGAGAGATGGAAGAACTTTCCGGTATGAAAGCAGAGATAGGGAATGATGCCAATGTAGCTGCACTTGGAGAGATGTGGCTGGGTGCAGGAAAGGGCCGCAAAAATATTATTATGGTCACACTTGGAACCGGAGTCGGCGGTGGAATTATTATTGATGGTAAACCATTGGTAGGAGCACATGGTGCAGGTGGTGAGATCGGACATCTTTGTGTGAATTATGAAGAGACAGATCACTGCGGCTGCGGCAACACAGGATGCCTGGAGCAGTATGCATCTGCAACAGGTATTACAAGACTTGCCAATATTCGTCTGGCTAAGGATGATAAAGCGTCTGTATTAAGAGGACAGGAAGTCAGCGCCAAGACCGTATTTGATGCTGTTAAGGCAGACGATGAAGTGGCAAAAGAGATTGCAGAGGAATTTGGAAAATATCTTGGACATGCGATGGCTAATCTTGCAGCTGTTGCAGATCCTTCAGCAATTGTAATTGGAGGAGGCGTTTCGAAAGCAGGAGAAGTACTTCTTCAGTATGTTGAAAAGAATTTTAAGGAAAAAGCATTCTTTGCGAACAAAGATACGGAATTTGTTCTTGCTACACTAGGAAATGATGCCGGTATCTGTGGAGCTGCGAAACTGATTCTTTAGAGCTTTTAGAGAGTTATACATCCTTTTGGATGTCAGGTATAATAAAAACTGCGGAAACATTTTGTTCCCGCAGTTTTTTATTGTCATGCATTTGGAAGGAGCTTCCAGTGGCAGGGCCTGTAGATACCTTTCTGTAGATATCATAGGCTTGTACAGTATGGTTACTGAGAAGTATCTCCGCCGGTAGAGCCACCTGTATTACCACCGGTAGAACCACCACCTGTATTACCGCTGGTAGAGCCACCTGTATTACCGCCGGTAGAGCCACCTGTGTTACCGCCGGTAGAACCACCTGTGTTACCACCGGTATTATCACTGGTAGTGCCTGTATTATTGTTATAACTGTTTCCTGTATTGTTTGAATAAGAAGAAGCATCTTCAGTTGTATCATTGTCTTCTGTAGAAGACTTATACTTTCTTCCGGAAGAGTATCCGTGACCGGAACATGTTTCGGATGGAAGCGTGTCTTTGGCAAAATATTCTGTAATAGAAGGGCATCCGTTGGTTGCAAGCTTTCCGGTAATAGTACATATACTCTTTTTCTCAACAGAGGTCGGAACCTTAAAATCTTTACTTTCCAGATTCTCGTGAATACGACTCATAATACCTTTCCAGAGTCTGAAGCGGAAACTTGTGTCATAATCACATTCTTTATTGTCGTCATAACCGCCCCATACAGCACATGTATAATATGGTGTAAATCCACAGAACCATAAGTCTTTATTGGATGTTGTGGTACCTGTCTTTCCGGCTACCGGCATATTCGGAAGCTGGCATGCTGTACCTGTTCCGGAATTGACAACATCTTCCATTGCACTGGTAAGAAGATAAGCTGTGCTGTCTTTGATAACTGTATGAGATTCGCCTGTTCCGTCAAGAAGAACGTTGCCATCGTGGTCTACAACTTTACTATATAAAGTTGGTTTGTTATAGACGCCGCCGTTAGCGATAGAGGCATAAGCGGCACACATTTCATAGTTATAGACACCTTCTGTGATTCCACCAAGTGCGAGCGTCTGTGAAGTGCTGTCATCAAAGACCTTGCCGTTGATTGTTTTGTCTTTTACCAGAGTACTGATACCGAATTTTTCACAGTATTCATAGCCTAATTCCTGAGTGATTTCATCGCTTAACTTTACGGCAACTACGTTGATGGATTTTTTGATACCATTTCTGAGCGTTGTTGTACCGCCGTACTGTTTGTTGGCATTCCGCAAAACATTTCCATTCTTTAAGGTATATGGTTCATCATCAATTGTTGTTGCGAGTGTCTTATCACAGGAATCTAATGCCGGTGCATAAGCTGCAAGGATCTTAAAAGTAGAACCAGGCTGTCTCTTGGAACCCTGATAAGCTCTGTTCAGTCCAAGACTGGAAGCTTTTTCTCCACGGCCGCCGACCATTGCTTTGATCTGTCCAGTCTTCTGATCCATGATTGTGATAGAAGACTGTGGCTGAGGGGTAATGGTAATACGTTCATCATAGGTATCACCCTCCTGGGCAATCGTGGATTTCCATTCTGCCACCATTGCTTTTGCGGCATCTTCACTGGAGTAGAGAAGTCCCTGATCATTTCCGTAAGTTTTTTCTACATAATTTTTAATATTATTACTTCCATAGTTTTCAACCGATCCATCAGCACGGGTTACCGTCAGCGCATAATCAAGACCATACTCTTTCAGACCAGGATAGTTGGCATCATTATTAGCTTCTTCATCACAGATTTTCTGCATTTCCTGATTTTGTGTAGAGTAGATACTGAGACCGCCGCTGTAAACGGCATTGTAAGCCTGTGTATCAGTGTAGCCAAGCTGATCTTTCAGATCCTGGATTACCTGCTGTGCAAGTGCATCAACAAAGTAACTGTATGCATTATCAGCCTGGGAAGAAGCGCTGGTTGCCTGGATTCTTGCATAGACATCGTCGGACATCGCTTTATCATACTGCTTCTGGCTGATATAGCCTTGCTCCAGCATATTCTTTAATACTTTATTACGTCTGATCTTGTTATTCTCGGGACGTGTAACTGGATCATAATCTGTCGGATTCTGTGTGATTCCGGCAATTACCGCACATTCAGATAATGTCAGATCGGAAACATCTTTACCAAAATAACGTTGAGAAGCAGACTGTACACCCAGACAATTCTGTCCAAGGTTGATTGTGTTGAGATAACTTTCCATAATCTCATTTTTACTCATCTGCTTTTCAATCTGTACTGCAAGATACTGTTCCTGAATTTTACGTTGTAATTTATCATAGAAATTTTTCTCTTTTGTAAAGTTCGGGAATACATTGTTCTTGATCAGCTGCTGAGTCAGAGTACTGGCACCTTCAGAAAAACCGCCCCGGGCAATACCCACTACCGCAGCACGGGCAATACCCTGAAGATCTATACCGTTATGCTTATAAAAACGCTCATCCTCGATCGCCACTACCGCATGCTGCAGATTCTCCGGAATCTGGTCAATTGTCACGTACTGCCGGTTGGATCCGGCTGCCACTAATTTTGCTGTCTCACTTCCGTCTGCCGCAAGCACTTTCGTGGAATATCCCGTTGGAATGACATCCACTTCGGATATATCCGGTGCGGATGCAAGAATTCCTTTCAATGCACCCACTCCGAAACTCACTGTCGCACAGCCTCCCACAATGATTCCAATCAGTAGAAGTTTCCCCAGTATGACTCCGATTTTAT